>Ga0116159_1000684_pt1 | contig 38327 bp, 16 predicted proteins | sample AD_JPNAS1_MetaG_FD_89878 | JGI IMG/M metagenome (GOLD analysis project Ga0116159, IMG submission 89878) | Active sludge microbial communities of municipal wastewater-treating anaerobic digesters from Japan - AD_JPNAS1_MetaG | ecosystem: Engineered > Bioreactor > Anaerobic > Digestate | place...
AAAAGCCCGGGGGCGGGTGGTGCTGATGACGGCCGGTCTGCTTGAACTCGGGATCGGCGGCTCCGCGGTGGGGACCGGACTGAATACGTCGCTTCGTTATCGCGCCCGGGTTATCGCGAACCTCCGGAAGATCACCGGATTCAGATTAAAAAGTTCGCCCAATCTTTTTAGCGTGATGCAAAACGACGCGGATTTCGCGGCGGTCTCCGGCGCGCTTCGTGATTATGCCCTGTCGCTTGTCCAGATCGCGAATGATCTCCGGCTGCTCAGCTCGGGGCCGAACACGGGGTTTGGAGAAATTTTTCTTCCCGCGCTTCAGCCCGGTTCGTCGATCATGCCCGGCAAGGTGAATCCCGTGATGCCGGAAGTGGCGGCCCAGGTCGGATACCAGGTGATCGGGAACGATGTTTCGATCGCTTTTGCCGCCGCGAGCGGGGAATGTGAGTTGAACGTCATGCGGCCGGTGATTATCCGCAATCTGATGCAGTCTTTTGAAATCCTGAAAAATTGCCTGTCGGTTTTGCGGACAAAGTGCGTGGACGGCATCAGGGCCAACCGGGAAAAATGCCGGTATTACGCCGAAAACAGCTTTGGCATCGCGGCCGCGCTCAATCCCCATATCGGATATTCCCGGGCGGCGGAGTGCGTGAAGGAGGCGTCGCGGACGGGCAAGACCCTGCGCCGGGTTGTTTTGGAAAAAGGATTGATGAGCGAAAAGGCCCTCCGGAAAATCCTTTCGCCCGGGAATTTGACGCAGTCTCCGGGGTAGGGTTTTGCGGTGCGGATAACCGGAAAAAAACACTGGACTTGTCGTCTCCTGTACCTTATCCTTATCTCCTCCGGGCCTGTTGCTTGGCCCGCAGGTTGACCGTTGAAACGTGCCCGGTTTGGGGTGCCTTTTGGCCGTGACTGAGTAATTATCGGAAAGGTTAGCTGAAAATTTTGTATGTCTGATTTTCTTCACAAAGTTTGTTCCCGGATTAAATGCGGGTTGACACCGGCCAATCGTCGTATCGTCATAATAACGGGGGTACTGCTTGCCCTTGCCATTGTGCTGTCTTTCTTTCTGCCTGAGAAATGCGCCGTGAGACGTCTTTTCACTTCATCAAAAAACAGCGTTCCGGCCCGTGAATCGGCAAAGCCGGATGTCGGTCAGCCCGTCTCTGCGGTCGGCGCGGCGGTGCATCCCGTAACCAAAGCCGTGGTGAATGCGGGGCTTCTCGCTCCCGCGAGCCGGCTTAACCAGATTGTCGGTTTCCTGACCGCGGGGACCGATAGCGGGGCCGTTCTTTTCCTGGACCCCGGGCAAACCGACCGGGATATGCTCTCCTCTTCCATTGAAGCCGTCCGTTCCGATCAGACCTCTCTTTACGCCAGCGCGAGTTTTGCCCCAAGCCCTCGCGGATACGACGCGGTTTATGATACGGTGGAATACGGCACCGTCCCTTGTCCCGAGGTTGAAAGAAGAGTTTTCAGCAATCTTGACAAGAAGGGGATTCTCAAGAAAAATATCACCATGCTGGACGGCGGCTCGGTCAAGGTGTTTCTTATGACGGCCGGTCCGGGTTGTGTTGTTATTAAAAAAGAAGTGGTTCGCTAGTCTGAAAACCGAAAAGGGATTTAATAACATGAAAATCAATACACTCAAAACGATCGGAATTTTCTTCCTCGCGCTTGCCGTTGTTTTCTCGCAGACACCCGTCACCGCGTGGGCGGATAACATTGTCGGAAACTCTGGTAATAATTGGGAGCAGGGGGATACGGGAAAGGTTGATCACAATTCGAACACGGGCGACACTTATGTTGTGGCCAATACTGGACAAACAATCAAGTTTTCTTTTCCCGATGCATCGGATGGTGGTAATACTGTTACCGGCGCAACGCCTGTAATGACAATCAGTGAAACAGCGACCAACATCAATACCGCAGGCACTGCCAGTACGTCGATTGGAAATGCGACCGGCACGACCACAATCACGGGAACGACCAACATCAATACCGGTGCGGCGGGTACCACGAGCATTGGGCATGCGGATGGCACTAACACGATCACCGGAACGACCGGAATCACGGGGACGACCAACATCAATACCGGTGCGGCGGGTACCACGAGCATTGGGCATGCGGATGGCACTAACACGATCACCGGAACGACCGGAATCACGGGGACGACCACTATCAATACCGCAGGCACTGCCAGTACGTCGATCGGAAATGCGACCGGCACGACCACAATCACGGGAAGCGCCAACGCGATTAACGGAGCGACCACCATCACCGGAACGACCGGAATCACGGGTGCGACGACTATCAACGGAGCGACCACTGTCACGGGGGCGACCAATATCAATACCGCTGGTAATGCTGCTACATCGATCGGAAATACGGGTGCTACGACCACAATCACGGGAAGCACTAACACGATTAACGGAACGACCGACATCAATACCGCAGGCACTGCCAGTACGTCGATTGGAAATGCGACCGGCACGACCACAATCACTGGAACGACCAACATCAATACCGGTGCGGCGGCTACCACGAGTATCGGGGCCGTGGGGGGGTACTAACACGATTACGGGAACAACCGGAATCACGGGAGCGACGACTATCAAGGGAACGACCAATATCAATACCACTGCCGGCGATGGCAGTACGTCGATCGGAAATACGGGAGCTACGACCACAATCACGGGAAGCACCAACACAATCACTGGTGCGACCGGCAATACCGTCACAGCCACGACCGGAAATAACGTGATCGGGGCATCCGCCGGTCAGAACCAGTTGACCGGTCAGACGGGGAATACCGTCACAGCCACGACCGGAAATAACGTTATCACGGCAACGGCTGGTTCGAATACCTTTTCGGCTTCTGGCGCGAACAACATCGAAGCGGCTACCAACAACATTGGCGCTGCCACAGCGAACTCCGCGAACAATATCGGAAATGCCGGTACTTCAGTGAATACAATGACGGGTCTCACTAATACGATCACCGGCGCTAATGGACCGGGTAATACCAGCAACCAGATCACGGCGACGACGGGCAACAACGCGATGACGGCAACGGCCGGTAGCAACACATTGACCGGTAGCGCCGGAGCGAATAATACCAGCAACCAGATCACGGCAACGACCGGAAATAACGTCATCGAGGCATCTGCCGGTCAGAACCAGTTGACCGGTCAGACGGGGAATACCATCACGGCGACGACGGGTGATAATACGATGACGGCGACGACCGGAGATAACGTGATCGGGGCATCTGCCGGTCAGAATCAGTTGACCGGTCAGACGGGGAATACCATCACGGCGACGACGGGTGATAATACGATGACGGCGACGACCGGAGATAACGTGATCGGGGCATCCGCCGGTCAGAACCAGTTGACCGGTCAGACGGGCAATACCGTCACGGCGACGACCGGAAATAACGTGATCGGGGCATCCGCCGGTCAGAACCAGTTGACCGGTCAGACGGGCAATACCGTCACAGCCACGACCGGAAATAACGTTATCACGGCGACAGCCGGTTCGAATACTCTCAACGCCAATGCGGCTAACCAATCCAATACCATTTCGGCGACAGGCGCCAATGGCAAAAACGAAATGATTGCCAATGCTGCTAATGGTAAAAACGACATTGAAGCGGCTACCAACAACATTGGCGTTGCCACAGCGAACTCCGCGAACAATATCGGAAATGCCGGTACTTCAGTGAACACAATGGCAGGCCTCACCAACAATCTCAATGCTGCTACGAACAATATCGGGGTGACATCGCTCGTTGGGGGGGCGACGACCAACAACATCGGCACAAACGCGCTTGCTAGTAGCACCAACACCATTGGAAATACGAATGGTGATACGACAGTCGAGGGTCTTGCCAGTAACAGTGCTTTTTTTATCGGCAAGGATGCCGCGCGCATGACCACGGTCAGTTCGCATGTTGGCGGTGCTCTGAACAACGGTCTCAATGTGAGCGATAAGACAGCCAGTGTCACGGTCAGCAATCAGAACGGCACAGCCCACGGTTTGAATGTGGGGAACACCACAGGGTCTTTCCTGATCGAGAACGTGACGACGGGCGCTCAGCACGGTATGGAAATCTATCAGGACCGGACGGTGCTTTCGGGCGGTACCAATTCAACGACGCTCACGCTGGACGATAGCGGCGCGACGTTTCGGGACACCACGACCGGCGGGCCGGCCCGTGTGATGGGGGTCGCCGACGGTATCAACGACTTCGACGCGGTCAACGTGCGCCAGTTAAGGGGCGAGACACGGCGTCTTGACAAGAGGATCGGTCGCGCGAATGCCGGTATCGCGTCCGTCGCGGCGATGGCGTCAATTCCTCCTCCGGTGCCCGGAAAGAGATTCAGCATCGGAACCGGATACGGAAATTTTGAAGGAGCGAACGCGTTCGCGATTGGCGGAAAGGCCAAGATCACCGAGAATACCATGGCCTCGGCCTCGATCGGGTTGTCGGACGGAAGTCCGACGACGGGTGTCGGTGTCAGTTACAGCTTCTGATATTTCCGGAAATTCCGTCATCGAACGACACGGTGTCGGAGTGTCTGGCGCCGGGCCGGTTTCCGGTCCGGGTTCGTGAAGTGAAGCGATCTCGTGACCGGTACCCCTCGCGCGCGTAGAGATGGCATAAAGCGGACATCGTTATCCGTACCGCGCAGGGACCCCTAAAAATGCCTTGTCCCCTGAATCCTTTTTGCTATAATACCGCGCAACTTCAAAGGCCATCAGCAGTTGTCGCAATTCGGGCGGCTTTCGGGCCGCCTTTTTTGTGGCTGATGTTTCACGAAACCATCTGGGAAAGAAGCTCAAATATTTGCTTTGCCCAGCTTGAGTCAAGCTCCGGAGTTCGGGGCTGGATCGCGGGTTCTCGATGCGGGGACCCCTCGATCTGATGCCGGGTGGCGTCATTCTCAAGGTGACTTCTCCGGAACTGCTCCGGAGGGTCAATAACCATAACAGAAAGGGAACACGCCTTGTCACAGATCACCATCAAGCAATTACTCGAAGCCGGAGTCCATTTCGGGCATCAGACCCAGCGCTGGAACCCCAAGATGAAGAAGTATATTTTCGGGGAGCGTAACGGCATTTATGTCATTAATCTCGAGATTACTCTCGGCTGTCTCGAGAAAGCCCTCCGGTTCATCAAGCAGATTGCCGCGGAAGGGAAGAACATTCTCTTCGTCGGCACCAAGAAACAGGCCCAGGAGCCCCTGAAGGCCGCCGCGGAGCTCTGCGGTATGCCCTATGTGAATCAGCGCTGGCTTGGCGGCATGCTCACGAACTTCGAAACCATCCGCAAATCGGTCAAGAAACTCGAAGAGATCGACCGGATGGAGAAGGACGGCAGTTTCCAGTTCATCACGAAAAAGGAAGTCTCCATGCTGCTGAAGGAGCGCGAACGCCTGGTCAAAAACCTCTCCGGCATCCGCGAAATGCGCAAGCTCCCGGCCGCGATCTTTGTGATCGACGCGGAGCTCGAAAAGATCGGCATCGCGGAAGCACGCAAGCTCGGCATTCCCGTCGTGGCGGTCCTCGACACGAACGGCGATCCCGATCCGATCGATTATCCGCTCCCCGGTAATGACGACGCCATCAAGGCGATCAAGCTGTTCTGCGAAGCGGTCGCTAATGCGGTCCGCGAAGGGCGCCTCGAATTTGAGAAGAACGCCCGCGAAAAGGAAGAGGCGGAAACGCAGGCCGCCGCGGCCGAATCCGAAGAAGCGGCGATCGAGATCGACGAGACCCTCGAAGAGAAACTCGTCGCTGAAGTGGCCGTCGAAGAAGTGAAACCGAAGACCAAAAAGGTCTCCCCCAAAAAGGATATCGCCTGAAGGATACTTACCCATGACGACTAAAGAAATGAAGCTCAATACCGCAGGTCTGACCAAACTCCGCGAGTTGACGGGCGCGGGCATGATGTACTGCAAGGCCGCGCTTGTGGAAGCCAAAGGCGACATCAAGGCCGCCCAGGACATCATTCGCAAGAAGGGGCTCGATATCGCGAAGAAGAAGTCCACCCGCGAGGTCCGCGAGGGCCAGATCGTTTCCTACATCCACGCCGGAGGAAAGCTCGGGGTCCTGCTCGAGGTGGATTGCGAGACCGACTTTGTCGCGAAGAACGCGGATTTCCAGGCCTTCTGCCGCGATATCGCGATGCAGATCGCGGCCGCGCATCCGCTCTTCGTGAGCGCCGAAAACATTCCCGCGGACGTGCTCGAAAAGGAAAAGTCGATCTTCCTCGATCAGGTCCAGGGCAAGCCTGAGGCCGTCCAGCAGAAGATCCTCGAGGGGAAACTCGCGAAACGATACGAGGAGATCTGCCTGCTGAACCAGAAGTTCATCAAGGATGATTCGAAGACCGTGCAAAACATTCTGACCGAGATTATCGCCAGGATCGGCGAGAACATCATCATCAAGCGGTTCGTCCGCTTCGAGGTCGGCGGTCATTAACCGGCGGATAGCGCCCGGCGTGGCGGGAACGGAAAAGTCCCCGACGCCCTGCGCTCCGCGCTCGACGAAAAAAATGAAAAAGCCCGTTTATAAACGCATCTGCCTGAAATTGTCCGGAGAAGCCCTTGAAGGAAAACAGGGCTTCGGGATTGATCCGAAGGTTGTCGAATCGATCGCCGGTCAGATCAGGGAGGTCCACGACATCGGGGTCGATATCATGTTTGTGATCGGCGGGGGGAATTTCTTTCGCGGGGTCGAGGGGGAACGGAACGGGATCGATCGCGCGACGGGAGATCATATCGGGATGCTCGCGACCGTGATGAACGGCCTTGTGCTTTCCAACGCCCTCGAAAAGATCGGTATCCATACGCGCGTGCAATCCGCGATCGAGATCCGGGCCCTTTGTGAACCTTATATCCGCCGCCGCGCGCTCCGTCATCTCGGCAAGGGGCGGGTCGTCATCTTTGTGGCCGGGACCGGCAATCCGTTCTTCACGACGGACACGGCCGCGGCGCTCCGTGCGATCGAGATGAACGCGGGGGCCATCCTCAAGGCGACGAAAGTCGATGGCGTGTACGACAAGGACCCCAGGAAACACAAGGATGCCAGGATGTACCGGAGTCTGACGTATCTTGATGTCATCAAACAGCGGCTTCAGGTCATGGACACGACGGCGACTTCGCTTTGCATGGAGAACAAGCTGCCGATCGTGGTGTTCAACATGACCAGGGTCGGCAACATCCGCAAGGTCGTGACCGGCGAAAAGATCGGGACGCTGGTCGCGTGAGCGTTTTTTGAAAGCATCGGGGGCTCATTAAAGGAGGGGCGTATGGCGGACATACCTCAGGTTAGAAACGTTGTCGAAGATATGAAGAAAAAGATGATGAAGGGCATCGAGGCCACGAAAAAGGAATTCCAGAATATCCGGACCGGTCGCGCGTCGATCGCGCTCGTCGAAGGGATCAGCGTCAACTATTACAACACACCGACGCCTGTCAAGAACCTCGGGACGATCACGACGCCAGACGCCAAAACGATCCAGATCACTCCCTGGGATGCCACCGCTGTGGCCGAGATCGAGAAATCGATTCTCAAATCCGACCTCGGGCTCACCCCGGTCAACGACGGCAAGATCATCCGCATCCAGATTCCGTCGCTCACGGAAGAGCGCCGCACCGAGTTGACCCGAGTGGTCCGCAAGGTGGCTGAAGAGGGCCGGGTGTCGATCCGTAATTCGCGGCATGAGGCGATCGAACAGATCAAGAAGTTCGAGAAGGCCAAGACGATCCCGGAGGACGTGTCGTTCTCTTCGCAAAAGGACATCCAGAAGATCACGGACCAGGTCGTCGGCCAGATCGACGAACTGTTGAAACAAAAAGAAGCAGAGATCCATTCGATTTAAAAGCGGACGCAGCGTCGCTCCGGACGTCCGGGTTTCACGGGCCCGTAGCTCAGCTTGGTAGAGCACATCACTTTTAATGATGGTGTCGATGGTTCAAATCCATCCGGGCTCACTTTTTTAGTCAGGTAGACAATCAGGAAAGGTCAAGAACCCGCAGGCTAAAACCTGCGGGTTTTCGCATTTCTGGGCCCATCGGTCTTGTCCGATGGGTTTTTGTTTGGATGGAGGCAGTCCGCGAAGGCGTCAATTTGTTTCCGGGGTATAGTAATTGCTAATCGTTGTCAAAACGGTAGCCGACGCTTTTAATCGTCACGATCCGGCCCGATTCCTTACCGAGTTTTTTGCGAAGTTGTCCGATGTGCATGTCGACAGTCCGCGTCTCGATGTTGGTGGAATCGTCATATCCCCAGACTTTTTCGAGAAGCACTTCCCGTGTCAACACACGACCGTGTGACCCCATGAGCGCGCGGAGCAGTTGAAATTCTTTTGCCGAAATCTCAACCTTTTTATTGTTCAAGCGGAGTTCATGTCTGGAGATATCGAGCTCCAGAGAACCCGCGCTCATCAGTTCGGCTTCCGGTTTTTCCCGGGAGCGGCGCAGTATGGATTTGATGCGAGCGACCAGTTCTCTCGGGCTGAAGGGCTTGGTGATGTAATCGTCAGCGCCCAGTTCGAGCCCGAGGACCTTGTCCGCTTCCGTGCCTTTGGCCGTAAGCATGACGATAGGGAGGGCTTTTGTCTTCGGATCCTGGCGAAGGATCTTGCAAATCTCAATTCCGGTTATTTCAGGAAGCATGAGGTCAAGAATAAGGAGCGCGGGTTTTTCCCTGATCGCCATCTCCAGACCGGTATTGCCCCGGGATGCGGCGAGAACCCGGAATCCTTCCCGCTCGAGATTGAATTTCACAAGCTCGACAATGTTCTTTTCGTCTTCGATGATAAGTATTTTTTCGTCGGCCATGGCGTTTTCTCCGGGGGCATGTTACCACAAAAAAATATTTTGTAGCGTCGGGCCCGTCCTTTTTACAGGTTTTTTACATCGGGGCAATATTTTCGAAAGGCATGGGAGAAAAAACGTCACTGTCTTCCGGCGAAGGAATTTACCGCATTATTACTCGATCTTTATGATGCGGTTACAAACGAGGGTTAAACTCTCAGCGAGTTTTGAAACACTGCAAAAGTTTTTAGAAAGAATTCCTGGGGAACTGCGTGATGGCCATGAAACGGGATCAGCTCAAGTCAAAAAAACACCTGAGGGGGATAGCGTTTTTGACGCTTCCGGTGTTTTTTGCCTCGAGCATTTTTTTTACGAGTCCTGCCGAGATCTTTGCCCGGGAATTTCCAATCTCCGTTTCGACAAGGCTCACGGAAGGTTTTTTGAGGCTTCCCGCCGCGCTTGGCAAATTCGACCGTCTCTTCAGCCCGCTATCCGGCAATCAGTCGGTTTTTTTCCTGCATATTAAAGACGCCCACGCCTCCCGGGAAGCTCAGTGGAATATAGCCGGTATCCTTGCACGGCTCCGGGACCGGAAACAGCTCGATCTTGTTCTCATTGAGGGCACCGCGGGAACTCCGATGCCCGGGCGGCTGGATCCGTTCAAGGACGCGAAAATGAACGCCTCTTACAAGAACGACCTGTTCAAGGCCGGTCTGATGAATGGCGCGGCGTATTTTATTGCTTCGGAAAAAGGCGTGCCTTCCGGGGGTCTCGAGAATCCCCGGGTGTATTTCAACCAGGTGCAAATTTTCAAACGCGTTGTGGAAGCGCGGCGAAACTCCGGAAAATTTTTCGATACGATCGAAGCGGTGATGCTCAACACGTTCAAAAATGTTCTCCGTGCGGATATCTTCCTGTTCCTCAGGGAGTGGAGGCTTCAGCAGCAAAAGGAAATGTCCTGGGGCCGTTATCTGCCGTTCCTGATCCGAAGCGCTGAAAAGTTTCTGAGTCTCGATCTCTCGGATTATCACGCGCAAATTTCATGGCCGAATCTGGTCCGGTTCCGGTATTTGAGCGTGCTTGAAGAAACAATCCGTCCGGAGGCCGTGAAAGGTGAATTCCGCCGTCTTTTAGCCGCTTTGTCGGGGGACCGGAGCCCCGCGTTGGAGCAGGCCATGACGCTTTTGTCCGTGGCCGTGGAAAATCCGGTCAGCATGATCCAGGAAACGCCCGATTTCAGGCGGTATGCGGAGGCCCTTGTGGACGCCTGCCGGCGGAACGGTGTTTTATTGCAGGAGTACCCGAACCTCGTCCGCTATCTCGCCTTTCGAATCTTCCGCTCGGAGATCGAACCGGAAGGCATGCTTGCCGAGGCAGAACGACTGGAAGAGGCGGTTTTCGACAAGCTCTTTACAAACGGAAAAATGAGAAAGGTGATCTCGGCATACAAGGATTTTTATGCGCTCAAGCGCGCCTTCAGGCTGGAACTGGACCGCGCGGAATCCAACCGGTTTCTGGCGATGGATGTTGAAAAAAGAATCCGTCAATTCCCGAAGATCGCGCCCGGATACGACCTTGCGGCGGAAGAAGTGATCGAAGGCGCCAAAGCGGTCAGGGAATTCTATCAAATAGCCCAAAAACGCGATGACGTTTTTGTGAAACAAATAAAAGACCGGCTCAGGGAGACTCGGGTTTTGCCGGACCGGCCCTTTTTCATCGCCATAGTTACCGGAGGATATCACGCCGAGGGTCTTGAGAACTGGCTTCGCTCGGAAGGCCTTCCGTTCGCCGGCATTCGGCCTTCGTTCAGGGACGAGCCCGATACGGACCGGTACGAGAAACTTCTTGTGGGAGATTACCGGTCGGCGGACGCCCTGGCGACGGCGCAGGGTTCGATCACGCCGGACGCGATAGCGAAGAAACTTATGGGACATGACGATTTCCAGGCATTTCGGAGCGCTGAGGCAGATGTCCTGGCGAAATACAGCGCAGTTTTGTCCCGGGGTACAAGGTCCTCAAAGGTGGCCCGGCCCGAGGTCCGGTCTGGAGAATTGAAACCGGTATCAGAGATGAACAGAAGGCGCTTTCTGACTTTGGCGGGGACGGCGCTTGCCGGACTTGTTTCGGGCTGCGCCACAGTTTCGCACACAGAACTCAAAAAGACCCTTCGTTCGGCCGAGGAGTATTCCCTGCCGCGAAAGCCTGTTGCTCTGCTTCCGGTGACCCATGTCGATTCCGGGTTGCTGCTCCGGAAAATCCTCGAGAACGATCCAAAAGTCAAAAAAGCCGAGATCGAGATTGCGATCAAGGAAATCGAAAAGGATCGCCTGAAAGGTAGCTGGTCGATTTTTACGGAAGTTGCCCTGGTGGACGGGAAACCTGTTTTTAGCGGAGGGTTAGGAGCAGCTATTCCCTACGTGGTAGAAGGAGGTGTCGCGGGATACGGGGTGGGCAGCCTCGCAACGCTGGCGGTTAATCTTGCGGCCTCGCTCGGCAGCATTTTGCGGGGAGAACCCATGCTGGCCGGGGCGCTTGCCGAAAAGATCACGCAAATGGCTCAGCTCAATCACCAGAAAGTTATCGGGGAGCGCTACGCGTACTATGCCGGGATCGCGCTCGAGATCAGGGAACTCCGGGCGCTTTATGAGACCGCTCAAAAAGCGATACGGGCTTTAGAGCCGGCCATGGCGGCGGCGCAGGGAAGAGTTGAAGCCTCCGATCTTGAAAGGATGAAAATCCGGAATATCCAGAGCGGGTGGAAGCTTAAGGCTGATGAATACCGTTTCTCACTTAAAGCGAAGGAAGCCCTGCTGGCTAATCTTTTTGCCCCGGGGATGACCGCTGAAACGGAGTTTGTAATCGATTTAAGGGAAAACACGTTACCACAGGACTGGAAAGCTGATCCCGGAATTATTGAACGCTTGCGCCATGACGCAACGAACAAAAGCGGTAAACAGCCTCCTCCCAGCCGGGAGCTGGCCGTGGCCTATAAAGGGCGCGAGGCCGCTGTGATCGTTCGGGAACTCGAGCATGCACGGGGTCGTTTCAGCCTCGGGTTTGGAGGATTCAGCTTTATTGATAATTTAGGTAGCCCTTCGCGCATGAGTTCCTCGACTAAGGGCGACCTTGGCACGGCCTGGGATTCGGGATTGGATCGGCGCACGAAGGACCGGACCGCCGGCGGGCTGAAGGGGCAAATCTCTTTCGGGAAAAGTATTGATGTTGAAGAGAGAGTGTCTTCCAAAAAGGTGGAGATCACAGACAGCGTTCTCACGGATGTCCAGCGTACGGTTGAAGACGATATCTCCGGGCTTGTTTACCGCATGGGAAAGAACCAGGACAAGATCAGGACTCTTGCGGGGGAACTTCAGCGTCTTGAGAATGATATCCGTCGTGCCCGGCAAGCGCAGGTGGCCGGGCGGCGGCTTGTTACGGAAGACAAACTGGCCGAATATGTCTCTGAGGCGTGGAAATGCCGGATGGGACTTATCGAAGCTCGTGCCGAGGTGAATAAGGCGATTCTCAAGCTGGAAGCAATAGCGGGCGTTTTGGGTGAGCTTTCGTGGCGGAATGCCGGGGGTAGCCGCTCGGAGTTCCGGGGCGTGAAAATTCCGGCGAAGGATTTAGCCGTGATCGCTGGAACAGCCGGATTTTGGGGGATGATGGCAGGCCTTCTTCCGGTGTTCAGAACACATCTTTCCGGAAATAACGCCTTTCCCGGGACAGTTCCGAGAGTGATCGAAAAGATGCATCGGCCGGCATTTGAAAGAGGATTTGAGCCGGGCCTGGATGCCGGCTCGCGCTTACCGGTTTCAGGGATTGCCGTTGAAAAGCCCGGAACGATGGCTGATTCTCCGCGTTCGGAAATTCGTGGTGATCCGAAGACGGGAAGCGCGGGAAAATCTTTTTTCCCCGGCCTGAAACCCTTGATCGGGGTCATGGTGCTTTTCGTTTCGCTTGTGACGGGCGCATTTGCCGGGACTCCTGAAGCCGATATGAAGGGGGCCGGGACCGGCGCTTCTGCCGGGATAGAGCTCAGGTCGGGAGATGTCGGCACGGAATTGGGGAATGCCTATGAAATGTACGACGATTTTACAACGCGTATTCTCAATACGATACCGGAAGGGGGCGGAAAAAAAGATATCAGGCGTTTTGCCGAAATCCTTCGGGTGACGATTGTTTCGGAAGAGACGCTCCGGCAGGCGCAGCAGTTGTTTGTCCGCGAAGTTGTGTCTCAAGAATCCGCCGGGACGATAAAGGCAGCCGTAGTTTCCGGACCGTCAGCGATCGGGGCGGGTCTGGTCAAGGCTGCGGCAGCGGATTCCCGCATTGACGATGAAATTTCAACCGGAGGTGAAGCGGACCATAATGAAGAATCCGCTTTGGCAATCAAACGGTTAGATGATGAGCTTGGCCGCGCGGTACCGGGGTTTAAAAAGCACCTGAAGAATCCCGAATCGGATCCGGCTACAATCGAGGGTTATCGTAAAGCCGTTTTGAATGCGATCCTGACAGCGCGTTTGGTGAATCCGGAAGATACGGTTGATCCGTCAAGCTTCCAGAAAGTTTTTTTTAATTGGGACAATCCCTTTCACAGTGCCTGGAACCACCGTGATGCGATGGAGCGGTCTGTCGCCAAAGGTCGCGTTATCGTTAATCCTGCATTTCGGGACAGGATTCAGGGCCTCGCGGACCGGGCCGGAGTTCTGGATTCAGGGCGTGCGTCAATGTTGTCCGCATCAGAATCATCTGTGGTTCAGCCGGCAGGCGACGGGAGTGTTGCCGGTTTAACGGATATGGGTGCTGATGTCGCTGCTGAGAATGAAAACCGTGCTGTGTCTCGGGAAGAGCCGGCCATTAATGAAAATAATCCGTTAAACCGGAAATTGAAAGAAAAAGGAGAGGCTTCTTATGAAGAAAAAGAACCGTTCGCAACTGGTGCGCCAGGAGATCCCGGGGTTGAGAAAACCGGTCGGGAAACAACACATGCTTCTTCACGGCATCTTGTATCACGGGCCCCACGACCAGATGTTTCCCACGGAGGAACTTCAGGACATGCTTTTCAGGAAGCATTGCGAGAAGAACCCGCGCCTGCAGGAACAACGGCGAAGCAGTCTGTTGAGCCGGTAGTTGGGGATTCCCGGTCTGCCTCGGTAAAACACCAGGTTTTGCTCCTTGGTCCTGGTTCGGCGGACTCAACTCAATTACCGGCTCCTGCTTCCCGGAATCAGTCTGCCGGTTTGTCCCCGGTCATGCAGATTTTACTGGGCGGCACTTCGGGAACTGCAGAGATTCCTCATGATGTTGAGGTGTCCGAAAGTTCCTTGCCGGAAGCGGCACCGTCTGACGATCCGTCTCTCCCGGAGATCGGCGGGGAAGAGCGGCCGGTACCTGTTTCAGCGGCTTCTTCGCCTCGTACGCCGCCGGTGGTTCCGGGCGAACCAACGGCTTCTTCCGTCGCTCATCAGCCTGCTTCGGAAGCAACGGTTTCAGTACCCACCATTGCCGGAGGCGGCGTCACCAATCCTGCATCCGCCATTAATAATGCGACCAATGCTTTACCGTTGGCTGGTACTGTCTCCGCCGGTGCTTCACTGGCCGCGCCTCCGCCGGTTCCGGAAACCTCGCAGGAATCTCCGGTGGCTGTTTCCGCGCCGGAGACCGGATCAACGGGGGGCAGCGTTTTTAACGGAAAAACAGCGGTTAACCCCGTTCTTTTGAATCTTTCAGCGCCATTGTCCGGAATTCCCGAATACGCGGTCAAGGAAGGGGATATGGTTTCAAGCGGGGATGTGATCCTGAAGATCATGGATCCTGAAAATGCGAGCCGTATCCGCACATTAATAGCCGAGATAGCGCTTATTGATGCCCAACTGGCGGACGGGTCCGTGAATGCCGCGGAATACACAAATTTGCAGTTCGAGAAGGAATCTCTGGAGCGTGAACTTCGCGAAAGAAATTATCAGGAAGCGATTCGAACGCTCAAAGCATCCCATCCCTTGAAGATTGTAAAGCTCGCGAGAGGGCAGGTGAATCAGGGCGATGTTGCGGTGTATGGTGTTGAGCTTGATGCGGGGCAGATTTCTTTCCGGCTTCCCATAGAAAATGCGGATTTCGATAACGCAGAACTGCAGGTCAATGGAGAAACCGTATGGGTGCTGCGTTATGATCTCGGCGATTTCGATCCCGTGAGCGGACAATTCCTTCTGACGATCGATTTTGTTTCGCCTTCCGGGGCGAGGCATGATTCTCAAATTACCTATTCGCTAAGGCTTGATCGGCGACGTGAGCAGGGCATGAGTGACCCGCCTCTCGGCGCAGGTAAACCTTTCCACGTCATGGTGTCTCCCCGCGAGTCTGCTTCCGTTACGGTCCCGGTTGCGCCCGGTGTTCCGGGGGGTGTTTTTCACGCGCTTGTCCCGGAAGGAGCGGTTGTTCCCGCCGGAACACCTGTCGGGTTCATCGATGTTTCCGGCTACCGGCAGGAGCAGCTTGCTGCGGCAAGGGGACTTCAGAAACTGGTGGATGAAATGAGTGCTGCGAACCGGGATTTCGCGGCCGTCTCCCCCGAAGAACTTCGCAAACTCAATGCGGAAGCGGGTCTTCGTATCGCCAGCCTCGAAGGGGTCAATCCAGAGATCGTTATCAGGGCGCCGGTTGCCGGCCGCGTGACAGGGCTCATCCCCGCGGAAGGGCAGACCGTAATTCCCGGAAGGGCGACGGGGATCCGCGTTTTGAGCTCCCTTGTTTTTCTCGGAAGTACGGACCTGTCAGACAGCGATCATCTCATCGATGTCCCGAAAGGAAGTGTTCGCGAAGGGGAACGGGTTCGGGTCAGAACGCCGCTGGGCGATGTGCTGGACGGAACGGTCTTCAAGGTGCATCCGCTTGCGGATGAAAACGGTCTTTGGCTTTCAGACAGGGATGCGCTTGTGGTTCAGGTCGAAGATCCCGACGGAAAGCTGGGGGATAATATGCCTGTCGAAATCTGGACGGGAATTCCCGCTCCGGAAAAGGGTGAAACGCCTGCTCCGTCAGCAGGGCCTGCGGCGTTGCCCTTGCATTATGGAAGCGATCTTCCGCCCGCCGTTCTCTTTCAATTGCTCCGTCATCCCGATCGAAACCTTTCCGGAAGCGTTCGCTCGGTTCTTGCCGGTGAGGGGAGTTTCCGTCAGATTCTCTCGAGCTGGAAATATTTCTTTGGAAGCGCGAAAGGGATGGCTTCCTTCGGGGACATGATCCGGACCGGTCTCTCACTTGCCATCGGCTCGATCGTTTCGTTATGGGCGGGTACCAAAATGGCGCGATCGCTCAAACAGAAATTGAAATCCCTGGATCCCCGGGGTCGATTGAACGATCTCGTGGTCGAGACAAGGGAGCTTCAGATCAGGCTGGAGCAGAAAGGCCAGGCCCAGGACAAAGAGTTGCTGGAGGACGTGATCACGTCGATCAATGGATGGATCAGCATCCTTGCTGATGCGAGGGATTTTGATCGCGAAAGCCTTAGTACGATCTTGATCAAGGCCCAGGAACTCGCGGGGAATAAACACCTCGCCTTTTCAAAAATGAAATTCCAGGATCTCGGCATGTGGAAGGACGGGATCGGCGATGATCTTGCGGCGATCTACGGGATACTGACGGTTCTTTCCATCCTGACCGCCCGACGGATCACCGTGCAATCCAGAAAGAAATCCTCGAAAGCGCCGATGGTGCTCCATGAACTCCACCGATTCCAGCAGGGGATCGTGGATTACGGAGATATTTTCAACGTAAGTTATGCGCTTGCGCATCATTTGATAGGCATGTCACAGACAATGGACCTTTTTCCGCCCAAGGTAGTGCGGGGGTTAAAGTCTCTTTCTTTTTTTGACAGTTTGAAGATCTTGCACAATCGGCTGGTTCGATTCCTTTACCCGGTGGTGCGCGTGTGGCTTTGGGTGAGCCCCGTTGTTTTCCTGCACAAAATGAACACTCTCAGAAGCTATCGCTCTCTTGGAAGGAAAATGGAAAGGCTGGGATTGAATACACCCGAAGACACCAAAAGGGATGTCATGAACGCGAAGCAGGGCCTGACATATGCCCTGAACAGCCAGGTGACCTTGAATCAGCCGGCCGGTTCCAAGATGGCCATGCACTACGGAAGGTTTTGGCGCCGTTTTATCACTATTCTGGGCATTTCATCACTTTTTCTTCCGACGGTCGTGCTAACCTTTTTGGGACTTCACTGGCTTACAGCGACCACGCTTATGAGCGTCGGCAAGATCATACTGCCCTTCGCGGCGATAGGCTTTCACATCGTTCCTATCCTGACAAACTTCAGCGGAAAGTATCACAATGTTTGGAATCGTGAGCTTGCCGGGTTACGCCGGAAAAATGCCCGGGCAGGGCGTTCCTTACCCGAATTACCGAAGCCGCAGGCGGTCCCGAAAAATTCCACGACGGTCGCGATGCCCAGGCAGGGCAGTGAGCAGATCGCCATGTCCAAAGTCCTGAACGCGTTGCATGAAAGCGCCCAGGACCCTGATCTTGAAGTGGTGGCTCTTGTTCCTCCGCAGTATGGCGAGAACAAGACCGCGCTGGAACGGCTCATTCAAAATGATGCGCTCTTGAGACGGTGGGTTATCACAGTCGCGGAGTCCGACGGTGAATTTCCCGGAGACGCGGGGCTGTTCTACGCGGCGAGGAATATCGCAAAGACAAGCCAGAGAAAGTTCAGGATTTACTGGTATCCGCAGGCGGGCATTGATTTCCGGGCGGCGCTTTCGGTTTTTAAAATCAATCTGGGTGAAGCAGCCCGGATGATCGGCGATCTCAGGACAGCGGGTGTTCTTTTTGGTGAGGTAGCTTTCCCCGGCGGAAATCTTGTCAGCAGTTCCGTCGGGATTACAAAGAACGGCGGGCATTTTGTGGTTCAGGCCCGTCATGCCAGTTTGAATGAGATCGAGAATGAACGGCTCCCGGCCATTTTGGGGCGAAATGGAACCAGCCGGCTGGAAATCGAGCATGTCATTTATGACCTCCAGCAGTTGAGGCAAATGATGGCGGCGGGTCCGCTGCGTTTGGGTTCCGGCCGTGTCGATCTCGGCAATGCCGCTTTGCCCCAGATACCGGTGCCAACGGGTCCTATAGCGATTGTGGCGGAAACGCCGGAAGAGAATCAGACGATCCGTGAGCTTTTGGACAAAACGGACGAGAAGGTCCGGAATCTGATCGGTCGTTTCGGGCCTTTCCGGATCAATTTCCTGGAAGATATCGTGCGGCCTGCGGCGGAACTCTCGGGACAGGTTACCAAAGGTAGCGCAACCCCGCCCAATCCCAATCTGCTTGTTAACAGGACGGTCAGACTTTCGGACGATTCGGTTGTCAGTCCATACGACAAGCTTTACACGGCATTAAGTCGTTTCCTGTGGAACAGGGGGAAAGGGAATCGTCGGGACCTTAAAGCAGAAGCGTTCATTCCGCCTGTTTCGGAGACTGTTTATGTTTCGGGTGAGGACCCTCAGAAACTCTCGCAGGCGTTAGGACGGGTCGCTGCCGACTTTCCGGAGCTTGTAGACCGGAAGCTTTCCCAAAAACTCACGGAGGAAGGCCCGGCGGGAACCGGGGCAAAGCTTGTTTTCCGGGACGATGCCGGTCGGACGGTTTTTGAAAAGAAAAAGCAGGGATATCGGCGGGGATTACGTTCCAGGGACGTTGCCGGATTTGTGATCAAGGACCGGATGATCGCCTTGCAGCGGCGGGATCATCAGGTCTGGAACGAGCCCGGGCGTCTGGACGTATCGTTTGCCGGGCATCAGGACGAAACCGATCAGGGTCCGGAGGCCGCGGCGGTGCGTGAGTTTCATGAAGAGCTTTTGGGCGGACGCCGTCCGGTCCCCGAGGGTGTGGTCTTTCGCCCGGTCGGGTCTCCGGTTCAGCTGGAGATCACGCATGAAAGCGAGCAAGGCTTGTCCGTCCGCAGAAAAGACACGGTAGTTTACAGGGTTTCACTCGATAGTGATTTTTCCCGGGATGATTTTCTTCCCGGGGACAATGCGGCTGAAATTGTTTGGATGCCCAGGGAGGAGCTGGAGACGGCATTGGAACAAACTCCGGGCCTGTTTACCGCCCGCGCTTTCCAATTGTTTACCAAACTTGGCCCCGCGGTTGCCTTTTCTGAAGGCGGAGGCAGGTCGGAAATCCGCGTTGCGCACGCGAAGCCCGGCATTCGTATACCGCCGGCTGTCATTTCTTTGCCCCGCGCGTCAGCGGTGTCGCTCCAATATGATCGAAAGATCAATCCTGTACCCCGGATGTCACGACAAATCCGCATCCTGACGGCCATCCTTGTTACTCAAAAAATTCTTGCGGCGCGTGATGCGGGGCTTTTGCCGGAACTGGAGGCTTCTTTGCGGGACGCCGCCAGGGTTGCGGAACGTGTCGCGCCTGCGCTTGCCTCCCTGTCCGGCGCTCATGATGTCTCGATCGGGGAGTTGAGGGCCGGGTTGGCGGCAGTGCTCCGTCAGGAGCAAACCGGGATTTTCGCGGATGATCGCGTTGTTTTTCTGGATGCCGGGACCATCCCGGAGGGATATTTCGGCAAGATCGCGATTTCACCTTTCCCCGTGGTTGTTTTGTTCGATCGCGATCACAAGGCGCTTTATGACCGCGTGACCAAGGAATCGCCTCGCGCGAAGAACATCTTTCCGGTCTATGCGCCCGATGGCATCAACAGTTTTATCAGGAATTCACTCCGTTCCGGAGCGGCAGCGGTCACTGCTTCGCCGCGACTTAACGGCATTTTGACCCGTTTCCGGGAACAAGGAAAATCCGAGGATATCGCCCTGATCACAGGCAGCCGCGCCGAAAGCCAGAAGATCGAACAGGATTATGTCGGCCACCGGTATTACTTTACAAACGAGATGCTTCACCTCGACCCGGAACTTGTCGCTTATTCGCTCATGTTACTCTTGAGGAGCCCGGAACTTTTCCGCTACGGAAAAGGACGGTATGCCCAGGATGTGATCTCCCTGATCGGGCTTGTTCTGCAGCAGCTTGCGCAGGAATATGAAGCCCGTCTCCGGACAGGCAGTGCCGCATGATTTTGAGGAAATTTTCAAACCGGATCAGGTGCAGCCATGGAAACAGGGGAGACGTCAGCCGCAGCGGTAAGGCCCCGGCGGGACCTTCTCAATGATCGGGTGGCCGGCCTCAAATGAAAGATATCCTTACGATGGAGAATTGTTCCTGCTGTGAGATCTGTGCGGACGGGATCGCCCCAAAAATGAAAGATGTGCGTCGTACCGTTCCGGACAAAATGATCCGGGGTGTATCCCCGTGTTGTGATTCCTGTGGTTACTCATTAAGGCCTGAATCGTGAAAATACCGGCCCGAGTGAAAAGTGCGTTGATTTGCAGGGAAGTCCGCACGATATCAACCGCGCCGGGCGGGGGGCCCGGCGAAATCCCCTATATCCTGCGCGAAGGAAGGTGTGTGGATTCGCCCACGGAAATGTTCGAAGGATTTTCAGGAGGGCGATCAGGGACTCCGTTCGAAATCAGACAGTAATTTCCGGCGAATGACAACGACTCCCTCCGTTTTGGGAGCACGGCGGGAGATTTTACTAACCTTTTACATAAGCGCCTCCATAAATTATTATATTGGGCACAGTTAATCGAAAAACGGGGGGCCTATGGGGAGGAAGAAAAAGAAGTTCATTCTCGGAATTGATCTGGGCGGGACAAAAATTTTGATGGGGCTTTTTGACAGGGAGTTTGGTTTGAAAAAGACCGTCAAACTTGAGATGGACGGCAACCGTGGGGAAAAGTTCTTTTTCAACAGGCTCATTGACGGGATCGAGGAGGTTCTCGAGGAGACAGGCTCGGATCTGAGCGATCTTGCGACGATCGGTATTGGCTGCCCCGGGATCATCGATATCTATACAGGTACCGTCAAGGTATCTTCCAATGTATCCTTTTTCAAGAATTATCCGCTGGCTGAAAAACTCAAAGCGAAGCTGCGGGTTCCGGTCTTTATCGAAAACGATGCCAATGCCGCTTTGTTCGGAGAGCAGCAGTTCGGCGCGGCGCGAGGGCATAGAGAGGTTGTAGGGGTTTTTCTCGGGACAGGTATCGGTGGGGCGCTAATCATCAACGGACATCTTTATCGCGGTGTTTCCGGGGGGGCCGGTGAGATCGGTCAGACATTCCTGTCGATACCTTCCTTGGCAGATTTTGAAACAACACGTTTGAAAGTCGGGGCCCTCGTCGGAAGAAATGCCATCGCGTCCGAAGCGGGGTTTCTTTTGCTGCGGCAAAAGTGTCCTCATCTTCTGGAAGAGATAGGTTATAACGTCAAAAAAATCCGTAGCGGGGCTTTGTCCCGCGCTATTCGCGCGGGAGATACCGCTCTGGAGAATTTGATCCGGAGCCGTTCCCGGTGGCTGGGTGTTGCGCTTGCAAATGTGGTGAATGTTTTGAATCCCGAGCTCGTGCTTCTCGGCGGAGGCATGATGGAGGCAATGGGACCGATCATTCTTCCCGAGGTCCGTTCCGGGATAGAGGCTTGCGCTCTCAAACCGCTGTTGAAGGTTCTTAAAGTTGTTCCCTCCAGGCTCAAGGACAACGCGGTCATTTCAGGCGTCTCCAAAATGGCCTATGAAATCCTGAAAAAGACAAAAAGGTAAGGCGCGCTATGTCCGATCCGGAAATTCCGACAAAACATATCGCCGCGGTGATCGATATCGGAACCATCGCGATCCGCATGGTGATCGCCGAGGTCGGAGGCAAAAACGAGATTCGATATCTGGAGCAGCTCCAAAAGCCGGTTCGTTTCGGCAAGGATGTTTTTAAAACGGGACGACTGGGCAGCATCGCGATGCGCCAGGGCGTCAATATCCTCCGGGATTTCAAGTCCGTGATCGACGCCTACGGGATCAAGAGAATCCATGCGATCGCCACAAGCGCGGTTCGCGAAGCTCAAAACCGGGATAATTTCATCGATCAGATTTATGTGCGTGCCGGGATCGAGGTTGAGATTCTGGATGGTTCCGAAGAGAATCGCCTTCAGTTGGTCGCGGTCGAACATGCGCTGGAGGGACGAATCGATCTCGAAAAAAAGAATTGTCTGATCGTCGAGGTGGGGTCCGGGAGCACGGAAATGATTTTCATGGACCAGGGACAGGTGAGCGTGACGCGGACCCTCCCGATCGGGTCCGTGAGGCTTCCGGAGCAGGGGGCGGCTGCCAGGGGGGATGAGGATTTCATTCAGCGCGTCCTGAAAAAAAGCATACGGGATATCACAAAGAACGTGGCGCGTGAAGTTCCCATGGAGCGGATCGACACTTTTATCGCCCTTGGAGGTGATATGCGGTTCGTATCGCAGCAGTTACTCCCGGATACCGCAGACCGGTTTACGATCCTTGAAAGGAAGGAGTTTGTCGGTTTTGTGGGGCGGGTGGGGAAAATGACGCCGGAGGAGATCGCAACGCAGTACTCCCTTGATTACGGTCACGCGGAATCCCTTTATCCCGCGCTTCTCTTTTATCTGAATTTCCTGAACACAACGGAAGCCGAAGAGATCATTATTCCGAAATTAAGTATCCGGGACGGTCTCTTGCTCGAAATGGCGCAGGTAGTGTCCGGTTATAAAAGAACGGATGTTTCAAGGCAGGTCCTCAATTCCGCCCACCACCTCGGGACAAAGTACATGTATGACAAGGGGCACGCGGTTTGCGTGGCTTCCCTGGCGCTAAAACTTTTCGACTCCCTTGCGAAAGATCATGGCATGGGGCCCCGGGAACGGCTATTGCTCGAAGTCTCAGGGATACTGCATGATATCGGCACCTACATTTCTTCATCGGGGCATCACAAGCATTCTTTTTATCTGGTGGACGCTTCGGAAATATTCGGTCTGCGACAGACCGACAAGAACATTATCGCGAATGTCGTGCGTTACCATCGCCGGGTGCCGCCGCGCGAAACGCATGTTCCCTACATGTCGCTCGCGAAATCGGATCGGGCAATCGTCTCGAAGCTCGCGTCGATATTGCGGGTCGCCGACGCGCTGGACACCGCTCACCAGCAGAAGATCCGCTCTTTTACCCTGGAACGATCGGAAGACGCTTACGCTCTTTGGGTGTCAAAAGACAGCGGCGATATTTCCCTGGAGCGGGAAAGTCTGCGCCGGAAAGGGGATATGTTCGCGGATGTCTTTGGAGCGCCGATCGATCTCAAACAGGGCGTGCCGCCGGCGGCTTGACCTATGACGGACACGGTTCTTCAAGAACGGTACTTTGACCGGGAACTATCCTGGATCCGTTTCAATGCCCGGGTCCTTGCGGAAGCGATGGACCTTTCGAATCCGCCCCTGGAGCGACTGAAGTTTCTCGGCATCGTCAGCTCGAATTTTGACGAATTCTTTATGGTGAGAGTGGCCACCATTCCGGAAACGGCGCCTCTTTTTTCGGAAGTTTACCGGCAGGCGTTCTCCCTGCTCCGGAAACAACAGACGTATTTCAGGGAAGTCCTCGTTCCCGAGCTGGAAACGGCCGGCATCGCGAGGGTCTTCCCTCAAGCGCTGAACGAAAGACAACAGCTGTATCTGAAAAATCTTTTCCTGAATGAAATCCTTCCGCTCCTCACTCCGTTGGCGGTTCATGAAAAGCGGCCGTTTCCCAATCTGGTGAACCTGAGCCTTTACCGGATTTTTGAGGTCCTGGAATCTGCCGGGCAAGATGCGGTGCGGTACGCTTTGGTCGAGATTCCGAAGCAATGTCCGCGGATGATCGCGCTGCCATCCGAATCCGTGCATGCCTTTATCCTCATCGAGGATGTCATCGGTTTTTTTGCCCAGGAGCTTTTTCGCGGCTTTATGATCGGGCGTCAGGGAACGTTGCGCGTCACGCGTGGCGCGGAATTCACGATTGACGAAGAAAAGGACGAGGATTTCGCGAATCTCATGAGCGAAGCCTTGAGAACCAGGCGGGAAAGTCCGGTCCTTCGGCTTGAAGTGGACGCCCCGGATGATATGACGGACCGTTTGAAAGAGGGCGTGGGCATTGAAGACCACCAGATATTCAGAGGCGAAGGATGGCCCGATCTCAAGGGCATTTCGCAACTGGCTTTTCAACCCGGATTCGAGGCGATCAAGCGTCCGGAATGGGTCCCGCAGCCGGTTCCTGAAATGACGGAGTCCGGGGATATCTGGGGACTTTTAAAGGAAAAAGATGTTCTGGTTCATTATCCCTATGACGCTTTTAGCTCCTTTCTCCGTTTTATATCCGCCGCGGCGGAGGATCCCGATGTCCTGGCCATCAAGCAGACGCTCTACCGGACGGGTCATCATTCCCCGGTCATTGATGCGCTTGAAAAGGCGGTGGAAAAAGGGAAACAGGTCACCGTCCTTGTGGAGTTGAAAGCCCGTTTTGATGAGGAGCACAATATCGAGGAAGCCCGGCGGCTTGAAAGGGCGGGGGCTACGGTTCTCTACGGCGTGGTAGGTCTCAAGACGCATTCCAAGGTCTGCCTGGTGGTTCGCCGCGAGCCCTCCGGCATCAAGCGGTATCTGCACCTCGGGACCGGGAACTATAACGAAAAGACGGCGCGGATCTATTCCGACCTTAATCTTTTTACGAGCCGGGACGATCTTGCGGCCGATGTGAGTTCTTATTTCAACCTGATGACGGGATTTTCGAGCCCCGGGCATTTCGCGAAGCTCGATGTCGCTCCGTATGGATTGCGACGGAAATTGCTGAGATTGATCCTTCGGGAATCTGCTCAGACCACCCCCGAGCGCCCGGGGCTGATTATCGCAAAAATGAATTCCCTTGTGGATAAAGAGATCATAGAGGCGCTCTACCGCGCTTCCCAGAAAGGGGTCCGCGTCAAACTGAATGTTCGCGGAATCTGCTGCCTTCGCCCCGGGGTCAGGGGTCTGAGCGACAATATCGAGGTTGTCAGCATCGTGGATATGTTTCTTGAGCATAGCCGGATTTTTTATTTTTCGAATGCCGGGGAGGAGGAAGTCTATGTTTCAAGCGCCGACTGGATGCCGAGAAATTTTGACAGGCGCCTTGAGCTTATGTTCCCGATCGAGGACGGAAAGATTAAAAAGGAACTGACAAGGCTTCTGGGGCTTTATTTCAAAGACAATGTCAAGGCATGGACGCTTTTGCCCGAGGGCGAATATCGGAAAAAGGAAAGGGGAGACGAGAAGAAATTCCGCGTGCAGGAGTTCCTTTGCCAGAAAGCCATCGAGAACGCGGCGCTGCAGAATAAACAGTTGTCGCTGGAACTGAAGCCGCAAAAGCCCAAGAGGCCCGTCTCGAAAACGATGCCCTCATAAGAGAGGCCCCCTCGACCCGCTCCCTGCTTTTTATTACCGAAATTTTACACATTCTTCAAATATTCGTGATGCCGTTACGGTAGCCTTTCTCCGGAGCCTGGTTTGCAGGCGAACGAGGAGAAGGGCATGACAAAAGCTTTCAGAAGAGTCGCAAAAGTGGTCGCGGATTTTTTTGACACAATCGCCAGACGCGAAGCCGCAAGGGTTTTCCGTTTTTTGAATGAAGCGCTGAAGTGAGGGACCCGCGAACAGCCGGCGTGCAAGTCGGGTCCGGCCGCGCTCTCCCTGTTTATCCCGCAGTTTGCAAGTGAAATTCCCCGGAGTTTTGATTATTGTTTTGCCCCCGCCGCTGCCTGAAGTGCCCGGCAAATGTTAAACCGCCTATGGTCTGATATGGTCCGACGATCCGTTTCAACTGCCGGTTCTCATCCTCCACTCCCTTCAGACGCCGGGCATCGGAAAGCTCCATGTCGCCGCATTCGACCTTCCATTTGCAAAGCGTGGCATTCGAAACGTTGTATTTGCGTCGGCTTCTTCGGGTTGTGCTTCGGCTCGGTAATGGTTGTGGTAACCGGCATCATGGCTATGTGTATTCAAGGCCAATGATCAAACGCGCTATATTTTTTGTTATCAAGTTTTTGTTAATGGGGTCGTTAAAACTGTCCCCCGGATTTCAGGGACACAACCAATAACCACTCAACACCGGGGTAATCCCGCGGAGGCAAGCCATGGAAGACCCAGCGAACCGTTTCAGTTTCCTCAAGAATACCCAGATCATTATCCTCGGACTGTGCATTGCCGCGGCGACGATTGCTTCCAGCGTCATCTTCTCCAAAGGATTTTTGTCCGTGACGAAATTCATGCGGGAGCAGATCGCGGTAACGGGCTCGGCGCAGAAGGCCATCAAAAGCGACTACGCGGTCTGGACCGGGGCATTCGCGAGGCGCGAGCCTCTTATGGCCGATGCTTTCACGAAACTGGGCGAGGACCTTGTGAAAGTCCGGAAATACCTGATAACGCAGGGGATTGCCGAAAAAGACATCATCGTCAACCAGATCGAGACCGAGACGATCTATAAAAAGAACGAGAAGGGAAACAATACGAACGATATCGAAGGTTATCGCCTGAGACAAACCGTGGAGCTTCGTTCAAACGACGTTGAGAAGATCGCGCGTATTTCGCGGGAAGCCACGGGCCTGATCCATGAGGGGATCGAGTTCTATTCCGGGAGTCCGGAGTATTTTTATACCAGGCTCGATGAGCTCAAGGTCGAAATGCTTGCCAAAGCTACCGAGAACGCCAGGCAGAGGGCCGAGAACATGGTCAAGGCGACAGGGAACAGAATCGGGTTCATGCGCTCGGCAAGGATGGGTGTTTTTCAGATAACGCCGGTGAACTCCACGGAGATCTCCGACTGGGGAATGAATGACACCAGCTCTCTTGAAAAGAAGGTTACCGCGGTCGTGAGCGCCAGTTTCTCGATCGAGTAAAAAGGCCTTTTTGAATATCGCTTTTTCCGTATATTGCGACGTTTGACGGACGACAAAAGCAATATTGCTTATCATTGTCGAAACGGTAGCCGGCGCTTTTAATCGTCATAATCCGTTCCAACCGCTGATTCTCATCCTCCTTTCCCTTCAGACACCGGGTATCGGAAAGCTCTTTTTTAAAGACTGTGCCGGTATATTTCTGTGAATTATTTATAAAAACAATATTATCAATGGCTTGCGGCATTTTAGCGATTTGACAAGGACGGTTTTGGCGTGTACTGTTTAAATGATTTTAAAAATATTAAAAATCCTCTTAGATTAACAGGCCCATTTTCACCTGCAGGAGGATTGTTTTATCTTGAAGGAGATCATGATCACACGCTCAAACGCTACCCGGACACGCAAGGGGATCGCTGTTCTTTTGGCCGCCGTGTTCACGGTGACGACGGTGATTTGGGATCCGTCCGCCGCCCTGGCCGCTGTGGACTCCCTGAAGAGCCTGGAAGAGACCCGGTTCCGGAAAGAGCTCCGGGCATATCTTTATGCCATGCCGGCGGAGATCGGAACGGTTACGAATGTATATGGTGCAGCGGGTACGGAGTACGGAGCAAGTGGTCGGGATCGGAAATTCCGTACTGTTATCCACATCCAGGACGCCCACGCGAATCCGGATGCCCAGCGCGGCATTCATGAGATTCTGAAATTCCTCGAAAAAAAATATCCCGGTCTTTCGGTAGCGGTCGAGGGCGCCGCGGGTCCTCTCCATCCTGAACTTCTTGATCTTTTCCGTGAATATCCCGAAGCCAATGAGGCCGTGATCGATGACCTTTTGAACAAAGGCGAGCTTTCCGGCGCGGAACTGTTCGCGTGGGAAAATTATCAGAACGATGTGCGGAAACCGGAGCACGAAGTAAGGAGTAATCGTGACGCCGAGCTCCGTGCGCCGAACTCCGTACCGGTTTTCGGTGCCGAGGACACCGCGCTTTACGCGGCCAACCTCAAAACCTATCGGGAATTGCTTTTCCGGCGGGATGATATCGCGAATGCCTTGAGGCCCGCGCGTGAGCGGATCGAAAAAGAAGCGTCCCGTATCCTGAGTCCCGATCTGCGAAAATTCCTCAAAGAACGTGCCCGTCGCAAAGAGGGGAATTACGGTTTCGCGGGCGCCTCGGCGGATCCGAACCTCCAGGCCTACACCGGTTATCTCCGGAAAACGGTCCTGCGCTCGCTTGCGATCGATCTGGACGATCCCTTTGAGCAGCTCCGGTTCCCGAATCTCGTCAGAATCCTCCGGCTCGGGCAGGACGCCGGGACGTTTGATGCGGAGGCCGCGGCGAAGGATTGGCGGCAGTTGATCGCCGACCTCCGGGACGTGACCGGTTCCAGGGCCGCGGCGGAACTTGCGGATGCGTTCACTTCGTTTGGCGCCGAAAAAGGCATGATCAAGGCGGACCCTTCAGCGGACCGGCGCGGCTACGGCATGGCGGCGGCGCTTTATCCCAGGGCTCTTTTGGAACGTTTGTTCAATCTCGCGCGGGATTCGAAGCTTGATCTGGACGGACGCGAGGCGTTCTTTAAAAGCTACGCGGTGATCGCGCTGCAGGCCGAGATCGATATTACGGAACTCATGGACGAAATGGAAAGACTCGAAGAGCGGCTCACCGAAAAACTCGCGCGTTCAGCCGGGGAGTTGGCTCTTGTGAAAAGGATGTCGGACCTTGACCTCCTTGCCAAACTCCTTTCGCTCGAGATGCGGCGGGACGAATACCGGAAGGCTCTCGAGGCCCGTGACCGTCTTGAAGCTTTTGCGGAGGGGGATGCGAACTTGCAGGCGGCGATCGCGAAGGCGCTTTTGTTCTACGAGGGCGCGATCCTCCGCGACCAGGTAATCGTTGAAAATGCGCTTGGTGCGTCGCAAGTCACACGCCGGATGCCGCAAGTGGTCGTTCTGATCACGGGCGGTTTTCACACGGATGGTATCCGCGAAGCGGTGACCCGCAAAGGAATTGATTATGCGGAGGTATTGCCCCGCATCATGAAAACCGATAAGGGCGAAATGTACCGCAAGGTGATGTCCGACGATAACGCCGACCTCTCCGCGTATTTTAAAGTCAAAAATCCGTTCCTCACGAAACAGGAAGCCATCCTCTTCAAGGAAACTCTCGAGGTCGCGGCGCCGGTCCTTTTTGACAAGAACGGACTTCGCGGCGCCGGTCTTGCCGGAGTGGTCAAAAAAGCTTTTGAAGACAACCCCGTTCTTTCCCGCGCGACCGTTATCGAAAAGCTTGAAGACACAGTGGCTTTGAGATTCACGCCTCGCGCGTCGGTGCCGGTGACGGCAGCCGTCAGCGCGATCCCGCACGTTCCCAATACGGCCGCGCCCGGTTTCGCCGCTATTGTTGCCGCTGATGCTCGTACCGGATCCGGGACTGTTCCGGCGGTTGTGAGCTTCACGGGTGTCCCGGGGGCCGCAGTTTCCTCCGGCCAAACGCGTCCGGAGGCGAGGACTCGTACTGTGGTCTCAATGCCCCGCTCCGAGATGCGGGCCGGTCTTTCCGCCGGTTCCGGGGAACGGTGGACGGCCCGCGGGAAGGTTAGCAGGAGTCTGACCGTCGGCGGGCGCATTGTTTTCCTTCCCGAAGACATGCGCGAGTTCCAATGGCTGATCGGCAAGGACGGGGCCGACACCGCGACCGGTGAGTATGAGGGCTGGATCAAACAGGTGCATGACGGCCTCACAACCCTTTTTGAGCCCGAGCTCACGCGACATTTAAAAGCTTACATCAACATGAAGATCGCCAGGATCCAGCGCGCCGTGGCGATGCCGAAACACATGCCCGGGATGGAGGTCTCCCATCCGATCGCCCTTCTCCTGGCGGAACTGCAGGATGGTATCGCCAAAGGGGAGATTCCGCGGCTTAAGGGAAAGGATGACGAAAAGAAGATCTTTCTGGATTATCTTTCGGATACGGCACGATTTCGCCGCCTGACGGCGCTGATCCGTTCGCGGACCACGGAACCGAAAGCGGCCCTGGCCCTTTTTGACCGGCAGTTTGAAGCCGCCCAGCAGGTGATCCGGCGCAGTCTCGCCGAGCAGGAAGAGCTCCTGCACGGCAACAAGAACCGTCTGAAGTTCATGGAGTCGAGGGTGATCGAGCTTGTTCGTGCCCGGCAGGATCTCGAAGATGAAATGCAGAAAGCGGATCCGAACACGGGCCTGATCGATCTGCTTGGCGCGTCGATCGCGGACAGCGCGCAAATCCTTGGAGAGACGAAGAACGAGACGACGCAAAAGGCCGTTTTTACGAAACAGGAAGACCTTGTCGCGGCCCGTGACAGGATCGAAAGCTATATCCACATTCTCCAAAACGAACTGCTTCCCAAAGTGAGCGAGTCCCAAAAGGATTCGTATCGGGCGGCGATGGAAAAGGGCGAACCCCTAGCGGCTCTCCTGTATCCGCAAGTGCTCTCGAATCTCGAGCGTTTCAGGAAGTTCAATGCGCCCGGGAAATCCCCTGGTTTTGCGCAGAGTTTCTTTGATATATCCATGCTGGTTCGCGATGTCGTTGTGGATCAGCTGGAAGTCCTCGAGACGGAACTTCTCAAAGGGACCGGTGTTCCCGATGAGGTCTCAAAGCCGAGCCTTGCCGACGGCAAGACCAAAGGACTGCTTGTCCGGAGGAACGCTTCGGCGGGCGAGATTCTTCGCGCGCTTGACCTTTTTGGCAAAGAACTCGGATTTATCGTTGCCAGCCGCGCCAGCCAGAACGCCCATTGGGTCCAGATCGTTCGGGGGCTTAATTCCGCGCCCCCCATCCTCTTTCTTTCGGAGACCCAGGATAAAGCCAATCTCGACAAGCTCTCGGGCGGTGAAGAGGCTCTGCTCAAATGTGATGAGCAGACCGGCGAAGGGGAGCTCATTATCACACCCGCGCGGGATGATCTTTGGGAAGCCCGTCTGTTGCAGGAGCAGGAACGCCTGCTCCGTGAAGGGGAAAGAAGGCTTGCGGAATACCCGCTCGATATCAAGGTCGGCATCAACATGTCGACGACGGGAGATCCGGGGAACCCGTCCCTGAGCGGCGCCGTAAATTCGTCGCTGATCCGGACGGATTTCCTCGCGGAAAAGACAAAACAGCATATCGGGGAAGTCGCTTCGGCAATCGCTTCCGGAGACTTTGACGTCCCGGGCTGGATCGCCCTGCTCCAGGGACTCGAGGTGGGGAAGATCCGCTCCCAGGACGATGTGACCCGCCTGGTCGGTGGATTCATGAAGGTGCTCAAAGGCAACGGCATGCCGAGCATCCGCGGGCTGCTCGGCAACCTGCGCACGGTCTACGGTCCCTATATCCGCCATCCTTTCTTTGCGGGGAATTACGAACCCTTCCGCACCCTGGATCTCCAGAACGACAGCAAGAACAAGGATCTGCTCGAGCTCCTGTTCGCGATGCACGCGAAAGATCCGGGCGCGGGGCTGATCCGGGTCCCGGCGGGACGGGATATCGCGTCGAAATCGAAGAAGTGGATCACGGGTTTTAATTTTTACAGGAACTCTTCCCTGGGCAGATTCTTCCTGATCTGGCAGATCACGGCGCTTTTGATCGAATACTCGCATTATCTCAATGAAGAAAACCGGCCGGATCCCGCGAAGCTGGCCCCGTTGTTCCCCATGGTGTCGTCGCCCTCCGATCTGGACTTCATCAAGACGGAGATCCTTCCGTTCGCTCGGAAGCTGGCGGTCCTGAACCTGCGAACGGATGAGCCGTGGACGCCGGAGTCTCTCCGGCGGGCGGACCAACAGGTCGAGAAAGCCTCCCGATATGTTTCGTACGGTATGATGCTCGAAATGATGCCGATCCTGGAGGACCCCGGGCTCATGGACGCGATGATCCAGCGGCCGGATGTCGATTTTTATGATGTGGGAACGAACGACCTCGAAAAAGAACTGTGGGAGGATGAGATCCGGAACATCCTCAGGGAGGAGGGGCTTGAGGATTTCGAGATCTCGCGCGAAGCGGAGGAGGCCCAGCATATCTTCGGGAAACTGCACCCGCGACTCATGACGGGGCTGGATAACTTCGTCAAGAAATTGGCGGCCTATAATGCGGCGCATCCCGGGCATCCCAAACGCATGTGCATCTGCGGCCAGATGGGCGGCAGTGTCAAGTTCCTGCTCCTTGTGGAACGCTGGCGGCGCATGGGCGTGCCGATCAGTGTCAGCGTCGGATTTGAGGAGGTCCGTCAGGTTCGTCACGCCTTCCTGCGGTACCGGCAAATTCCCGCGGAGACCCTCGACTGGGTGGCCTCCGAACCGGCCATGATCGATTCCCGGGCCGAAACGATCTCGTCCCGAATCATGGCGCAGTCGAGGGATTTTCTCAAGGTCACCGAAGAGTTCCAGAACCGTTATGCCGCGCTTGGTTATTATCACGGATTTTATCAGGATTCAATGGATCCCGTGAACGGCATCGGAAGTTTCCGGGATGTCCGGACCGCCAAAAAACTGATCCGTGTGTTCGCAAAGCAGGACGATCTGGAGGCCCTGGACCTGGACGAGAGTGACAATATCCTGGATGATGAGCTGGAAAGGATCCTGGGGCTCATGGCCGTCAAGAATCCTTTTCTGCCGGACACTGCGTCTTCCTTCATGGATGAAAAGACCAAAGGGGGGTTCCGCGATGCCGCGCAGTTCCTCCGGAATGTGAGGGACCTTTTCGAAGAGCTTTATCCCGCGATGGCGAGTGCCGGTCGCGATCCTCGCCGCAAGGAAATGCTGCTTCATTCGGAGAACCTCAGCGGTTTTATTGATGCCTTCGAGAAAAGTTATCCCCGGGAGACCCGGAAATGGCTTTCGCGCGCGGGTGCGGCCAAGCGCCAGGAGGAGTTTTTTAACCGGTATTATGGCGCCGCAAACATTGTTTATACCCAGGTGACCGGGATGATGCACGAAGGATTTGAATCCCTTTTCGGCGCGACGACCGAGGGCCTTGATCTTGTGACGACGATCGGGGCCGAAACACGCGATGAGGGCGCGCTTCAGGCGGACAAGCCCGAAGCGGGGTCCGGGATTTCATTGAAGATCTGGAAGCGCCTGGGGATGGTTTTTAAACGGGAGCTTGGTTTTATTTACCGCGAGGTGAAGGAGCTCTACGTCCCGGCCGCCGACGAAAAAAATGCGTTTGATTTCTTCACCCGGCATCCCGACGCCATGGTCACTGTTTTTTAACATGCGAGCTCGGACCGCCGGAGCCGCGAGATCAGGATCTCCTTTCCGCTGAACCGGCTGCTTCGCCAGGTGATCTCCGTTGTGGATCCGGTCAAGATCGACGGTACCCGGATGGGGGGCGCGCTCCGGGAGTTCTTCAGTCTGAAGCGCGATATCAGTTATCCTGTGTGGCGTCTTCACCGGTTCGGTTTTTTGCAGAAGTTCTTTCCTCTCTACGGGGTCATGAGGAACTATTTCCCGGGGGACGGCCGTCACTCGCCGGTGCATATCCAGACCCTGAACAGCATGGAATTCCTGGAACGGTTGTGGGAACCCGCGGATTTCGCGTTCGCGCGGGTCGGCAACGTGTTCCGGAAGGTCCGTGACGACGGGGACAAGCTGATGATGATTCGCCTGACCCTGCTGATGATCGGGATTGTCCGCGCCAAACTGAAACTCAAAACGGGAGAGGTCCCCAATGTCGGCGAGATCGAAGCCATCCTCAGGGAGTCTCTCCGGGAAAAAATCCGCTTTGGCATGACGGACGATCAGATCCGGACGATGGCCTGGCTGATCTATCAGGAGCGCCATCTGAACGGAAACGAACTCATCACCTCCCGCGAGATCCTTTCCGCGCTTCAACGTCTTTTTTACAAGACGGGCGAACAGGTTACGGAAGACCAGCTCGATATGCTGTATCTTCTGACCTTTGCCATGCGCGCCGGCAGGGTCGACCATGACAAGCTGGTCATGCTGAAACGCCAGGGTCCCGATTCCGCGCTCGCCAACTGTGACAAGCTTTACGTCGCGGGCCAGAAGGTCCTGAGAAATCGCCTGCCGGAAGAGGCGCTCGAGACGCTTGTCCAGGAGACGAAAGATGTCGTGAATCGCGGATGGGTCGGCAGCGACCGGCCGGTGTCCCTGCTTTATGAAGACAATCCGGCAAAGGCGCCTTCGATCCGGGACGCGATCCGGGTGGCGTGGGAATCTTTCAAGGAACGGAGTCCGGCGATCTTCGAATCTTATCGTCTCAGTCTCGAGCTGAACGCCGACGAAGCCGGCGTGTTGCGGAAAATGATCCAGGAAATGGCGAGGGATTCCTCCCAATTCATGGCGCTTTTTCGCCGTTACGACAATATGGTGTCAACCTATTACCGGGAGGCCCTGGATTCCGAGACCCTGGTCGCCCAGCTGATCTTCTGCGTCCACCTCCAGCACTTGCAGAACACGGAGGATTCCGGGCCTATCCCGCTTTTCATCCCTCTCGTGCATCATTACAACAACGCGTTCGAAATCTTGATCGGCCGGGCGCTCGAAGAGCCGGGATTGATCGCGCTTTATTCGCGCATCCTGTACGAGAACGGATTTGTGATCGAAAGCACGACGATCCATCGCGAAGCCGCGATGGCCGGTAAATATGTGGTGCGCTTCATGGGAAGTTTCCCGCGCGGGACGGCCGACCTCAACAAGGTCACCGGAAAGATCATCCGCGATTTCAATACCATTTTTTCAGTGCCGGGGAAGAGCCGGTATGCCGCGAATCTCGGCGTTTGGGAAACGTGGGTGCGGCGGTTCCATTTTTATGTGAGGCCTTTCATCGCCTGGGCCCTGCATTTTCGCGATCGGGAAAAAATGGTGCTGTTCTTCCGGAACGCTCACGCGCTTTATAAGGATTTTACCGTTCGCCGGCCTCGCCTCATCGGCCAGGCGGCGCCCACGGAGGTCTTTTTCCTCTCGCAGCCGGGCGACAAGGATTTCAGCCGCCTTGTGATACGGAGCCAGGACCGGCGGGGCCTGATCGCTTTTGTGACTACCTACCTTTCGCAAATCCGCGGGCTCGATGTCGTCGATTTCTATTTCGACGACACGATGGGGCGGAACCCCCGCATGATCGTCGACCTTTCGTACCCCCACCGTAAAGGGGTTTTGACCGAAAAGGATATGTCCGGGATCGTGGGGGATCTCAAACGAAGCCTGGATGCGGATAGCGTTGAGATTCACCGGTACGGGTTCAAAAGCGAGATCGCGACACCGGACGTTGTCGCGCAGGACCTTGTGCCGCCGGCCAAGGCCGTGGAGCGGTCGCCGGTCGGGAAAACCGTTTTGCCGACCGCGGAAGTCGCTCCCGGAATCGCCGTGAAAGAAAAGACCGGCCCTGTCGCGTCTGCGGGGGAGGATCCCTCCCGGATACGGCGCTATACGATCGTGACACCTCTCGGGCTTCATCTCATGCCGGCGACCCTTCTGTCCAAAAAGATTCGTGGCCTGATCCAGAACAACCAGATCAAGGAGAGCGTGATTAAAACACCCGAAGGGGTCGCGAATCCGGGAAACATCATGGAGATTGTCGGGCTCGGGGCGGGCGAGGGGACGGAGGTTTCCATCGAGATCGTGCCATCGCCGGAAGCGACCGAGGCGGAGATCGCCGGTTTCTGGAACTTCCTGGAGAACGAGTGGAGAGATGCCAGGGACCTGAATGATATGTCGGAGGATCACAGGATTCCGATCCTGAAACGCCAGGAAGTCCGCCAGAATGCGAGGTCCGAGAGCAGGACTTTTGTGACGACGTTGCCCGCGGCGGATCTTCCCGCAAGGCCTATCGTTCGCCCGGTTTCCGCGTCTTCCGCTCAGGCCGGAACGTTGTCGGATCGCGGCAGGATGGTTAATCTATTGAAACATGTTTTAAATAGCAAGCTGATAGTCCTTTATGGCGCGTCCACTGCAAGCCTGAATTCAGAGTTCTTGTTGAATACGGTCCGGGAGACACTGGCATTGTTGAGAATTTTTGACCCGGAGACGTTCAGGGATCGGGGGGGGCGTGTTTTTGTGCCCGAAGGAGCGGATGGTATTTTCGCCCACCGTATTAACTCGCTCCGGTCCCCGGAGAAGGTCTATGAGACGCCGGTGTTCGGAGATCTGCCGGCTGCCGGGCATCTGGACGCTCTGGAACAGTTTGTGAATGAACGCTGGTTTCGGGAAATGCAGAAGCTGTTTCTTGAAGATGTCGCGACTCTGGAGTCTTTGAAAAAAGAGCTTTCCGTGAAAAAGTCTTTGTCTGAACTGGAGAAATTGCGGGGCAGGATCGTAGATGCCGCGGAAAGCATTCACGGGCATCTGGAAATAGTGAGTGGAGACAAGAGCGGCGTCATTCCAGCCGAAGTTCAGAAGCCGGGACAGGCCGCAATGCCCGTGGACGCGGAGACCTTGCCAAAATCGCAGGCATTTCATCCGGTGAAAAGCATCCTTGTCGCCGATGATGACGATTTTATACTGGCATTACTGGTAAAAATGCTTAAAACCCTGAAGAATGAAGAGGGACAAGGCTATATAGTCGAGCAAGCCGCCGATGGGGTGGAGGCCCTGGACAAGTTGAGATCGGGCAAGTTTGATCTTGTGATTACGGATGTCGCGATGCCTCGAATGGACGGGAAGGAGCTTGCCCAAAAGATTCTCGAGGACGGCCGCGGGGAGCATGTGCTCTTTGTGACTGGGTACGGGCCGAAGGCCGTCGACCTTGAGAATTTGAGGGAGAAGGGGCTTCGCGCGAACCTTCTTCTAAAACCTTACGGGAAGGATGAACTGGAAGGCGCCATTGCCTCATTTTCAAAACGTTCGGAAAGCAGACAGGAAACAATTCCGGAGGAAGGGGCAGTTCACCGGCTTCCCGGCGAACCCCGAGGTGGTCCTTTTTCCGGATTAAGACCTACCCGTGATCTTGGCGAGGGGATCAGGAAAGCGTTTAATCGAGGCGAAATGCGTGAAATCGTGAAGTCGTGGATGGAAATGCCTGAAAAGAGAGGAACTCCGGGTGCCGCGGCGGTTCGCGAGGCTGCAAGGCGAATCGGTTCTTATTCACAAAAGCATTTGACCGTTGCAACGGAAGCTCCCCGGAAGGCTCATCTTTGGATCGCATTGAATATTCTGGAGGAGGCGGAGGACCGTGAAGGCCGTGTTGAAAACCGGAATCTCCGGGATGCGGTCACAAAGGTCCTGGATTCTGCCAGAAATCTTGGAATTGTTGCCGATTCCGGCAGGGCCGGTCCGGAATTCCATGTGAATATGAGTTGGGTGAACGAGGCCGGCGTTCTTGAAAATCCGGGCGAAAAGGATTGGGATGCGCTTGTCCGTAATTTTCCCGTGGTGGTCGCGCTCCTCATTTCGCTGAGGGCGAGACTTTCCATCAACGTGACCGCGGATGGGGTGGCGCTCGGGGTGATCCAAAAGAAGTTCGAAAGCCTGCTGGCGCGGGAAGGGCTCTCGCTCGGCGAAGGCCAGCTCCGGATACAATCGACCACGCCGGAGGTGCCCTTCAGGTCATTCGCTCCCACGGGCAAGGCTGACGCGCTCTTTGCCCGCAATGAAGCGCCGGTGCGCAATTATAACGGGCGAGTCAGGGCGCGCTGGGTTTCGGGGGACGAGGGACGGATGGAAACTCTCGCGGCCGGTCTCGCGACCGCGCTGCTTTATGCCGCGTCGGACAAACTGGACGGCGAAGAACAAAAGCGGCGCATCCACCGGCCATCCGACTACGGCGCGATCCTCGAGATCCTGATCGACGCCATCGCGGGCTATGCCGCGATCGGAAGGTCCGCCTGATCTTCCGCTTGATCCCGGATGGAGAATCAGCGCTACCCTTGTCGACTTATTGAAAAATCAGAAAGGAGACAAGGACGCTTAAACCGCTTGGATTTTTGGCTGAAACCGGTATAATCCTCGCTCCATTCGGGTTGCGCGTCCCCATCGCCCTTTCGCACAATGCGCAAGGACGGCGCCTCGGCAGCTTGAGGCCGCCGCAGGTGGGGGACGAAAACAAAATGCGTCCCCATCGTCTAGTCTGGCCCAGGACACTAGATTTTCATTCTAGCAACAGGGGTTCAAATCCCCTTGGGGACGCCAAACTTGATTCTTGAGCCGCAGAAACTTGTAACGTCTTGAAAGATATACAGGTTTCTGCGATTTTAAATTCCGGGGCAGGTTGTCTTGCTATTTTGCTGGATTGACTGGTGATGCGAAATTATACTGTAGCCCCTGCGTTGGTTCCGGAATCGGCATCGGAACGATCAACATTTCTAAAACTCAACTCAATCTTCATCCCAAGGAGAACGAATTATGACTACGAATACCGAAATCAAAGTCGACGCGAGTGTGGCGGAAAAGCTGGGTCTCACCCGGGAAGAATACGCCATGATACAAAAACTGATCGGCCGCAACCCCAATTTTACGGAACTCGGGCTTTTTTCCGCGATGTGGTCGGAGCACTGCAGTTACAAAAATTCCAAAAAACTTTTTCGCCTTTTTCCCACGAAGGGGAAGCGGGTGCTGGTCGGCGCCGGTGAGGAAAATACGGGTATCGTGGACATTGGAGACGGAATGGGCGTTGCGTTCAAGATCGAGTCCCACAATCATCCTTCCGCCGTCGAGCCCTTTGAGGCATCGGCTACCGGGATTGGCGGGTGTTTGCGCGATATTTTCACTATGGGCGCG
>Ga0116159_1000698_pt1 | contig 37911 bp, 33 predicted proteins | sample AD_JPNAS1_MetaG_FD_89878 | JGI IMG/M metagenome (GOLD analysis project Ga0116159, IMG submission 89878) | Active sludge microbial communities of municipal wastewater-treating anaerobic digesters from Japan - AD_JPNAS1_MetaG | ecosystem: Engineered > Bioreactor > Anaerobic > Digestate | place...
TCCCACCCGCCACCGCTGCCGGGTTCCCATTCTACCCACACGGGCCGTTCAAAAATCCCCGATGCAAGGCCCCGCTCCTTCGACAGGCTCATCCTTCGACAGGCTCAGGACGACAATGCCCGCAACCGGCCGCCCCGTGCCATGAACTGTTTGTCCTGAGCCTGCCGAAGGGTCGATCCGCGAACGGCCAAGAATGCGGACCCTTCGATCATCTCAGGACGCCGCCGCTGGCCGCTTCTCCGCCGCCGTCTCTTCCTCCGTCTCCACTTCGATCGCCAGGTCAGGGCACCGAAGCTCGCACAGCCTGCAACCCACGCAATCCCCCGCCCGAACCACCACCACCTTCTCGCTCTCGTCCAGCTCCAGCACCTTCTTCGGACAAAAATGCACGCAGATCCCGCATCCCTTGCACCACTCCCGTTGGATCACGTGCCGCTTCAATACCTGCTTCGCCATGGTCTGTTCTCCCTCGCCGTCTTCCATCCGCCCATCCATGCTTCGGAGGTCGTCCTGCGCGTCGTTCCGGCTGGAGCGGCGGCAGCCGCCTTGGTGTGACGTGACGGACAATTGTTGTCGGAAATGGTGTATACACGATTGTCTTACTGACAACAAGAACTTTTTTGGTCCCCGCCTCCGCACGCGGCAAAGGAGCCGCGGAAGAAAATCCGTCCGAAATCCGCATGCTTGGACGATGGACGGGCCGGACACCCGGATGCTCAGGACGGCTGTCTCAGAGGGCCGGTGATTTCATGGGCGATCCGCTCCAGAACGGACAGGCGCTCCTTCCCGCCGAAGGATGAGTATTCCCCGGGGGAAAGGACCGTTGCCGCCAGTCCTTCGGGACTGCGTCGGAAAATCAGGGCGAAAAAGGTGCAGGCCGACAGATACGCCCCCAGGACGTTTGCATGGCGTCCATCGGGATCATGAAGGTCGAGATCCGGAAAAGTCGAACGGCACCGTGCCCAGACAAACCCGACCGGCGCCAGCAGGGCGCCCGTCCGCGCCTGCAGACCGCAGTAGGCCGCCGCGATCGTGCCCTGCATTTCCGGTTTGTCCCGCCGCGGCCACGTCATGTACAGGATCGTCCGCGCTCCCGCATCCCTGATCCGCCGATCCAGGAGGAGTGCGTGCTTCTCCATGGACAGCCGATCCTCGATCGGCCCCCCGCTTCTCTCCTGAAGGACGACGTAGTCCCACTTCCCGCGCCCGATGACCTGGACGGTCTCCGGGTTCCCCCAGTGCCAGGCCAGGCTCGCCCCTTCACCGAAGCGCGTCTCGACGGTGACGGCCGCAGCCGGCTCCGCGGCCCCGGCCAGGCGAACGAGCGTCGCCGGGACGTCGTGCCGGTAGGTATGGCTGTTGCCGATGAAGAGAATGCGAAGGGGGCGCGAAAAGTCCCGCAGGAATGGCTGTTCCTCCCGCATCTTTCCGGTCACAGCTTTCTCCTCAGCGTCTGGGCCGCGACATGGATCGGGTCCCAGGCGGGGCTGAAGGGTGGAGCGTAGGCGAAGTCCAGATAGCCGATCTCGTCGACGCCGAGTCCGGCCCAGAGGGCGCAGGCCAGGGCATTGATCCTGCCGACGGCCCCGGCCTCGCCGAGGGCCTGGGCGCCGAGAAGCTTCCCCGACGCGCGGTCGGCCACCAGCTTGATTCCGACCTTCTTCGCCGCCGGCATGGACGGCGCGATCGCGTTTCCCCAGATCAGGACCGACACCGGATGGTAACCCGCGGCCGCGGCCTCCCGCTCGCCGATGCCGGCCGCGGCGACCTCGAGGCCGAACACCTTGAAGGACTGCGCGCCGACAATCCCCGGAAAGATCATGGCCTTGCCGCCGATGTTGGCCCCGGCCACGCGCCCCTGCTTGTTCGCGATGTCCCCCAGCGGGACATGGACCCAGCTGCGGCTGACGCGATGATAGGATTCGCAGCAGTCGCCGACGGCATAAATCCCTTCCATGGCGGTCCGCTGGGAAAAATCCACGGCAACGGCGCCGCTCCTGCCGAGCGGGACGCCCGCGGCCTTCGCCAGGGCCGTATCCGGCCGGACGCCGACTGCAAGGATCACGAGATCCGCATCGAGGTCCCCGCCGCTGGTGACGAGGCGGAGCCGCTGCCCCGCGCCCTCTTCGATCGCCCGGGTCTCGACGTTCGCCAGGAACGTCACGCCATTCTTTCCCATTTCGGCGACAATCAGCTTTCCGAACTCGGGGTCCCAGCGATTGACGGGCAGCGCCCCCCGGTGAACGACCGTCGTCTCGATGCCGCGTGCCCGGAGCGCCTCGCACATCTCCATGGCGATGAATCCCGCCCCGACGATGACGGCGTTGCGGCAATCCTTCTCCGCAATATAGGCCTTGATCGCCAGGGCCTCCTCCAGCTTCTTGAGGGCAAAGACGCCCGGGAGATCGGTCCCTGGAATCTCCGGACGGATGGCCAGCGTCCCCGTCCCCAAGACGAGAATGTCGAAGGCCAGTTCGCTTCCGTCGTTCAGGCGCACCCGCGCCGACTTCACGTCGATTTCGTCCACCCGTGTCCGGATCCGCACGTCGACGCCGGACTCGCGGAATTTTTCCGGCGTTCTCGCCACCAGTCTCTTTTCGTCCCGGATTACATCGCCGATGTAATAGGGCGTCGGTCAGGCGGCTGCGGACACGAACCGCTCCTGCTCGATCATTGCAATCGCCAGCTCCGGATCGCCCCGCCTCGCCTCCGCCGCGACGGAGGCGCCGCCCGCCCCGCCGCCGACGATCACCACCGATTTTGCCATGGAGAACCCTCCTTCGGGCCGAATTTCACCGCATCACACGGTTTTCAGCCGGTACATGCGGTAGAAGTAAAGGGCCGCGCCGGTCAGGATCATGATCAGGCAGAGGGCCTGACCCATGCTGAGCGCGCCGAGGACGAAACCCAGGTGGGCGTCGGGCTCGCGGAAGAACTCGATGAAGAAGCGCACCAGGCCGTATCCGGCGATATAAAGCGCCAGAAGCGATCCCTCGAAGGGGCGCCGCCTGCGGATCAGCCACAGGAAAGCAAACAGAACGATCCCCTCGAAAAAGGCCTCGTAGAGCTGCGAGGGATGGCGGAGCTGCCCCGTGGGGTCCAGGGGAAAGAGCATCCCCAGCGGGGAGTCCGTGGCGCGCCCGTACAGTTCGCCGTTGATGAAGTTGCCGATCCGTCCGAAGGTGTACCCGAGAGGAATCGCCGGGCAGAGAAAATCGGCGAAACGCCAGAAGTCGATCCGCCGCCGCCGGCAGAAAATCAGGGATGCGAGCCAGACGCCGATCGCGCCCCCGTGATAGGACATGCCGCTGATCCCGACGAAGCGGAACCCGTTCGAGAATTCGAAGGGCAGCAGGATCTCGAGCGGATGGGCGAGATAGTAGGAAAAGTGGTAGAAGAGGACGTAGCCCAGACGCGCGCCGAGCAGCAGCCCCAGGATCGCCCAGACGAAGTAGTCCTGCACCGTCTCCGCCGAATACTCGTATCCCTCCTTCCGGATGCGGTAGGTCGCCAGGACGTAGGTCAGGAAGAAGGCGACGAGGTACATCAGGCTGTAATAGCGGAGCTGGAACGAGCCGATTGCGATCAGATTCGGGCTGATGTGCGAAGGCAGGCTGCGCCATGCTTCGATCCACGGTTCCATTTTCAGTAGGACTCCCCCTTGAGCGCTTCAACATAGAGCTGCGCCGAATAAGCGGCCGTCGCCCCGTCGCCGCATGCCGTCACCACCTGCCGCAGGGTCTTCTCGATGCAGTCGCCGCAGGCGAAGATCCCCTTCGCCGAGGTGCGCATCGCACAGTCGACAATGACGTAACCGTCATCGGAAAGGCCGGCGACGCCGCGCAGGATGTCCGTGTTGGGAATCAGGCCGATGAAGATGAAGACGCCTTCCGCCGGGATCGTTCTTTTCTTCCCCGGAGACTTCACGTCCCGGATCCTCACGCCCTCGACGAAGTCCCGGCCCACGACCTCTTCGACGACGGAGTCCCAGGCGAATTCGATCTTGCCGTTGTTCAGCGCGCGTTTCTGCAGGACCGCGTCGGCCCGCAGTCGGTTCCGCCGGTGGACGACCGTGACCTTGGAGGCGAAGGAGGTCAGGAAAAGCGCTTCCTGGATCGCCGTGTTGCCGCCGCCGACGACGACCACTTCCTTTCCCCTGTAGAACGGCCCATCGCAGGTGGCGCAGAAGGAAACGCCCCGGCCGATGAATCCTTCCTCTCCAGGAACGCCCAGAAGGCGCCAGTGGGCCCCCGTCGAGACGACGACCGCCAGTGCCTCGAACGCCTTTTCGCCGGCCGCGATCCGCCATCCTTCGACGCCGGCCCAGGACGCTTTTTCGATCGCTGTTACATCCGCCGACGCGAACTGGACGCCGAAGGCGGCCGCCTGTTTCTTGAAGCGCTCCACCAGTTCGAACCCGTTGATGCCGTCGGGCATCCCGGGATAGTTTTCGATGATGTCCGTCACCGTGATCTGGCTCACGGACGTCGCCCCCTCGATGAGGAGCGTCTTCAGGCCCGCCCGGGCCGCATAGAGTCCGGCCGTCAATCCACCCGGCCCACCGCCGATGACGGCGACTTCCCGGACCCGGTCCGATAAGGTTGCGCCTGCCATGTCCCTGACCCCCTTCGTTGCGTCCCCGCCGTCGGCAGGGCGCACAATTATTAAACGAAAAACACCCGCTTTGCAAAGAAATCTCGCCGCCCGTCCATCGAGCGGCGGAAACCGGCGGCGCCATTGCATTTGCGGGCGAGACGGACGAGCTTGACAGTCCGGAGGCGATTGCCTATAAGAGCGTGACCGCGGGTCATCATTTTTCCGCATGGAGGAAGACATGTCGGACAATCCCCTGCACCTGCTCATGAACCCGAAATCCATCGCCACCGTCGGAGCCGGCAACAATCCCGTGAAGATGGGCGCCATGCAGGCCCTGAGCATCCTCTGCGACGGCTATCAGGGGGCGTTCTACCCGGTCCATCCCACGGACGGGACGGTCCTCGGGCGGAAGGCCTATCCCTCCGTCGCCGCGCTGCCCGAACCGCCCGATCTCGCCATGCTGATCGTCCCCACGGACCAGGTCGCGCAGCTGCTGGAGGAATTCGGCCGGATCGGGACGCGGCGGGCGATCGTGATCAGCGCCGGTTTCAAGGAGACCGGCGCGGACGGCCGTAGTATGGAGCAGAGGCTCAACGAGATCGCCGCCCGCTACGGCATGCGTTTTCTCGGCCCCAATTGCGTCGGCATCATCAACAGCCAGATCTCTCTGAACATGACCGTCGGCCGCTGGTCGGACCGGCCCGGAAAGCTCGGTCTGGTTTCCCAGAGCGGCACCTACGTCACCCAGTCGCTCTGCTGGCTCGCCGGGAAAGGGATCCGCTTCAGCAAGGCGGTCAGCGTCGGGAACGAGGCGAACATCGATCTCGCCGACGTCCTGGAGTACCTGGGCGAAGACGACGCCACGAAGGCCGTCATCCTCTATATCGAGTGCATCCGCAACGGCCGGCGCTTCCTCGACGTGGCCCGGAGAATCACGCCGCGAAAGCCGGTGCTGGCGCAGTACGTGGGCGGCTCGGCTGCCGGCGCGCGGGCGGGACAGAGCCACACCGGGGCGATGGCGGGCCCCGATTTTCTGTACGATGGCGTCTTCCGCCAGGCGGGCATTCTCAGGGTCCAGACGCTCGAGGAACTCTACGCCCACGGCTGGGCGCTCGCGACGTCGCCGCCGCTGCGCGGACGGAGGCTCGGCATCGTGACCAACTCCGGCGGCCCCGCGACCGCCATCTCCCATACGGTGGACAGGGGCGGCATGGAGATCCCCGCCTTCTCTCAGAAACTGCAGGGAGAAATCCGCCGCCACATCCTGTCCCACGCCTCCAGCGCAAACCCCGTCGATATGACCTTTCATCTGGACATGCAGCTGCTGTCGACGACGATCCCCGAAATGATCATGAAGAGCGGCGAAGCCGATGCCGTGATCGTCCACGGCGTCATGAACAGCGGCTTCATGAGCGACATGCTGCCGCACCTCAGGCACGCCATACCGGACATCACCCTGGAGAAGATCCTGGCGATGTTCCGCGTCGACCTCTCGGAGACGGTGCAATTGCCGCACCGGTATCAAATGCCCCTCATCGTGTCCTCGTTCTTCGGCCGGGAGGACAATTGCACGGCGGCCTTCATGGACAACGACATCCCCGTCCTCGACACGCCGGAGAAGGCCGCCAGGGCCATGCTGGCGCTTCTCCGGTACAAGGAGATCCGGAAACGGAAAGCGGGGGCGCCTTCGGCGCTTCCCCCGGCCGACGCCGAGGCGCAGGCGCTCCTGGCAGGGGCGAAAAGAGACGGACAGAACGCCCTCGACGAGCATCAGGCCAAGCGAATCCTGGCGCGGTACGGAATCCCCGTGGCGAGGGAAAGCCTCGCGCGAAGCGAGGAAGAGGCGGTTGGTGCGGCGCGGAAGATCGGCTATCCCGTGGCGGCCAAGGCCTGTTCGTGGCGGATCCCGCACAAGAGCGGCAGGGGCTTGATCGCCCTGCGGCTGGCGTCGGACGCCGAGGTCCGCGCCGCCTTCCGCAGCATCCGGGCGGCGGCCGGCGGCGACGTCCCCATCCTGATCCAGGAGATGGTCCGGGGCGAACGGGAATTCGTCGCCGGGATGACGCGCTTCCCCTCCTTCGGCCCCTGCATCCTCTTCGGTCTGGGCGGCGTCTTCACGGAGGCTTTGAAGGACAACGCCATCCGCTGCGCGCCGCTGACGGACGCAGATGCAGAAGCGATGCTCTTCGAGATCCGATCCAGGGACCTCCTGGGGGCCTTCCGCGGCCTGCCGCCGGTGGATATCCCTTCGCTGACGGCTGTTCTCAGAACATTGGGCGAGATCGCCCTCCTCCACCCCGAAATCGCCGAGATCGATTTGAACCCGATTCTCATCGAAGGCGACAAGCCAGTCGCCGTGGACGCCCTGTTCGTCCTTGCCTGATGCGGGTCTGAAGAATCTCAGCGTGCCCCGGAGCAGGACTCCCGGAATGTCTTCACCCTGTCCGGCGGAATTTTCCATTTGACGGGCGAAGACTTTTTTACTATAAGCGGCGCAGACTTGAAACAGGTCATACCACCGCGTCATCCGCAATCTTCCTGAACATCGAGATCCAGTATTTGCCAAGGAGCATGTCATGAACCAGGCTGCAAAGCATTGGGAACGGCATCTGCCGGAAGGGAAGTACGGAGCCCATCTCTTTCCCGAGTTCGAAACGCGCGCCAAGGCCGTTTCCGCCGAAATTCTCCGCGTCAAATCGCCTGCCGAAGCAAGGAAGGCCCTCCTGGACCTTGTGCAATCGCTTCAGGCGAAAAAGGCGGTCGCCGTGAGCTGCGCGCTTCAGGAGAAGGCCGGGGCCCACGAGGCGCTGAGGTCCGCCGGGATTCAGCTGTTCACCGGGCGGGCCGACATCGCCGAGCATGCCGCCACGGCCGACGTCGGCATCTCCGGCGTGGAATTCGCGGTCGCCGAGACGGGAAGCGTGTGCCAGAAGGCTACGGCCGTCGAGGACCGGCTCGTCTCGATGCTGCCCCCCGTCCACGTCGCCTTCCTCGACAGCAGCCGCGTCCTCCCCGGCATCGAGGACGCCTTCGAGGTCTTCGGCAAGGTCTTCGACCGCGGCTATATCAGTTTCATTACGGGGCCCAGCCGGACCGCCGATATCGAGCGCGTGCTCACGATCGGCGTTCACGGGCCGAGCCGGTTCGTCGTCATCGCCGTCGATGACGCCGGCGGGGAGGGGAGGTGACGGGATGGCGCAAGACAAGAGCCTGAGAAAGAGGATCCGCGAGAAACTCGACGATGAAGTCCTGCGCGCCAATCTCGGCCGTTTCGCCGAGGTCTATCCCGCCGCACGCGCCAAGGCGTTCGAAAACGTCCCCAACCTGGAGGAACTCCGGGAAAAACTGCGCATCATGAAGCTGGACACCATCGCCCGCCTCGACGAAATCGCCGACCGCTTCCAGGCGGAGGCCGAGAAGAGGGGCGTCACGGTCCACCGCGCCCGGGACGGCAAGGAGGTCAAGGAGTACCTTCTTGCGCTCTGCAGGAAGAGCGGCGTGAAGCGCATCGTCAAATCGAAGTCCATGGTCTCCGAGGAAATCGATCTCTCCAAGGCCTTCGCCGAGGCGGGTCTCCATTCGCGGGAAACGGACCTCGGGGAGTGGATCATCGCGCTCGCGGGCCACAAGCCCTCCCACATGGTCATGCCGGCGATCCACCTGAGCCGTTACCAAGTGGCCAAGTACTTCTCCACGGAGATGAGCAGGGACATCCCGCCGGACATCCCTTTTCTCGTCCAGGCGGCGCGGCAGAACCTCCGCGAGGAGTTTCTGCAGGCCGATATGGGCATCTCCGGCGCCAACTTCGGAATCGCCGAAAACGGCGCCATCGGCCTGGTGACGAACGAAGGGAATGCGCGGCTCGTCTCCACACTGCCCCGCATCCACGTCGTCCTGATGGGGTACGAGAAGCTGATCCCCACGATCCGCGACGCCGGAACCATCCTCCGCCTCCTGCCCCGCGGCGCCACGGCCCAGCTCGCCACGAGCTACATGACCATGATCTCCGGCCCCACTCCGACGATGGTCCGGAGGGGCGGCCGCTGGGTTGAAGAGCAGAAGGAGATGCACATCATCCTCCTCGACAACGGACGGCTGAAGGCGGCGCGGGACGAGAAGTTCAAGCAGATCTTCCAGTGCGTCCGCTGCGCCTCCTGCCTGAACGTCTGCCCGGTCTACACGCTGATCGGGGGCCACGTCTACGGCGGGCACACCTACGTCGGCGGAATCGGCGCCATCCTCACGGCCTTCCTGAGCGGGATGAAGGACTTCAAGAAGATCAACGAACTGTGCATCGGTTGCCGCCGCTGCACCGAGGTGTGCCCGGGCAAGATCGACATCCCCGGCCTGATCGAGGAACTCCGCGTCCGCTCCGTCAGAGAGCAGGGTCTGCCCTTCCCGCTGAAGGCGGCCTTTGAAAATATCTTCGCCAACCGCAGGGTCTTCCATTCGCTCCTGCGCCTGGCCTCGGTCGGACAGAAACCCTTCCAGTCGGGGAAGCTGATCCGCCACCTGCCGCTCTTCCTGGCGGGGCTGGCCAAGGACCGGAGCCTGCCGGCGATCGCCGACAGGCCCCTGCGCGACCGGTTCGCCAGGGTTGCCCGGAAATTGGACAAGCCGGCCAAGCGTGCCGCCTTCTTCAGCGGCTGCACCATGGACTTCGTGTTCCCCGAAACCGGGGAATCCGTCGTCAAGGTCCTGAACGATCTCAACATCGAAGTCGTCTTCCCGGAGGAGCAGAGCTGCTGCGGGAAGCCCGTCGCGGCCCTGGGCGACATCGAAACGGCCAAGCGCATCGCCCGCATGAACGTCAAGGCCTTCGAGGACGCCGAGGCGGACGTCATCATCTCCGCCTGCCCCACCTGCACCGAGACCTTCCACGACTACGGAGAGCTCCTGAAGGACGATCCCGCCTGGGCCGAGCGGGCGAAGAAGCTCTCGGCGAAGGTGCGGGAGTTCTGCTCGTTCGTCGCCGAGGAATACGAGAAGGCGGGGCGGCTGAAGAAATCCAGGGGCGGCCGGAAGGTCACCTACCATGACTCCTGCCACATGAGGCGCGTCCTAGGCGTTCACGTGCAGCCGCGCAAGCTCATCGAGGCCGCGGAGGGCTGCGAACTGGTGGAGATGAAGGACTCCGACAAGTGCTGCGGCATGTCGGGCATCTTCGGCGTCAAGTATGCAGATCTCTCCATGCCCATCCTCAAGCAAAAGATGGACAACATCAAGGCCACGGGGGCCGAGATCTGCGCCGTCGCCTGTTCGGGGTGCATGGTGCAGATCCAGGGAGGCCTGGACAAGCAGGTGCCGGGCGTGAGGATGAAGCACATCGCGGATATTCTCGCGGAGAATCTGGAAAAGAAGAAATAGAGACCGCGGAAAAACAGGAAAAGGCAGGGGGTCGGGAGAGATTTCCCGGCCTTCTTTATTCGTCGCTTAAAATGTTCGCCCCAGAGGGGCGCTTTGGAGATTTTTCGGGACCCCTGCCTTCGCAGCGGAACTGCGCCCCCGATGCCATTGTTTGAGGGCGCAGGCCCGAGTTTGGCATCGGCATGGTTCGACATGCTCACCATGACACACGCTCATGTCACCCTGAGCTTGTCGAAGGGTGCAGGGTCGAAAAAGATCCAGGCGGACCGGAAGGGTGAACATTTTTAACCTTTTTTCGGTGTGGCCCTTTTCAGGATGTTCTTTTCGATAAAATCCGCGATGCCCCCGATGTCGTTCAGATCGAAGCGGGGCACGCCGCGCTCGACGGGCACGTCGGACGCGATGGCGATCAGATTATCCGCCGGTTCACAGAGAAACTCGTGCCGTTCGGCCGACCGCCAGACTTCGATCTTCGGGAGATCGTTCTTCTTGAACCCCTCGGAGATCACGACGTCCGCATTCCGGATATAGCGGTCCGCCAATTCGGCGATCCCGTAGTCGCGCTCGGCGTCCTCGATCACGGCCACCTGGACGGGAGACGCGATGACCGTCACGACAGCCCCGGCCTTCCGGTGGCGCCAGCTGTCCTTGCCCTCGTGATCGATCTCGAAGCCGTGGCGGTTGTGCTTGATCGTCCCGACCCGGTGGCCCCGCCGGATCAGCTCCGCGATCAGCCCTTCGATCAGCGTCGTCTTCCCGGAGTTGGACCGTCCGACGATGGAGACAATGGGAATCATGGCGCTCCCCTTCTCAAGGTTCTCTTCCCGACCTTTTACCCCAATTCCCGGAAATAGAAAACCCCCGTCCTGCGAGGCAGGCTGCGGGGGTTGGATCGAACGGGGTTCCGCTATTTCATGATGAAGGTCATGACAAGGGCAAAAACCGCGTAGGTCTCGGGCATGGCGCCGGACACGAGGGCGTTGGCGATCGTGTTCTTCCCTTCGAGGATGCTCTTGATGCCGGCTGCGCAGACAATGCCCTGATACCAAGCGCTGGCAAAGAACGCAATCCCGCCGATCGCCGCTTTTCCGGCAACGGTATAGGGGTCGGAGGCAAAGCTGTTCATATTCGTGAAGAACATGACCATGGCGTAGATGCCCTGCGATGAGGGCATCAGGGCAACGGCGATGTTCTTGTAGAAGTTCTCGGCGCCGCCGGCAAGCAGGGCCTGGAAGGCGATGACGAGCCCGACGGCGGATCCCGTCAGACCCAGGGACAGGCTGAGCCCCATGATGATCTTGGCGATCATCGGCGCCCAGTCCTTCGTTTCACCCGCAGCGGCTTGGGCCAGCGCCGGCGCACTGAATCCCAGCAGCAAGAAGACGGTTAACACCCCCATCATGATAATGCGCTTCCTCTTCATAATAAAGAACCCCTTTCTTTGATGTCGAAATTCTACGATGTCAACCCTTCTCGATACGGAACGGCCTGTAGGGTACACCGCCCCCTTCGAAGAAACTCTTGAACGCTTCCACAAAATGAAGACGGGCGGAATGAACCGTGCTCCCCAGGAGCGCCAGGGCGAAGTTGAACGCATGCCCGATCAGAATGACGAGAACCGCCAGGACTCCTCCCAGGTAAGGGCCTGCTGCGCTGTGGACCATTCCGGCCAGCTGGTTCATGACGGCCGCGATCGCCCCGGTGGCAATCCCCAGACCGAAAAGGCGGGCGTAGGAGAGCAGATCGCCCATCAGGCCCGTCAGTCCGTAGATGCTCCAAAGTCCCAGTCCCAGACGCACAAACCAGTTGCGGTGATCGGAGGCGAAAAGAAGAATGAGCAGAAGGCCGAGCGAAAGCAGCACGATGCCCCCGTAGTAGAAGAACGCATGCGCCGCCGTTCCCGGGGCGGAAAACCAGATGCTCCGCGATACGAGCGATACGCCTCCCAGGAGAACGGCGAGGAGACCGATCTTGAACAGGACTTCCTGCCGGGTTCTTGCCTGCATGGCGCCCAGGATGTAGGACAGGGAAAGATGGATCACACCCAGTCCCAGGGCCAGATAGAAAAGCAGCATCGGATTTCCCGGTCCGACGGACACGTCAAGCAGGATCCAGCTCCGGTTGACGAAGTCGTAGCCGAAGACCGATCCCGTCACGAGCCCGACGAAGATCGCCGCGACGGCAAAGGCTTCGCAGAGCTTCAGCACCCGTGACAAGCCTTCGACCCTGGCACCGTATTTCTTGTCGGCCCAGCGGGACAGCAGGAACATGAAAAGCCCGTAACCCGCATCGCCCAGACAGAAGCCGAAGAAGAACACCATGAAGGGCGCGAAGAAATACGAAGGATCCAGGTCCCGGTATTTCGGGCTCCCGTAAAGGCCCAAGAGGGGTTCGATGCGCCGGACAAACCAGTTGTTCTTGAGCAGGACCGGCGGTTCTTCGTCCGGACCCGGCTCGCGGACGTCGACGCGCAGGGGCAGCCCACTCGCCGAGACGGCCTTCAGGAAATCCTCTTCCCGATCGGCGGGGATCCATCCCTGGATGCCGAAAAGGTAGGGCTCAGCGTGAAGCGTCTCCAGCTTCTCCGTATAGCTCGCCTCATTCAGTGACTCGCGATAGCGGGCATCGAGCGATGCCCCTTTTTCGGCGATGCCGGCCAGTTCCGCGGCGATGGACGCTTCCTTCTTCTGGAGCTCCGCCAGTTCGGTCTCCGCTTCGGCGAGGCTCGAAGGCGGCAGCGGCAGTGCGTTGGCATGGGGAATGGTCACCGGGCCTCCTACGGAAACCGTAAAGAAAAGCGCGTCCCGGCGGACGGCGATCACCTCGAGGAGGACATCCTCTGGCGGCGCAAAGACCTCCCAATGCCGCTTTTCCATGCTGAAGCGCTGGACGAAGATCCCCTGCGCTTCCAGCGCCCGGATCCGGTTGTTGTCGAAGTTCCCCCAGGGTTTCAGATCGGCGATCAGCCGTTGGACGACCTGCTTGCGGCTGACGACTTCCTGAAGGGCGGCGAGCCTCTCCTCCGCATGCTCCACAAGGGCGTCTTCCGGAACGCCGACGGGTGCCGCACCCGGCCGGCCGCAGAATCGCGAGATCTCCTGGCAGGTCTGATGGATCTTCCGAAGCCTGAGCAACGCCGCCGACGTCTTCTTCTCGGACTCCCCCGCCAGAGGCACGGCCGGCTCGACATGAACGAGCCCGAGCCCTTGCATGAAGCGGGTGGCATCTTCCCGGCGGTCGGAGGGGCCCACGACAAAGACCCGCGTCATCTTCTCAATGGCCAACGCTCGAACTCCTTCTCTTGCCCCGCGGATCGGGGTCTACAATTCCTGGTTCAACCTCTTGGCGACCTTGGCGACGCCGACCGACGCCGCCTGCTGATCCTGCAGATACACGGTGATCTTGCGGATGTTCTCCCGGCAGTCCACGATGAGGACCTGTTCGTAGAGGTTGATCCGCTGGCTCGTCTTGCGGAATCCGTCCCAGAGCACCCTTTCCTGGTCCCGGAGGATCCGGATGGCCTCGCGCATCGAGATGGCCTCGCGCGTAAAGGCGACCACCTCTTCGAAGACGTAGGGCGTCGCGAAGAGGCTGTAAGCGGGGTCATCGAAGACCACGCCGCAGTACTGGGGGACCTTCAGGCCCGCGACGTTCTTGACGCTCAGGGTGACCTCGCGGATCCGGATCGAGCCGGCGATCGCGTCCTGCAAATCCCGGTAGAGGGACGACCAGACCGAGATCCTCTCCAGCAGTTCGCGAAGCCGGGCTTCCTCGTCCCGGATCGCCTGGCGGACGCCGGCCAGTTCCATGAGAAACTGCTGCTTCCGGGCCTCCAGCGCGGGAAGGAACCGCTGGTACATCCCCAGTTTCTGCTTCTGCTCCCGGAGGGAAATCTTGTTGAGTTTGACTCGTTCCGCCATGGGTGCCGTCTTCTACTGTTTCGGCCAGTACCGGTCGATGAATTCCTGTTTGATGCCGACTTCGTCGGGTTTGAAACACTCCGCCAGCGTCTTCCAGCCCAGGTCCAGGGCGTCGTTGAGGCCCAGGTCCACCTCAAGATTCATGAAGCGGTCGTAGAAGAGCTTGCCGTACAGGAGATAGCGGTCGTCGTCCGCCGTCTTGTCGAAGCCCATCGCGAGCTTCTGCTCCACCTCGCGGCTCTTGGCGAACAGGCGGATCATGCTGTTCATGATGTACCCGTGATCGTCGCGCGTGACCTTGCCGATGACGAGCTGCTTGAGGCGGGAAAGCGACCCGAAGGGCTCGATGACTCCCTTGCGGAGGTAGAACTGGCCCTCCGTGATGTAGCCCGTGTTGTCCGGAACCGGGTGCGTCACGTCGTCTCCGGGCATCGAGGTCACGGCGAGGATCGTGATGCTGCCGGCGCCGTCGAAGTCGACGGCCTTCTCGTACCGGGCGGCGAGGTCGCTGTACAGCGATCCCGGGTAGCCCAGGTTCGAAGGGACCTGGTCCATGGAGATCGCGATCTCCTTCATGGCGTCCGCGAAGGCGGTCATGTCCGTCAAGAGGACGAGCACCCGCTTCCCCTGGACCCCGAACTGTTCGGCGACGGCCAGGGCCATGTCGGGAACGAGCAGACGCTCGACGACGGGGTCCGACGCCGTGTGGATGAACATGACCGTTCGGGACAGGACGCCGGCCTGCTCGAAGGCGCTGCGGAACTTGAGGTATTCGTCGTACTTGAGGCCGATGCCGCCCAGGATGACGACGTCCGCATTGGCCCGCATCCCGATCCGGGCAAGCAGTTCGTTGTAGGGTTCGCCGGCCGCCGCGAAGATGGGGAGCTTCTGGCTCTCGACCAGCGGGTTGAAGATATCGACCATGGGCACGCGGGTTTCGATGAAATTCCGCGGGATGATGCGCTTGACGGGGTTGACGGAAGGGCCGCCGATGTCGATCCGGGGGAGCGCCGTCAATGCCGGGCCGTTGTCGATGGGCTCGCCCGACCCGTTGAAGATCCTCCCGAGGACCGCGTCTCCGAAGACGGCCTGCATGGGATGGCCGAGAAAACGCACCTGATCGCCGGTGGACACGCCCCGAGAGCCGGAGAAGACCTGGAGGAAGACCTCGTCGCCTTTCATGCGGATGACCTGCGCGAGGGAAACCGTGTGGCGGCTCTTGACGGTGGCCAGTTCTCCGTTCTGCACGCCGCCGGCCGGCACCGTGACGATATCGCCCTGGACCCGTGAAATGCAGCAATGTTCCTTGATCATGCCTCGGCACCCTTTCCCAGCATGGATTCGATCTGGTTGCGGTATTTGTTGTAGGTCTTTCCTTCGTAGGGGCAGTACTTCATCTGGAAAAAGAGGTTCTGGATGAGCGTCATCTGCTGCCTCGCCTCCTCCTTCGACCCGAAGGAGAAGGGATGACGGACCATGTCCATCAGGAGGAGGAAGTCGGCGACCTGCCGCTCGACAGACGTCGCCCGGTCCACGGCGTCGAAGGAGTCCTGCTGCAGACAGACGGCGTCCATGATCTCCGATTTCAGATAGGTCACGAGGTCCTCGATGCCGATTCCCTCCTCGCCGACGACGAGCATCATCTGATGGATTTCACTGCCGGTAAACAGAAGCTTGTGGGCCTCCTGAACGGCCTCGACCCAGCCGGGATTGCGCTCGTTGAGGATATCCTTCATCTGCCGGAGATAGAGACTCCAAGAGATCAGGGGGTCGATGGCGGGATAACGGCGGCGGTCCGAACGGGACCGGGACAGCCCGTAGAAGGCGCCCACCACCTTGAGGGTGTTCTGCGTCACCGGCTCCTCGAAGTTGCCGCCGGCGGGCGAGACGTTCCCGATGACCGTGAGGGATCCTGTCTCGTCGTTGTAGAGCTTCACCAGTCCGGCCCGTTCGTACACGGCCGCGATGCGGCTCTCGAGATAGGCGGGGAAGGCCTCTTCGCCCGGGATCTCCTCCATGCGGGCCGAAGACTCGCGGAGGGCCTGCGCCCATCGCGACGTGCTGTCGGCCAGCAGCAGGACCTTCAGTCCCAGCTGACGGTAGTATTCGCCGAGGGTGATGCCCGTGTAGATCGACGCCTCGCGCGCGGCGACGGGCATGGAGGACGTGTTGCAGATGATGATCGTGCGCTCCATCAGCGAACGGCCTGTCTTCGGGTCTTCGAGATGGGGGAATTCACGGATGGTCTCCACGACTTCACCGGCCCGCTCGCCGCAGGCGACGATGATGACGACATCGGTCTGGGCGTAGCGGGAGATGATCTGCTGGAGCACGGTCTTCCCGGCGCCGAACGGACCGGGGATGCAGGCGGTCCCGCCTTCGGCCAGGGGAAAGAAGATGTCGATCAGCCGGCACTGGGTCAGAAGCGGCCGGTTGGGCATGATCCGCTCCTGGTAGGCGCGGAGCGGCATCTTCACAGGCCATTCCTGCTTCATGGCGACGTTCAGCCGGCGCCCCTCGTCGCTTTCGATCTCCGCGATCGGTTCGCTCACCGTGTACTCGCCGCGGGGCTGCAGGGAGACGAGCTTCCAAGCGCCCTGAAGGCGGAGCGGCACCATGATGTGGTGCGTGAACAGCCCCTCGCGAACGCTGCCGAGGAAGTGGCCGGCCTTCACGACGGCGCCCGGCTGGATCCCGGTCTTCGGCGTGAATTCCCAGCGCTTCGTCTCATCGAGGGCCGGCAGGTACTGCCCGCGCCTGAGGAAGAAGCCGGCGTCGTTTTCCAGCAGGGCGAGGGGATTCTGCAGCCCGTCGTAGATGCGTTCCAGCAGGCCCGGGCCCAACGTTACGCTGAGCAGTTCGCCGGTGAAGTTCACGGTGTCACCCACGCGAAGGCCGGCCGTGCTTTCGAAGACCTGCATGTCGATCTGGCGGTTGCGGATCCGGATGACTTCCGATTTGAGGGACACCCCCTTGCAGACGACGAAGGCCACTTCGTTCTGCATGACTTCCATCGACGGATCGATCTCGCAGGTAACCAGCGGACCATTGATCGCAACGACACGACCTTTCGCCGAATCGCTCACGTTGTACCTCCACCATACAAGAAGTTGTCAAAATCAAAAGCAGCGCTCATCTTTTCCCAGCGGCTGAAGATCATCAGCCGGCTCACGTAGGCCAGGATCGCGTCGAGCGCAAAGACCGAATTGCCCTCACAGCGCGCGATGCGCCGCAGGCGCTCCTCGTCGAGATACCGTTCCGACAGGAGGGGATTCTTCTGTGTCTTCAACTGCGTGAGGATCGGGGAAAAATCGTAGTCCCGGAGCTGTCCGTGCACGGTGCTGTCCTCGGGGTTCTTCCCGATCTCGCGCGCCCGGAGGGTCGCCAGGCTGTTCCGGAGTTCGACCTCCCAGGGTACGTACTCCAGCAGGTACCGGCAATTCGATCGCCGCGCCTGTTCGAACAGATTGTCGTAATAGATTTCCCAGAGACGGTCGTAGGGATAGGAGCGACGGATTCCCTTCTCCCTCTCCTCCTCGAAAGCGGTGATGAAATCCGGGAGTTCACGCCTGTTCTCGAAATCCGCCTTCGAAAGGACGCCCCCTTCGATGAAAGGTCCCCTCCCCTGATCGAGGTTTTCCCAGTTGGCGGTGTCGATGGAATACAGAAGGGCGTTCAGGAGATGCTCGTCGCTTGGATGGATGTTGCGTTTGAGGATGGCAGACGCTTCCGGGAAAGAAACGCCCAGTTTCTCGCCGAGCGTCCCCGGCAGCGGCGGCAGAAGACATGCCAGAAAATAATAGGCACCCATCCGAGGTTACTGCTCCTTGGCCGCGAAAAAAGCTTTCCGGAAGCGAGGGGAACAGAAATCGGCCAGCACCTCCACAAGCCCGTCTCCGAAATTGAAGTGATTTCCCTGTCCGGCGATCCCGATCTTGAAGCCGAACGATATCTTGTCCGTGAAGTGGATGATGAGCGGAGCAAGGGCCTTTTCGCGGAACTTGTTCAGGAACCAGGACTCCAGTTCCTTTCTCTGTTTCTCGGGCAGGAGGACTTCAACGGGCTGATCTCCTCCCTGCCGGCGGTTGAATTCGACGATCAGGGATTCGATGATGCGCTCCATGAATTTCGTATCGTTCAGGGCGCTTTCCACGGCCTGGGCAACGGTGGGCGCGACGATCGATTTTTCCAGCCGCTCCTGAACCGTGAGGATGAAGTTGCGGGCGGCCATCTGCAGGTCGATCTCCATCTGCTTCCGCGTTTCCTCGGCATCCTTCGCGGCTGCAGCCCGCACCCGGGCCGCCTCTTCGCGGGCCGCCGCAAGAATTTTCCCGGCCTCGGCGGACGCGCCCGCCCGGAGTTTCTCGGCCTCGGCTTTCGCCGGGCCCAGAACCCTTTCGCTCAGTTCCGCCGTGATGTCTCCTATTGTTTTCGCCATGAGGAACCCCTTTCCGTCGTGACATTGTCCGCGCCGCCGGAAGCGGCGACGGATAGGATCGCGAGGAAACGTCTTACCCGGCATTCCGCTGTTTTCGGCAACGAAACGTCAACAGTTGATCGCAACAGACAGTGGAGAAGGATCTGAGAAAGATCGGGATATTACGCTGTGGGGAGCCGTCGGATTACCCTGCCGCCTTATAATGGAAGTCCTCTGCGAATGCAAGGATATTTTGCCTTTTCGGCGTCTCGTCCGGCATTTTTTCCGTCCTTTTTCCGGCGGCGACGAAAATTCCCGTAATATCGGAATTTTAGTGGTTTGTATCGCATCGCGGTTCTGGAATAATCGCTTGAACTTGGCTTGGAAAGGATATATAGAGCCCACAAAAATGGAGTAACCTTTAGATGGCAAGACTTGCAGAAACACTGAAGACGATCGAGCATCACAGACGTCAGAGTCCCCACTATTCCGAACTGCTGGATGTACTCGAAGAAATCCTGATCCTTCGCGAGGACTACAAACGGAGTTTCCCGGAGATCCTCTTCCCGATCGCCGAGCATCATATCCGCGAGAAACTGGCCGGTGGATTTCCCCTCATCGACTTCACGACCGTCTCCTTCGACGCCACCCGCCCGCGCGAGTATTTTTTCTCGCTCATGCGCATCGCCGAGAAGCGGTCCCCGGAGGAAACGCGGGACATCGCAAGCAAGATCATCGATGGAACGCTCCAGTACGAGCAGATGATCCGCCGGATGTTCCAGCCCGTGGAAGAGGAGGGGCGGGGGGAAGAACGGAAGGAAGACGACGAGGAGTCCTTCGACCTCGTTGAGCTCTTCCTCGAGGAGAGCCTGCGTCCCGAACTGGAAAAGGTGGCCGAAAAGTACCGTAACCTGATCGAGGCCTCATCCTGGGAGGAAGGCTACTGCCCCATCTGCGGAAAAGAACCGAAAATCGGACAGATCAAGGACGACGAGAACCGGCGCTACCTTTTCTGCAATCAGTGCGGTTTCGAGTGGAGCTTCATGCGGATCCGCTGCCCGTTCTGCGGAAATGAGGATCAGCAGGAACTCGCCTATTTCACCGTGGAAGACGACGAGCGCTATCGCGTGGACGTCTGCAACGCCTGCAAGCGCTACATCAAGATGGTCGACTTCCGGGAGAGCAAGGAGATCCCCAATCTCGACGTCGAGGATATCGCCACGCTTCACCTGGATATGCTGGCCAACGACGAGGGTTACGAATAGCGCTTTCCCGCTTCCACGTTGTTTGATGGAATTGCGGCTGCATTGCGATTGTCTCCCCATGAACGACCGCCATATCCACGACATCGTCCGCATCCTCACGAAGGAGCTCGGCGCCGACAAGCTCCCCATCGTCACCGCCCTGGCGGAGCGCCAGGTCGATCCCTTCGCCATCCTGATTTCGACGCTCCTGAGCCTCCGCACCAAGGACGAGGTCACCGCCGAGGCCACGGACCGCCTGTTCCGTCTCGCATCCACGCCGCAGGAGATGCTGGCCTTGCAAGAGAGGGAAATCATCAAGGCCATCTATCCCGTGGGTTTCTACCGCAACAAGGCCCGCACGATCCATGAAACCTGCCGGGTCCTCATCGAGCGCTTCGACTCCCGCGTTCCCGATACGATCGAGGAACTGCTGACGATCAAGGGCGTCGGGCGCAAGACGGCGAATCTCGTCGTCGGGCTGGGTTATGGAAAGCCGTCGATCTGCGTCGATACGCACGTCCATCGGATCTGCAATCGCCTCGGCTACGTCGAGACAAAAACGCCGGACCAGACGGAACTCGCCCTGCGCGAGAAACTCCCCCGCCGGTACTGGATCCCCATCAACACGCTGATGGTCGCCTTCGGGCGCAAGACGTGCCGTCCCGTTTCGCCCCTGTGCAGCACCTGCCCGATCCGCGCGTACTGCGATCGGCGGGGCGTCACGGTCAGCCGTTAGGGGTTTTCGGTTGACTATGAGATGCCGTTCCGATATAGAAAAAGGTCTCCGGACAGGAGATACTCTTCCTTCAGATGGTCAGATGGTTCCGCTTGCCGCAGTTCATTCTACCTCAGGAGGTGACATATGGCCGTGAAGATTGCCATCAACGGGTTCGGCAGGGTGGGCCGGTACTTGATCCGGGCCTGCGAAGGATACGGCGAGATCGAGATCGTCGCCATCAACTCGCGCGCAAAGCCTGAGATCCTGGCTCATCTTTTGAAGTACGACTCCGTCCATGGAATCTTCGATGCGAAGATCGCGGTCGAAGGAGACTATCTCGTCGTCAACGGGAAAAAGATCCTGGTGACCAACGTCACGAAGGACCTGAATGAACTTCCCTGGGGAAAGCTGGGCGTCGACATCGTCATGGAGGCTACGGGGAAGTTCCGCAAGAAGGAGGAAAATGCGGGCCATATCGCCGCGGGCGCGAAGAAGGTCATTCTTGCCGTTCCGGGCAAGAAGGTCGACGGAACCTTCGTCGTGGGCGTGAACGAACACACCTACGACCCGGCGAAGCACCACATCGTCTCGAACGCCTCATGCACGACGAACTGCCTTGCCCCGATCGTCAAGGTGCTGAACGACACCTTCAAGATCAAGAAAGGCCTCATGACGACCGTACACGCCTACACGATGGACCAGCGGCTCCTGGACGGATCGCACAAGGACCTGCGGCGCGGCCGGGCGGCGGGGCTCTCCATCGTGCCCACTTCGACGGGCGCGGCCGTTGCCGTCACGGAAGTCATTCCCGAACTCAGGGGAAAGCTGGACGGGCTCGCCCTTCGCGTCCCGACGCCCAATGTCTCCGTCGTCGACCTGGCAGCGGAAGTGGGGAGGAACGTGACGGTCGAGGAGGTGAACGGCGCCCTGAAGGCAGCGTCGGAAGGCAACCTCAAGAACATCCTCCAGTACTGCCAGGAGGAGCTCGTCTCCATCGATTTCGTGAGCAGCCCCTATTCGGCGATCGTGGATGCAAAACTGACAAACGTCATCGACGGCAATCTGGTCAAGGTCTTCGCCTGGTACGACAACGAAAGCGGCTACGCCAGCCGGATGAGGGACCTGGCGCTGTACATCGGCAAGCGCCTGTAGGGTGAAAAACGTGATTCGTCCCTTGATCTGCGGCAACTGGAAAATGCACAAGACCATCCCGGAGGCGGCGAAACTGGCCGCGAAGATCCGGGAAGCGGCCGCCGCCTACCCTGATCGCGACGTCGCCGTCGCACCGCCCTTCACGGCGCTGCGGCCGACGGCGGATGTCGTGCGGGGCTCGAACGTGCACCTGTGCGCCCAGAACGTCCACCCGGCGCCGCAAGGCGCCTTCACGGGGGAGATCTCCGCCCCGATGCTCGCCGACGCGGGCTGCGAATACGTGATCGTCGGCCATTCGGAACGGCGGACCCTGTTCGGCGAGACGGACGAGCTGGTCCGCGCCAAGATCCAGGCCGCGCTGCAGTCGAGTCTCATGCCGATCCTCTGTGTCGGCGAATCCCTGGCCGAACGCGAGGAGGGACGGACCTTTAACGTCCTCGAACGACAGCTAAAAGGGGGCTTGAATAATTTCCAGGCCGCTGATATAAGGCACCTCGTCGTCGCGTACGAACCCGTATGGGCAATCGGCACGGGCAAGACGGCAACGCCGGAGCAGGCCCAGGAAGTGCACGTTTTCATTCGCCGCATGGCGACCCGGGCTTTCGGAACCGACTTCGGGGAATCGCTGGTCATCCTCTACGGAGGCAGCGTGAATCCCAAGAACATCGACGCCCTGATGGCCTGTGAGGACATCAACGGGGTGCTGGTCGGCGGGGCGTCGCTGGAGGCGGAGTTGTTCGGCCGCATCGTGGGCTTTCAAAAATTGTAAAGGGTGAAAAAGAGTGAACGCTTTGATTACGACCGTCCATGTGGTGGTGTGCATCATCCTGATCCTCGTCGTGCTTCTGCAGGCGGGGAAAGGCGCCAGCATGGGCGCCGCTTTCGGGGGATCGAGCCAGACCATCTTCGGCAGCACCGGTCCGGGGACGTTCCTGGGAAAGATGACGGCGGGCGTCGCCATCGTTTTCATGTTGACGTCGCTGATGCTGTCCTACACGGCGTACCGCAAGCCGACATCGGTGATGGATCGCGCGCCGAAACCGGCCGCCGAAAAACAGGTCCCGGCGCCGGCGATTCCGGCTGCACCCGCGGCCCCCGCGCCGCAGGCTCCGGCCCCGGCAAAGTAGGAGTTCGTGAGGAAACGATGTGCCGAAGTGGTGGAATTTGGTAGACACGCTATCTTGAGGGGGTAGTGGGCCACGCCCGTCCGGGTTCAAGTCCCGGCTTCGGCACCACAATACAGAAATTTTCTTCAGGGGAGACGGGGAGTTAGAGACACCTTCTAATTTCCCGTTTTCTTTTGTGGTATCGTGCCGTTTCCACGAAATCTTCTCTGTAGTCCTCGGTGCCTCAATCTGTTGGCCTGTCTTCTGGGTGAACACCCGCTCCATTTTTGGGAGCGTATCTCATCATTGGATTGCGGTAGGGATCAGTGCCTGTCTGTCCATTTCCGGCAGATTATATCCAAGTCATTCTTATATGGGCACCTGCCCACAAATGACAGAGACCGGAAATGTTTCCGCATCCGAAAGTGCATATCCTTCCGGATGCAGAAACCAAACACCGAATGCTACTCGCCGAATTCCGCGATCTCGTTCGCTCTGATGATTTTTACCACTCTGTTTCTAGGGGTTGGCTGAATGGTTTCACTGACAAATTCTAAAGGCACCTTTGTGAAATCAATCATTTTCAAGTCTATGACCAAATAGCCGCCGTTTGCAACATGGGTCGGTGCGATTTTGCTGCCGCCCTGGAAATGGACCGTATTATTGGTGTAAACGATTCCACGATCGAGGTCTTTCAGCACTTTCCAGATCGTATTGCTTCGATAACCTGACCCCGGCTTGCCGAAAAATGGGACCGAGCACGAGGATATGACGAAGTCAGCCTGATAGAGGGCTTCCTGGGTCGAAGAAGGAACAGGCAGAAATTTCGTCAGGAGGTGGCCGCGTGCAAAGCGCTCTGGGGAATCGAACCCGCCGGGCATCCCGGTTAGGCTGTTGTCTTTATCGACGTTTAACGCATCATATTTTTTAACCATTTCCAACTGCTGGGGATACGTCGGGCTGTTCGTCATCACGTTCCCGGCATTCTCGTAAATCAGGGTCTTCCCTCCAACAAACTCGACGACGGAGGATTTGCCCGTTTTGTCCCGCAAGACAAAATGAAGGGGGGTGTTTTTCAAAAAGATGCCCGGTTTGATCTCTGCAGCAGACTGTACGATCTGGTGGCTGCGAATGAGGGCTACGGCCTCATCAACATTCCTTGCCTGGCTGATAAGGAAGTTGATTATATCAAAGACGCCCAGGACCGGGCGCTTGTCTGCGGGGTTATACTCAGGATATTGGGTGTATCCATCCAGATAAAGTCCTGAGATGGACAAACCTTCGGTATTCATGGCATCATCAACTTTCGGGGTATGGAATACGAATCGTCCCCAGTAGCCGTACTTGTTTTTCCAACTTGTCAATCTCCCGGTGGGAATTTTTTCGGCGTCGAGCACGATATCGGTGGTGTTATCCTGGCCGATGAACCCGAAGGTGTCATGGATAGCGATGTTCATGCCGAAATCCATGGAGCGTGCCTCAATGTGTGCGTTTGGGTGATTGATAAATATATCGCTACAGGCAAAGGCAGTCTGCACCAATCCGGTAAAAAAAATGAATATAGCAATCATCGATAAAACAACCGATAATCTTTTCATAGGCTTTTTCTCCTCAGTGAATATTTTTTGATAAAGACCCAAATTGGGGAGGAAACTATAGGAACGGGCTTTGAGAGTCAATAGAATTTTGGCTCCTTCTCGTGACCATAGCTCTCTTCGATCCTCTCTTCGATCTGGGGAAAAAGGATTCTACGGGGATGATACTCGAAGACTCAGACCGGAACAGAGCACGGGAATGAGCGTGGGGATCCGGACAGAAAGATCGTTTTTCATAAAAACGAACCCGGTGAAAACAGAGTGATCAGGACCTGCAGAACCAGAGTGCAAGGGATTTGAGCATCACCTATCCGGTTTCCTTTATGACAGAGATCATCTTCCTCATGGTCTATTCCGTACACATCCGGGACCTGGTCTTCATCTTCGGGAATACCTGGCCATCCTGCCATAGGGATCTCGATGGGCCTTTGAAGGCGTTACCACTACAGGACTGTGAAGGCGTCCTGTTTCCGATGTGTGCTGACCTTTCTTCCGTTTGACTAGCGTACAAGCAGTTGCATAAACTGACCAATATCCTCAACCCTTTCCAGATCCGTTACAGAGTCCATCACGTTCCGCACTTTCCCTTCTCCTATTAATTCGTGGGTAAGGAGACGGAATTTATCACGCAGTTCCTCATCTGTCATCGGATTGCGCGGATGCCCTTTGGGATATTCGATGCGGCAACGGTAGCGTTTCCCTTGTGTTGTAGTGATTTCCGTAACGCCGGCACGGCAGAAGCGATCAAGGTCGGTATCGATTTCCAGAGAGATCTTGTCACTTAATTGTCGAACTGTCGGATCAGCGAATTTTTTAGAGGAATACTGTTGCGGACCCAGTGTCCGTTCGATAATGGCAATCGCAGTAACGTAGTATGCACTGTGGTCGGCAGTCTCTTTATTCTTCGGGTAGCGTTTTGAGGGGTCGCCTGTATGCTGGATACTCCGAGTACCTGCCTGTATTTTTACGCGGGCGATGTCTTCGGGCTTGATATTATGTTCCTTGACTAGGTTCAATGTTGCATTCAGATGTCCTTGGATGGTTCCGCACGCCGACCATGCTTTGAACTCGGTATTCTGGATGGAGAGAGGGGCGCTGGCATTGATCAGCTTCGATACGTCGAAATCACCGTCCATGACCGTTTGAATAAATCCGTCTTTCCCCTCCAACACGTTATGAGGACCCGTGAAACCCTGCTGCGCCAGGAGAGCAGCCAGAACGCCGTCACGAGCCGTAAAGGGGAACCGTAAATTCTTGGTCATGCTGAACTCCTCCGATGCGGTATCGAGGATACCGAGGACCATGCCATGACAACCGGAGATACCAATAGCATTTTCTATTTGGCCAGCATCCATGCCTAGTAGTTTGCCGACGACCGGCGGAATAATGAAAGATCCGAGTGTGTCAGAATTCCAGCCTTTCTTTGCCATAGGGGTGATGCTCGTGGCGGCGCAGAAGCGTGCCGTGAGTTCATAACCCAGAACTATTGCCTCAAGAACATCTTTTCCATTCAAATGCTCGCGCTCGGCAATCGCTAGAATCGATGGAATAACCTCGCTAGGATGGGCATAAGAGTACCATTGGCCGACTGGGATGGAGAATTGGTCCATGTAATCGAGATAACGCAACATGACACCATTCGCCATTGTTGCGCTGAGGCAGTCTGTCTTTATTCCACTTCCGATAATGGTCGCCTCAGAAGATGTTCCCAACTTCCCCACTACACTCTGGAAGATCCGGCTTGCGTCACTTGCATAGCCGCCGATAGCACAGCCAAGACAATCCAGAAGTGATCGTTTTGCCGCGTGCAATGCCTCTCTCGGTAAACGGTCGTAGTCGAACCCAACTGCGAATTCGCCTAGTTGTCTAGCAATTGTCATACCTCTTCTCCCCTATCGCAACACTGTAAATAACGATACTTGCCTCCCCTTCCTGTTCGAGCGATTGAACATCGCTCTAATCCATCGCCCATAGGGCAAACATTGAAAAATTATACTCTGAATGTGGCATATCGGCCGGAGGCAAGTCAGTTCGCTCTTGACGGCTTCTCGGGGTTGTAGTTCATTCTCTCGAACGCGACGCATCCTAACCTATTCAATATACCAATGGGCTGAATCCCTGTAATCTTTCAATTTGGTGTTTCTTGGCTGTATCTGTGTGGTCCAACATAAGTTTTTCGACGAGGTCAGGTTGTCGCTTGCGAATTGCTGATAATATTAACGCGTGATGCTGATTATAGAGATTGATAAATCGGTATTCAGTGGCAACCATTCTATAGCGGTAAACTCGAAGTCTCGTATAAGAAACAAGGTCACTTAGAATGCTGCTGTGGCAGTTTGAGTAAATTAATTTGTGAAATTCATCATTTAACTCGATCCATGTTTTAAGGTCGTCCTTAACGGCACCTTCTTGCATTCTCTTATGCAAGACTTCTAATTGTTTAATTACGGCTCTGTCGGGTCGCTCTGTGAATAGTCTCGATGCATACGATTCAGAGTATCGACGGATATTGAAAAGGATTTCGATGTCTTCTACAGATAATTTTGTAACAACAGCGCCACGATTTTTCTCAATTGTAACAAATCCTTGAATTGAGAGCTGCCCAAGAACTTCCCGAATCTTCGTTCTACTCATTCCATATATCTCCGACAACTTCTTTTCAGACAGATGTTCACCAGGAAGGAATTTACCGATACTGACATCATTCCTCAATTGAAAATAGATTGATTCCATAAATTAATCCTCGTTTTTCTTAAAAAATGACTGCGTTCTGTTAGGACTCTTCTTCCTTCCAAGAGGAAGATAGAATTGACAAATCCTGTTTTACTGCCAAATGCGTTAAGATGAGGCAAGGCGGAGCGTTATGGAAGAACTCTCGTGTCGGGCATCCTCCAGAGAGGGGAAACATGTCTATGCTGAAATCGTGCGCGATTGTGCCAGGAAGAGGCTTCACGCGATTATTTACGGCAGAATTGTTCCTAGCAGTATCATCCATTGGGCCCCTTGACGCGGCTACGACGGACTGTGATTGGTCTGCAGTACAAAAAGCATTATTAGAGCTCTCACTGACAGGGTTTACTATATTATGATAAGGTCGCATCCAAGTCCAGTTTTTTAAAGAAGGGTGAGGCCCATTTCGTTTGAAACAGCCGCCAGCCGTGACCCAACAAGGTCGAACTCAGTTGAAGATGTCGCTCTTTCTCAAATGAAGACGCACCGCTCCCCGCAGAGGGCAACAGGCCCCCAGCGATTACGCCAGATCCGGGCTTTTTGACCCGGAAAACTAACCGCCAGGTGGACTGCCAGGTTTTGAGGGAATCCTCAGAAGCCAGAAATTCCGTTTTTGGTTGGACCAGTTTTTGGGAAGCTTCATCATCACAAAATCCTGGTCCAAAACTGGCCCCTTGTTCGGTGGGACAGGTCATGTTGGCTATTGGGCATTGAGATCGGGAATCAGATCCGAGAGTCCCAGATCTGACAGTGTTTCCGGGGTCGGCTTACCGGTCTTGGGGTCCCATCCCATGCTTCTGTAATAGATCTCCTGGATGACGTTCCAGTTCTTGGACAGGCTTATCCCCCTTGCAGGCCCTTCAACCGGCGCAGAGCCATATCTCGTGCTGGGTGCATCCATGTCTCGCGTGAGACCGTTCTTGATATTGAAAACCCGCAGGATGTTGACGATTCGTTTTCCTTTTTGCACGAGACCGGAAAGGGTGAAATTGCCGTTCGTCACGGCGTTGAGGGCTTCCGTGACCAGTGCCGGATCTGTCATGTTGAACCGGCAGGCCCCGACGGAGTCTTCGATGATATGCCATCCGTTGATGATGGCATTGATGGCCGGAACCTCCCAAGGGGAATAGGGATTGGACACGGGCGGTAACCCGAGCGTATTGGGCCGGGCACCAGCGAACGTGGCCTCCAGTGTGCTGGTGTTGCTGAAGCATGTGTCCAGATGTTCACTCCATCGTGCCCGATGATCGTGGCCTCTCGGTGTCGTCCCTTTTTTCGTACAGACCGCCATGTGAACGGCCTCGCCTCCAAACGTCTCCGACGCCCTCTTCACGCCGTCGGCGAGGAGATTCCCGATTCCCTCGCGTTTTGCAATCTTCGGGATCAGCGCCCGCACGGCCTCGACATTTCCCCATGTCAGTTCGAGTCCGTCCGTGTCCTTTCTGGTCAGGAGCCCTTTCTCGTAGCACTCCATCGCCCAGCCGACCGTCCATCCGGTTTCATTGACATCCATCCCAAGACGATCGACGAGATCGATCAGAACGAATACCGCCCCGGCGTCCCCGATGCCAAGCTGCGACCCCAGTCCGGTGATGGCCTCCAGTTCGGGTTCCTCACCGATGAAGCCGGCATAGGGTCCTTCGGTGACTCTCATGAGGAGGTTATGCTGAATGGCACAGGCATGACAGGGAATGCGTTTGAGCTTCTCGAAGTGGGTTCGCATATACTGGCCCGTCATCTTTTCATGGTCGGGGAAGACATTGGCCGTGTAATTCCTGACCGGCATCGCGCCCGCTTTGTGCAGATTCCCGATCGTTCCGGCGGTTCCCCACTTGTGCCGTGACCCTTCGAGATATTCGAGGGCTTTCGCATGGAGCTCTTTGGATATTTTCTTCAAAGAATCTGGGTCATATACGGGTGCCTTGAAATCACCCCTGGATACGGCGATTGCCTTGATCCTCTTCGACGCCAAAACGGCGCCCAAGCCGTTCTTCGAAACGGTATGGCTCCCATCGCCTGTGATGACGCCGAAACGTACACCATTTTCCGCCGCTGGCCCCACGCAGTAGACGCTGACCCTCTCCTGGCTCAGGTCCCTCTTGATCTGCTCCTGCGTTTCCATGACGTCTTTTCCGACGAGGTGCGACGCATCCTTGAGCGCAATCCCATGTCGCGAGATATGGAGATAAGACCACCGGGACGCACGCCCCCCGATGATCAATCCGTCGTATTCGCAGGACTTCAAGAAGGCACCCATGTATCCGTTGGCCTGGCTGGACCCTGCCAGATTGGTCATCGGACCTTTGGCAGTGACACAGGTGGTTGCAGAGCCACCCACGGACGTGTTGCTGAAAGGTCCGTTGGCGAATATGATTCGATTTTCCGGGTCAGACCACGCGACGCTTTCCGGATGCTCATCGTAAAGGTACTTTGCGCCGAACCCCGCGCCGCCGATGAACTGGCTCACGAAATCCGCATCAAGCGACTCGTCATGAAACTTTTTCTCATCCAGATCCACTCTCAATATTCTGCCGGCATAACCGTAAAGTGACACGCTAGCTCTCCCTATGCTGAATTGCCTTTCATCAGCCCCAAGGACATTTCCGTCACCACGCAGGCCTGAATCCGCTGTCGAAGTGCCGTGGTAATGTCCGGGTTACGTCGTCGGCTTCTCAATCCCAAATGCCTCAGTTCGTGCACTCAGCTGGGCCAGTGAATTCAATTGCTGCACTGGCATATTCCACCGCAGGTTGACACCCAGTTGTTTGTAGAATCGGCTTCCTGCAAGGCCGCTGGAAACAAGGTTTCACGATTTTTTCTGGATCTTTGGCCATTTCCCGACCATATTTCCACTCCTATCGAAAGGAACCTCTTGTAGGTCCGATACCACCTCAATACTTGAATTCTCCCTGGATTCCTGAAACATCGGCTCCGAAGCCCAAATGTATTCCAGTTCCATTGTGTTCTTGATCCAGACGATACGCAGGTCTTGAGGGTTAATGACCCCTGAGTTGTCACACGCCGCCTGTATCGCATCCCGATCTTTGTCAAAAGCGATCGGAATACGACCGCATTCGGGTTGCATGCCAGTGATGACATTCACAGCCGTGGCTTCCATGTCAATCTTGTTCACCAGGCGCTTCGTGGTGTATTCGGCGAAACCGATTCCAACCGCGTTTCCATCGCTCTCCGGAGTAAGATCTCGCACAAATATTCTCGTAATCTTAGGCTCTTTAAGAGGTGCACTGCCAATGAAGAAGCGGCGGCCGGTCACATTGGGGTCCATGCCTGTGCCGCTGACGTTTTTCCCCATCTCGTCGATTATCAGGACGTCGATCTGTTTGAAGGGCAGACGCGGCATGATTCGCCGAGCCCTCTTGAGAAGCTTTCTCTCCTCTTCATAGAAATTCTCCGGCCTCAATAAATGAACTGAGGCAGTACGGTCATACTGATTTTCGATAATCCCTATGCCAAAAAATAGAGGCAAGGCATTCTGGATAATAGGAAGAACTTCCCTGAATATGGCTGAGAAACCATATTTGATGGTAAGGCGATGGGCCATCAGGGCGCCCTCGTGCTTTCCCATTCCGATGATCATCATTTTACATATGCCGCTTTCAACCTCATGACTAAAATCTGTATGAGGTTTGATGCGGTTTACGACGACAATCTTGTCGGCCCGCTCGCAAATGTTTCTATCGATCAGCACCGGAGTGCCAAAACTCGTCCGACCGATTTCTTTGACAGCCATCGAAGATACAATGGGCGCCCCCAGATACTTTTCGGTGATCCCCATATGCTGGAGCACCCGGATCTGACCTTCCGCCGTTGCTCCACCGTGCGATCCCATGCATGGCACGATAAAAGGTTTTGCACTCAGAGCCTTTAATCTGTCCACAAGGACTTTCAAAATTGCCGCTTTATCGCGAATCCCGCGGCTGCCGGCCGTAATGGCTATCCTTTCGCCCTCTCCAACCTTGCCGGACAGATCAAATCGATCCAGTTCGGAGTGTACTTCTTTCTCTACATTCTCCAGTTTGGGAGAAGCAATTTTCTGGTGTATCTCAAACATCCTCGGCAGATTCGTATACATGTTCCCCTTCACATCGATAACCGCGATTCCTGGGCGACGCCTTCAAAAGAGCATCCATGCAGCGGCAGATCTAAGCCGTGAAAACATTGAAAGACCACGCGATCTGGCACGACACCAGCACACTGCACAACGCGGGCAAACAGCGCAAATCAGGATCACTTTCCGGACAGCGTTCGGCCCATGCGCCGCTCAACGAGTTTGCAGACGGCAGCCGCGTCAAGATCACCATAGCCTGCTGCTTCGGCTTCCTGCATGTGCTGCTGCGCGATGGTCAATAGAGGCGTCGCTATGCCGTATTGCTGCGCAAGTTGCATAGCCAGGCGCGAATCCTTTGCAGCCAGAGACAGCTTGAAACGGGGGGCAAAATTTCCGGCAAGCATCATTCCACCTTTTACGTCGAAGGCTCTTGAATACGCCTGACCTCCGCCGTTCTTGACGACCTGATGGAAAATCTGTGGATCCACCCCACTCTGGATGGCCAAAGCCAACGCTTCAGCCGCCGCTGCATAGTTCAGGTTTCCAAGCGCATTATGGATGAGTTTCACCTTATTCGCGCTACCGCTGGGACCGGCGTAAATATGCATACGTCCCATGATGTCTATCGCAGGTTTGATTCGGGGCAGAGCGGTCTCGTCTCCTCCCACAATGAAAAAAACCTCGCCCGTTTCCGCTTGGGGTTTGCTTCCCAGCATCGTGGTGTCCATGTGGATCGTACCTTTTGTCCTCAATGCTGCCGCCAATGCCAGTGTTGTATCCGGGAAAACCGTTGAGCAATCGCAGGTGATCAATCCTTCGCGCGCGGCTTCCAGAATACCATCCTTCCCCATGTACACATTATTGACGATCTGATCGTTGGGCAGGCAGGTAAAGACAACTGTGCTGCAGTGGGTCGCCTCTCGTGGATGTGCTGCGGCCTGCACGCCCGGAACTTCGGCGGCACGCCTAAGTACGGATGATTCCGTGTCATATGCAACGATCTTCACGCCGGCTTTCGCAAGTTGTGACATCATGGGAAAACCCATGGTACCCAATCCGATGAATCCAATTGTTTCTCCCATCTTCTGATTCCCCCAATTAACTGCAATGGATGAAGAGAGGTGTCGTGAAACGAATTTTCACAGCATTCCCTTCAAGATACGATTTCCGCCGCGTGATTCTGTTGATCACGGACTTTGTCTATCCAAACGGGTTGGAGCACTTCATGCCCCATCACGGCCACACGCGGCATTCACGATGGCTGATGCATCCGGGATCCGTTCGATATCCCAACATTTCTCAGCAAGCGTGTCGGCGGCCCTCTTGCCAATTACGTCATCCGCAAGATCGTGCAATTTCTCAGTAAGCATGGAGTCATCCATCGGACGCTCTATGCTGCCGAGTGCATGATCGACATGCTGTTCAAGAATTCGTCCATCCTCAAGTGTTATGCGAACGAGGGCTTCATCCCGTGCGAACTCCTTGTTCACAGTTGCTTCCACGCGATCGCGAAGGCTCAAAACTTCAGGATCGACGACACGGGAATCGTCGAATTGGCGGATGCTGATTCGACGGTCGATCAGCGAAACCGCAACCCAGTGATAAACACTAAATGTTGCTTCAACAGCATTACGGGGGCTGCGCCTTCCTGTCAGGTCCAGGCACAGGGGGTGAACCATCAGGGAAACTTTACGGATCGTCTTGGGATCTGGATGCCACTTCTGTGCGATGTCGAGAGCCCCAGTCATGGCACCGTGCATCACGATACCGCAGGGAAAGGGTTTGTATGCATTCTGGGTGATTTCCCAGTATTCCCCAAGGCGGCTGACCATCCCGGGGAAATTCGTCTTACACGCGTACAGGTAACCCAAACCACGTTTGCCCTCCAGGGGGAAATCCGGGGCCGTGAAATTCTGTTTGGCAAGCAGCGCAGCCTGCAAACCGATTTCCGCCGTCCATGCCGGCACCAGATTTTTCGCCATTGTCCCATGCGTTTCGCGTGATCCCGAGGCCCGGGATGCCGCAATACCCATGGCCCAAATCATTTGCTGTTCCGTCAGCCCAAGGAGCTTTCCGGCTGCAACCGCCGCACCAATACCGCCCGTCAGACCGGTTAGAAACCATGATCCGTCACACTTCGCCGGTGCAACTGCAAGCGCGGCAGCCAGGCGGCATTGGGTCTCGACGCCAAGGAGGAGCGCGTGAAGAAATGCGCTCCCGCGAACCTTCTCCTTTTCGCACAGTGACAGAAGCGCCGATGCAATCGGGCCCGTCGGATGAATGATGGTTGCCAGATGTGTATCGTCATAATCTGCAATGCATGAAGAGACGCAATTGATTAATGCAGCTTTGAAAATGTCGAGCTTGTCGCCGCGTCCAAGCAGGCTGGCCTGGCGCGGTCCGCTAAACTCTGCAAATGCTGCTATCGCACGTTCCACTGTGTCATGGTGACAGAAATTGATCGGGAGGCCGATCCAATTAACGAGCAATCTCTTCGCCTCGTGCCGAATTGCAGAGGGCGCGTCATTCAGTTGGTGATGAACGGCGAAATGAGCAAGTTGTCGAGTGTAGTCCTGCATTCCTAGGCCTCCTCGTATTCATGATCCAATTTGTAGAGGTGTTGTGATCATCGATCCCCTATTTCTGAAAATACCTTGATCTCCCTCTCATGGCACCGTGCCATGAGAGAGCGATCAACAGGATGTCAAAGATCTTCAATTTCTTCTCACTCAGAATCCGAAATCACGAAACACCCGGCCAATGAATTCCTTTGGAAAACCTTGATATTGGCTGCTCTGCGCCGTCGTTCTCGTCGTACCTACGCTTTTTCGCAATTCTGCCAAGGTCTCAGCCATCTTGAATGCGGCTGCTGATCCGTCAACGATGGGAACACCCGTGTTGGCTACATGCGTATAGCCTGCCACCGAGAGGGCAGCACCAAACGGGAAGCCGGGAATCAGAATGGTATCGGCGCCGTCTTTGACGCATTCCAAAGCTGTCTTTTCAACCAGCTCGATGAGCCTGTCCGGTTTGCCCATGTGAGCATCCATCATATCTTCCCAGAGCCATCGATCCAACCATCTGATCGGCCGATTCTTGATAAATCTGTCTTCGAAGCCGAATAAACGAATGTTGTGCTCCAATAGGCGCAGGTACTGTTCACGGATTGTAATCATGGCGAATTTCTCTCCGATGAAACTTCCTACAGCCATCGACGCTTCACACGGACCTACAACAGGAATATGTGCTACTGATCGAGCTACTTGCACACCACCGTCTCCATGACACCCTAAAATCACGGCGTCGTAGCCTTCTTCTTCGGCCTTGATAATCCGGTTCACGATTGGCATTGCTGTAACCGCCGCCAAATACATATTCTGCAACGAGCCAGCATATTTCTCGATAAACCACTGGTTTACCTCGGTATCGGGCCTGCATACTCTTTTCGCGAACCTTTGCATACTTTCCTCGTATCCGCTCATCGAACGCTCAGCCCAACCCGTTGCCAAATCGCCTCCCGGACGGATTCCTCCCCTCGTAAGCGGATGTGTAACCAAGATCTTCAATCCCATTTGATGCCTCCTTCGGTCAATTAATTATTGTGGTTATCACTCAGAAAACAGATATCCATGCGTCGTTTCTTTAATAAGATGCCGCGCCCATTCATCACTTATACATGAGCTGTGGAAGCCATAATGCAATTTGAGGGAAGAGGTACAGCAGGAGGAAATTTACTGCAGTTGCCGCGATGAATGGAATTACTCCGCGAATTATCTCCATGAGACTAATATCGTCTTTCAACACTCCCTTTACCACATAGAGGTTTACGGCTACAGGTGGTGTTATAACAGCCAACTCTGAAAGCCGCACAAACATAACGCCAAACCAGATGGGATCATAGCCTAGCTTAATAATCACGGGTACGAGTATAGGGACTGTTATGATCATCATTACGATTGGCTGCATGATCATACCTAAAATAATGAGGAGCACAACAATCCCTGCAAATATTAAATGGCGGGAAACATCCAGCGCACCAATTAATCGGGCGACTTCCGATATCGTTCCCCCAAGAATCAATGCCCGTGAAAAGAGGAATCCCCCAAGCAACGCGAGAAACATCATGCCAGTTACTATGCTTGTTTCTCTAAAACTTGTCTTCACCGTCTTCCAGTTCATTCTTCCCAGGGCCAGGACCACAATGAAGCTCCCGGCTGCTCCCATCGCCCCCCCCTCAGAAGGCGTGAATGCGCCGAAGAAGATCCCCCCGATGGCAAACATGAAGACGATTCCAATTGGAAGGAGAGATTTCAGACTTCGGATCTTTTCACCCAAGCTCACTACTTCATTAAGCGTCGGAGCCAATTTAGGGTTCCTCCGGACCATAGTGTATACAGTAGCCATGTATATGACACATTCCAATATGCCCGGACAAATGCCGCCGATCAGAAGTTTTCCTATCGATTGATCCGATATGATACCGTACAGAACCATTAAAATGCTGGGGGGGATCATCGCGGCTACGGTACCGGACGCTGCGATACAGCCGGCGGAGAGAGCCCGATCATAGCCGTACCTGACCATCTCAGGAAAGGCTATCTTTGAAAAAAGTGCTGCTGTGGATGCAGTGGAGCCACTGGCAGCACCAAAAGCACCACATCCCGCGATGGTAGCTATAGCCAGTCCACCCGGCAGACGACCTAGCCAGAGCCGAGCGGAATAGAAGGCATCTTGACCGATACCTGACTCAGCTGCGAATTGCCCCATGAGAATAAAAAGAGGGATAACTACATATCCGTATGATGCAGTAGCATTGTATGCAAACGTGCTGAGTTGCGCAGCTAGGACGCCTCCACCACTTATCCACAGCATTCCGATCATTCCGCACAGCAGCAACGAGTAGCCGATATGTATCCCACCAGAAACGAGTATAACCATCAGGACGATACATATAACAGAAGTATATAACTGTTCCATGTCTTGTCATCCTCCTTGGTGCTCAAACTGACTTTGACTCATGCTTCTCGGTTCTGCGCGACGCGTCAAATTTGATCGCTCGCGTGCGAAATATCTGGACCAGTGTCCCTCGGGCACTCCTGGTTCGCCTTGAATTTCATTAGAGCATCTATCAAACCTACCAGCAGTTCTATCGCCAGGAGGATCAATCCTATCACTATAACTATCTTAGATGGATATATCGGAAATGCTATGATACCTTCAGAATGTTCATCAATCCGCCAGGAGTTCAGAGCTGTGCGAGCAGAGTAGAAAATCATTAACCCACAGACCACTATCCCGCACAGATATGCGGCAATGTCAATTACCCGTCTCAGACTCTGACTAATGTAGGCGAACACGAAGTCAACCCGCATATGCCTTCCCTCAGTCTCGCAGGCAGCAAGAGAGAGAAAGACAACAACCACGAGGAGAATTTCGCTTATTTCGTAAGCACCATAAAGCGGTTGATTTAATATGTTTCTTGCCGATACATCCAAAAAACCATAAACGACCATGATAGCGATGGATAACCCACAAACGAACAACGCTACACCGTGGATCTTACTCAACAATGTTTTGATCTTTGCCAGCATTCTTTCGCCCCCATCCGATGAGAAGAACAGTTGAGTTTTGAATTTGGGGGGGGTGTAAAGACCCCCCCCCCAAGAAATTCATCAACGGACCTTGCTATACTCTGCCTCCATCCGTGTTAGAGCCGCCTTAACCGCCTTCACGTCATCTTGAGCCTTAATCTTTGCTGATGCCTTTTCCCACACTTCCAAGGCTTCTTTCTGTAGTCTCTTATTTTCTGCTTCTGATAGGTTGCTGAACTTAACACCCTTATCCCTCAAGAAGTTCTCATCCGCAGCTTCCGTCTCAGCAATAAGTCCTCTCAGCATTTTGAGGTGATCAACTTGAAGATCCATAATTATTTTCTTAAGGTCAGGGCTCAAGCTGTTGTACAATTTCAGATTCATTATGGGCTGAGCTGCATACAGCGCTTGAATAAATTCGCCTTTCAAGTGATACTTAGCAACCTCCCATAAACCTATTCTATGTTGATCAGTTGGCGATAATGTGCATTCGACTGATCCTTTTGCCATCGCCTCATAGGTTTCGGATGACGGTAAAGCTACAGGAACCATGCCGAGTTTGGAAAATCTTTGGGGCACTATTGAACCCCATACCCTTATCCGAAGTCTCTTCAAGTCCTCCAACTTCTGGACTGGCTTAATGCAAACTACGCCATAAGGTGGAAGGCCTCCATAACTAAGCGGTTTGACATTGTTTTTATTCCATTCCGCTTGAAGAGCGGGTACTTCCTCAACGAGCCTGGGTACAAACCAGAAAAGTGCCTTCAAGTCTTTCCACGGGTAGTCAATAAGAAGTTGCATAAGTGGGAATTCGGACACATGGTATGTCAGCGCTGGTGTGCCAAGTTCAGCGCCACCCTGGCCAACCAATGGCACGATTTCCTTGGCTCGTGCCAGCTCTTCGGAAAAGTAGTGTTTGATTTGAATTCTTCCGCCACTACGCTTCTGAAGCTCGGAGGCCCACCATTTTGCGCCTGTCATAAGCACGCGCTGCTCCGGCTGATAATGAGCCATCTTCATTACAATAGGCTTCTGTGAACTGGCAGATGCGGCATATGCCCCATGAAGACCGAACAGGAATGGACAGCTCAGCAAATACAACGACACTACCACTAACATCCGTGATCTTCGACTAGTCATCTTTATTCTCCCTTCTCGTTCTAAACTCTGCGATAAATCTGTTCCGTCAGATTTCCTTACCCTCACTCTGTTTTTCCGCGAACTTCGACGCCGACCAGTTTCTCCAGGATCTGGATCACCGCCGGGTAGTACTGCTTGCTGTAGCCGGCCGCCCTGGCAGATTCGTACGCCTGGTATGCCAGCGAACCGAAATACTGGGGCACGTGGTACTTCTCGGCCGTCACCATCGCCAGGTTCAAGTCCTTCATGATGTAGTCGACCGGGAA
>Ga0116159_1000726_pt1 | contig 37202 bp, 30 predicted proteins | sample AD_JPNAS1_MetaG_FD_89878 | JGI IMG/M metagenome (GOLD analysis project Ga0116159, IMG submission 89878) | Active sludge microbial communities of municipal wastewater-treating anaerobic digesters from Japan - AD_JPNAS1_MetaG | ecosystem: Engineered > Bioreactor > Anaerobic > Digestate | place...
CGCGCCCGCATCCTCGCCACCGTCAACGATAGCGCGGGCTGATTGCTCTCCCGCAATCAGCCCGCCGGTTCCCTTAGTCTATTCCTTCGTTGATTCCTTTACCCCAACTATTGACGGAGAGCCCGGGAAAAGGCCGCCCCGGCTGAACCGGAACGGCCTTCCCGCCGCCCGCGGCGGCAATAACGCGGCAAGCGTTACTTGTTTTTCATGTTCTGCCGCGCGTAGTAGTTCATGAGGCAGCCGTCGAGCAAAATCTGCTTCTCGTCGGCGGTCAGACCCTTGACGTAGAGCGTGATGTCCTCGATCGCGCCGTTCTTTCGGATGACCTTGCCCTGCATCTTTTCGACGCCCTGGTCGATTGCGCGGCGCGCGCCGGGGACGAACACCATGTCGCCGTCCTCATAATCGAACTTCGCGCCGGGCTCGAGCGTGAAGGGCACGATGCCCCAGTTGATGCAGTTGCTGCGGTAGCGCTTGGTGGCGTACTCGTAGCACAGGTTCGCGAGGCCGCCGAGCACCTTCTGGCAGGAGGCGGCCTGCTCGCGGGCGGAGCCGTCGCCCGGCTTGTTGGCGAAGATCGCCGAGCCGGTGCTGGTCGTATTGATCAGCGCCTCCGCGTCGCCGACCTTGGCGAGCGCGTCCATGAGCTTTTGCGGTTTCTTGCCCGCGATGCGCTCGAGCTCCACTGCGTTGATCTTCTTGCTGCGGCCGACGTATTCGGGCACGCGGCGCGAAAGCGTGAACTCGGAAAGACGGACCGGGTTTGAGCGGTAGCTCGAGGTTTCGCCGGAGGGGATCAATTCGTCCGTCGTGGTCACGGGGTCGTGTATGACCGCCGCAAGCTCAACCAGAAGGTTCTCCTCGAGCGCGTACATCTTCGGCCAATCCGCGATGTTGGGCCCAAAGCGCAGCTCCTCCTCGGGCTTGGGGTTGCCAAAGCCGTTGTAGACGCGGCGTTCGTAGACCGAGGCGTCGAAGGTATACTCGATCTCGGGCATGTCGTAATCGACGTCGGTCGCCGCGGTGATGACGCCGTGGTTGCGCGCGGTGGCCGCGATGGAACGCGCGTCCATGAGAGCGACCGTCGCGATCTGCCCTTCGCCGGGCTTGGAGCCCTCGCGGTTGGGGAAGTTCCTCGTCGCGTGGCGGATGGAAAGGCCGTTGTTGGCGGGTACGTCCCCCGCGCCGAAGCAGGGGCCGCAGAAGCAGGGCTTCATGATCACGCCCGCGCCGAGCAGGGTATCGGCCGCGCCGACGCGGTTGACGGCGAGGTTGACGGGCACGCTCATCGGGTAGACGCTCATGCTGAAGTAGTCGCAGCCCACGTCGTTGCCCTCGAGTATGGCCGCGGCCTCGACGATGTTGTCGTAGGTGCCGCCCGCGCAGCCCGCGATGATGCCCTGGTCCGCGAGGACGGAGCCGTCCGGCTGAACCTTGGAAACAAGGTCGGTCTTGGCCTTGGGGAACTGCTTCTTCGCCTCCTGTTCGACCTCGGTGAGCAGCTCCTTGGCGCGCGCGTTGAACTCGTGTATGGTGTAAGCCTTCGAGGGGTGGAACGGCAGGGCGATCATGGATTCGACCTTGTCGAGGTCGACGGCGATCATGGAATCGTAATAGGCGACCTTCGCGGGCTTGAGCTCCGCGTAATCCTGCGGACGGCCGTAGACCTCGTAGTAATGCTTCACGGCCTCGTCCGTCTCCCAGATCGAGGAGAGGCAGGTGGTCTCGGTGGTCATGACGTCGATGCCGTTGCGGAACTCGACCGGCAGGTTCGCGAGGCCCGGGCCCGTGAACTCCATGACCTTGTTCTTGAGGAAGCCGCTCTCGAACGTCGCCGCGACAAGCGCGAGCGCCACATCGTGCGGGCCGACGCCCTTCTTGGGCTTGCCCGTCAGGTACACGAGCACGACCTCGGGCGCGGGCACGTCGTAGGTGTTGTTGAGAAGCTGCTTGACGAGCTCCGGCCCGCCCTCGCCCACGCCCATGGTGCCCAGAGCCCCGTAGCGGGTGTGGCTGTCCGAGCCGAGTATCATGGAGCCGCACTTGGTCATGGCCTCGCGCGCATAGCTGTGGATGACGCTCTGGTTCGGGGGCACGAATATGCCGCCGTACTTCTTGGCGGCGGAAAGTCCGAACACGTGGTCGTCCTCGTTGATGGTGCCGCCGACCGCGCACAGCGAGTTGTGGCAGTTGGTCATGGCGTAGGGCATCGGGAACTCGGTCAGCCCGCTCGCGCGCGCCGTCTGGATGATGCCGACGTAGGTGATGTCGTGCGACATCAGGCAGTCGAACTTAAGCTGAAGCTTTTTCGGGTCCTTTGAAACATTGTGGGCCCTAAGGATTCGGTAAGCGATCGTCCCTTCGCGGCCCTCGTCGGGGGTCACGCTCACAGGGGCGTTTTCCTGAACCTTGCCTTCGACAAGGTAAACGCCGCGCGAGGTCAGCTCGATCATATTGCATGCTCCTTTTTAATGATGAATTGCCCGAAAACTTCAGGCAAAACAATCTTAGCCCAAAGCATTTGCCATTTCAAGCGGTCCGGCGCATATATACTTGTATACATTCCTATGCTATAATTGCACTCATGGAAAACAAGCTGCAAACAGCGCTCACCGCCGCCGCATCGGGCATACTGGCCGCGCTGTTCATCTGGAGGGCCGTCGCCGGGGACGGCTCGCTGCTGGGTCTTTTCACGGGAGCGGCGCTTCTGATGCTGTTCATTTTTTGCCTGATCCCGTTCGTGCCCGCCGCGTGGAACGCCCTCTTTTGCTCCGCCTCGCCCTCGCCCGACCTCGGCCTCGGCGAAAGGAGCCTTCGCCGCGCGCGCAGGCACCCGTGGGCGCAGATCGCGATGTTCATGCTGCTCACAAGGCTTTTGCTCTTCATCGCGGCGTACGCGTTCTACTGCCTCGCGCGCGAAGCGTATCCCGGCGGCATATTCGATACGCTCAAAACCGTTTGGCTGCGCTCGGATTCGCCGAGCTACCTGGGCATCTCCGAGCGCTGGTACGTGACGGAGGGCGACCCGCGCTTCCACATCGTGTTCTTTCCGTTCTACCCGGTCGTCATGGCGCTTTTCAACCCGCTGACGAAGAATTCTTTCGCCTCGGCGATGATCGTGTCGAACCTCTCGGCCATCGTGGCCGCGGTGCTCGCCTACGAGGTCGCCGCGCTCGACATGAGGCGGCAGGACGCGCTTCGCGCGATGAAATACCTGTTCATACTGCCCGCGGCGTTCTTCTTCGCCGCGCCCATGACCGAGAGCCTCTTTCTCGCGCTGACGCTCGCGTGCGTTTATCTCGTGCGCAAAAAACGCTATTTCTGGGGCTGCGTGTTCGGCGCGCTCGCGGGCTTCACGCGAAGCGTGGGCGGACTGATCCTCGTTTTCGTCGCCTTCGAGTGGCTGCAGGACCTGCTTGCCGACCGGCGCGCGGGCACGCTCAAAGAAAACGCGAAAACGCATGTCCTGCGCGCGCTGTGCATGCTCGTTGTGCCGTTCGGCCTCGCGGGGTATCTCTACATCAACTACGCCGTCACCGGAAACGCGCTCACCTTCATGCGCTACCAGAGCGAGCACTGGGGGCAGGGCTTCGGCTTTTTCTTCGAGAGCGCGTCCACGCAGCTCGAGCACCTCATACTTTCCGTCAACCGGCGGGAGGTAAGCAAAGCGCTGGGGCTGTGGCTGCCGAACCTCGTCTACAGCTTCGGCTCGCTCGCCGTCGCCGCCGCGGCGGCAAGGAAGCTCAGGCCGTCCTACACGGCGTTCTTCCTCGTTTACTTCGCCGTCGCCTGCGGAGCGACGTGGCTTTTGAGTTCGCCGCGCTATCTGACGGCGGCCTTCCCGCTCGCCTTCGCCGTGGCGCACCTGACCGACACGGGCAATAAGGACGCTGCGGCCACGGCCGTCTGCCTCGCGCTGCTGCTGGCGTATCTTGGCATGTACGCCAACGGGCAATACGTGTATTAATTGACAATTGACAATTATTTTTACAGAAAAGGCTTCCGGGTAATTCGGAAGCCTCATTCATACTGCGGGGGAGGTCAGTCGTCGGAGACGATTTTGTAGTATGTGCGCGCGGTCAGCGCGTAGACGGCGGCGTAGAGCGCGGCGAAGGCGGCGTAGCAGCCCAGCGTACACAGGAGAAAGAGCTTCACGTTCGTCAGCGCGAGCACCTTGAAGAGCGTCGCGATCAGCGGGAACGCGAAGGCCACGTGCACGCCCGCGGCGGCAAGCGGCAGGAAGAACACCGTGAGCACCTGCGCGCGCACGGACGCCCGTACCTCGGCGCGGCTCAGGCCCACCTTCTGCATGATGTCGAAGCGGCCGCGGTCGTCGTAGCCCTCGGAAATCTGCTTGTAGTACATGATCAGCGCCGCGGCGCAGGTGAACATCAGCCCGAGGAAGATGCCCAGGAAAAACAGTCCGCCGTAGGTCGCGTAATAATCCACGCGGGATTCGTCCGTATAGCCGAAGTTCAGGTAGAACCCCTCCCCCTCGGGGAAGGAATACACATATTCGTCGAGCGCGGGTTCAAGCGTTTCGGCGAGCGTTCGTTCCTCCGCGGCTCCGTCCACGTCGAAGCCGTAATACATGCTGTAGCCGCCGTATGCGTCGTCCTCGCCCGAGAGCGCCGTTTGAACGGCCTCGAGATCCTCCATATCCGGCAAGATGAAGTACCAGACCGCCTCTTCCCCGTAAACCATATACCAGTTTTCGCGCACGGGCGGAACGTCGAGCGCGTCCACGATGCGGTAGCGGACGTCCCCGAACGCCGCGGCCGCGCCCGGAAGGGAAGCGTCCGCGCAGTAGACGAACGCCTCGCCCGGAGCGAGCTGCGCGCGCGCGCCCGCCATTTGGTTGTAGTCCTCGAGGGGTATGAGGCAGACCTGATGCGCGTCGCTCATACCTGTGTAAGGCGAAAACGCATCCCCGTTGCGCGCACACCACAGTATGGCCGAACGGTAGTAGAGCGTGTTTGCCGGCTTTATCCCGGTTTCCTCGAGCGCGTTTGCGGCAATGGAGAGGATTTCGTCCCGCTTCCCGTCGTCCAGCGAGCCCGCATGAATTTCGACGTTGCGCGGGTACATGTTGCGCAGGGAATCCTCAAGGCCGTAATAGAGGCAGATGGTGGTCGAAAGCGTCACGAGCACCATGGTCGAGAGGATGCAGATGTTCGCAAGCCCCACGGCGTTCTGCTTCATGCGGTAGATCATCGAGGACACCGATATGAAGTTGCGCGTGCGGTAATAGTATCCCTTGCGCTTGCGCAGGTTCTTGAGAAACGCCACGCTGCCCGCCGTGAACAGGCAGTATGTGCCCGCGATCACGAGTATGACCGCGAGGAAAAAGGCGAGTATCGCCGCGGCGGGCTGCTTCACGCTCACCGCCAGCGCGTAGCCGCCGCCCAAAGCGAGCGCGCCCGTGAGCGCGAGGAACCACCTCGTTTTCGGCTCCCGCTCGCCCACGTTCGCGGCGCTCAAAAGCTCTATGGGCTTTGCGACGTGCACGCGGCTCACGTTCCAGATCAGCGCGAGAAAGAAAATGCCCCCGAAGAGCAGCAGCGTGGCGATCACGCCCAGCGCGGACACCTCGAAGCCGAAAGGCACCTCGAAGCGGAGCATTTTGCAGATGAGCAGCAAAAGAAGCTTTGAGAACAGGATACCCGAGGCGATGCCCAGCGCGATCGACGCGAGCGCGGCATAGACCGTTTCCGTCGCCATCAGGCGCGCGATGTGCTTCTTTTCCATGCCGAGTATGTTATAGAGCCCGAGCTCGCGCTTCCTGCGCTTCATGATGAAGGAGTTCGCGTAGAGTACGATGATTGAGGAGAAGACGGCGATCACGGCGCAGCCGAACGCGAGCACGCTCGCGAGCGAGCCGCCGCCGCGCATCGTGAGAAGGGCGCTCGAGGTCGCCAGAAAGAAGATCATATAGAACATGGCGGCGCTGCCCGCGCACGAGAGCAGATACGGAAGATAAAGCCGCCTGTGGTTTTTGAAATTGGCGAGCGCGAGGCGCGCGTAGAGGCCCTTACGCATGGCGTCTCTCCCCGGAGGCGGCGGCCGTGAGCGCGTCGCTGATGCGGCCGAACATCTCCTGCTCGCTCATGTTGGCGCGGTAGAGCTGGTGGAACACCTCGCCGTCCTTGATAAACAGCACGCGCCTGGCGTTGCTCGCCGCGCGCACCGAGTGCGTCACCATCAATATCGTCTGCCCCGAAGCGTTGATGTCCGTGAACACGCGCATGAGCCCGTCGGTCGCGCGCGAGTCGAGCGCGCCCGTGGGTTCGTCCGCGAGTATCAGGCGCGGGCCCGCGATGAGCGCGCGGGCGACGGCCGTGCGCTGCTTCTGCCCGCCGGAAATCTCATAGGGGTACTTTTTCAATATATCCGATATGCCCAGCGCCTCGGCGACGGGCTTGAGCCGGGTTTCCATATAGGCGTAGTTGCGCCCCGCGAGCACGAGCGGCAAAAAAATGTTGTCCTGCACCGAGAAGGTGTCGAGCAGGTTGAAATCCTGGAAAACGAAGCCGAGCTTGTCGCGCCGGAAGGCGGCGATCCCTGCCTCCCCGATCGAGGAAAGACTCTTTCCGTCGAGCAGCACGTCCCCCGCGGTCGGCCGGTCGAGTGAGGCGATGATGTTCAGAAGCGTCGTTTTCCCCGATCCCGATTCGCCCATGATGGCCACGTACTCCCCTTCCTCCACGCAGAAGGAAACGTTCGAGAGCGCCTGCACGGGATGCCCGCCAAAGCGCGTGGTATATATTTTTTTTACGTTTTTCACTTCGAGAAGCGCCATAACAACCTCCGGATGCTTGATAAGGCGAGTATAGCAAAGAAACCGCGCCGGATTCCATCGAATCGCCTTACGTTCGCCCGGCGCGGCCTTACGGTTTCGTAAGGTTCATGCTATTCGAATGCGGTTTCGTCCCGTCCGAGGCTTATGACAACCTTCGTGCCGCGGCCCGGCGCGGATTCGATCGAAATCCCATGGCCGAGACGGCCGAGCACGGTTTTGACCAGATACAGCCCTATGCCGGTCGCGCGCATGTCCACGCGGCCGTTGTAGCCGGTGTAGCCCTTCTCGAACACGCGCGGCAGGTCCTCGGGCGCGATGCCTATGCCCGTATCCGATACGACGAGCGTTTCCCCCTCGGCATAGACGCCGATCTCCCCGCCCGGCGCATACTTGAGCGCGTTGGAGAGGATCTGCTCGAGGCAGAAGGCGAGCCACTTTTCATCCGTGAGCACGCGAAGGTTGGTTTCGCGGAACGAAAGCCTGGTTTTGCTCAGCACGAAGGCGCGCGCGTACTTGCGAAGCGACGCGCGGATGATTTCGTCGAGCGCGGCGCGGTTGAGCACGTAATCCGTCTGGTCGCTCTGCGCGCGCACGTAGCCGAGCGCCATCTCGACGTATTGCTCGATTTTAAAAAGCTCCGCGTCGAGCTGCGCGTCGTGGTCGCTCGCGCCGAGCATCAGCCGCATGGCCGCGATGGGGGTCTTGACCTGGTGCGCCCAGAGCGCGTAATACTCCTCGGTCTGCGCCTGTTTTTCCGCAAGAGCCGAGGCGAGGGCGCGCTTGCTCTCAAAGAGCGCGCGGAGCAAACGCTGATACTCCGCCTCGAGCAGGCTCGAAGGCTGCGGCAGGCCTGAAAGCTCGACGTCGATCCTCTTATTCAGCGCGAGCAGCGCCCTGTGCCTTGCGCAAAAGACCGAAAAACGGATGCCGCCCAGCGTCAAAAAAACGGCCGCCGTCAGCGCCGAAGCGTACGCGACGGCCTCCTCCGGCAGATCGTAGAGCGAGAACACGGCGGCGAATATGCCCGCGCCCATGAAAAACGCGAAAATCAGCGCCGTATGCCGCCGAAGATATGAAAGAAGCAGCCTCCCGATCATACTATCATGTACCCTTCGCCGCGCCGGGTCGATACGTAGTCCGCAAGCCCGGCCGAAGCGAGCTTCTTCCTCAGGCGCGCCACGTTGACGGCGAGCGTGTTCTCATCGACGTAGCTGTCCGTCTCCCACAGGCGCGTCATAAGCGCGTCCCGCCCGACGACGGCGCCGCGGTTTTCAAGCAGGATCAGCAGGATGCGGTATTCGTTGCGCGTGAGCTCCACGGTCTGCTCCCCGACGCGCAGGGTGCCGTTGGCGGTATTCAAAAGAGCGCCCCGGTGCTCGATGAGGCCGGTTTGCCCCGCGAAGTCGTAGCTCCTTCGGAGCATGGCGAGCACCTTGGCCGAGAGGACGGAGAGATCGAAGGGCTTGGCGATGAAATCGTCTCCCCCCATGTTCATGGCGAGCACGATGTTCATGTTGTCCGACGCGGAGGAAACGAACACCACCGGCACCTTGGAGAGCTTGCGGATCTCGGCGCACCAGTGGTACCCGTTGTAGAACGGGAGGGAAATATCCATGAGTACGAGGTGCGGCGCGAACGCGGCGAACTGCGGCAGGAGGTTGCGGAAATCCTCGGCGCACGCAGCCTCAAGCCCCCACGATTCGAGGTGCCTTTTGATCGCGGCCGCGATGTTCGCGTCGTCCTCGACGATCAGTACGCGGTATTCCATAGGCCAATTATATGCGCCGTCCCCGCGCAATGCAAGAAAGACGCCCCTTGCCGGTAAAGCGAATCGCGTTATTCATATGATTGTTGTCCGTTTTCAATCGCTTTGCCCGCCCCGTACGTTGACAATCCGCCCGCCGGCCTCTATCATGGAGCGCAGCGCATATGCGAGAGAGGTTCTATGAAGGATAACAGCGTGAAGCCCGCCATGGGTAAAGTCAGGCGCCTGTCGCTCACGGCGCTGTGCGCGGCGCTCATCGCCGCGGGCGCGTTCATCCGCGTGCCTTTGCCGGGCGTGCCGTTCACGCTGCAGACGTTCTTCGTGACGCTCGCCGGGTTGCTGCTGGGCGGGGAGCTGGGCGCGTGCAGCGCGCTCATCTACGTCGCCGCGGGGCTCGCCGGCTTCCCCGTGTTCGCGGGAGGGGGAGGCTTGGGCTATGTGCTGCAGCCGAGCTTCGGGTATCTCATCGGCTTCGCTCTGGGCGCGTACCTCACGGGCAGCATCGCGCACGCCGTAAAGCAGCCCTCCGTCCGCCGCCTGTACGCGGCCGCGTTCGCCGGGCTCGGCGCCGTGTATCTGTGCGGCATGGCCTACTACGCCGCCGTCAAGGCGCTCTATCTCGCGGCCCCCGTTCCCTTCGGGAACATATTGATCTATTGTTTTTTGATCTTCCTGCCCGGGGACACGGCGATGAGCGTCGTCGCGGTGCTGCTCGCGAAGCGCCTGCGCCCGGTCGTCTGGCGCGGCTGACGCGGCGCTGCGGGCGTTCCGCGCCCGCGCGATACCCGGAAAAACCATGACGCGAGGTGTTATTATATGAAACAAGCCCGTTCCTTCCCGGCGATCGCCGTTACCCCCAAGGGGGAACGCTGGGTCCGCTCCCCGCATCCCTGGGTCTACGCGTCGGACGTTGCCTCAGTTCCCGACGGGCTTGAGAACGGCTGCCTCGCGGACGTCGTATCCGAAAAGGGGACTTATCTCGGCACGGGCTTCTACAGCCGCCTGAGCAAGATCGCCGTGCGCGTACTCTCGTCCAACGCCAACGACCGCTACGACGAGGCCTTTTTCGCGCGGCGCATCCGGTACGCGCTCGATTACCGGGCGACCGTCATGGAGGGCGATCTCTCCTGCTGCCGGCTCGTCTTCGGCGAGGCGGACAGCCTGCCGGGGCTCACGGCGGATCGCTACGCGGGCGTGCTCGTGACGCAGGTTTTAAGCTACGGCATGGAGCGGATCAAGCCCATGCTCTACGGCCTGATCACAGCGGAGCTTGCCGCGCGCAGCGAGGCGGTTTGCGGCATATACGAGCGAAACGACGTCGCGCTTCGCGGGCTCGAAGGACTTTCGCAGCAAAAGGGCTGGTACGACGGCCTCCCGCACGGCGACGAAACGACCGCGCGCATCTCGGAGAACGGCGTGGTCTACGACGTGGATTTTGAGAACGGCCAGAAGACCGGCTTTTTCCTCGACCAGAAGTTCAACCGGCGCGCCGTCATGCGCATCTCGCGCGGCAAAACCGTGCTCGACTGCTTCACGCACACGGGCAGCTTCGCGCTTAACGCCGCGCTGGGCGGCGCTTCGCGCGTGACGGCTGCGGACGTTTCCGAGACCGCCCTCGAGGCGGCGCGCGCGAACGCGCGGCTCAACGGCCTCGAGGATAAAATCGATTTCGTCCGCGCCGACGTGTTCGACCTGCTCGCGGAGCTGGCCGAATCGAAGAAGAACCCCTACGACCTCATCGTGCTCGACCCGCCCGCGTTCACCAAGAGCCGCAAGACCGTTTCCGGCGCGGAACGCGGCTATCGCCAGATCAACGCGCGCGCGATGAAGCTGCTGCCCCGCGGCGGGTATCTGGCGACGTGCTCCTGCTCGCACTTCATGGGAAGCGAGCGCTTTGAGGACATGCTCGGGAAGGCCGCGCGGGACGCGGGCGTGCAGCTCCGCCAGGTCGAGGCGCTCAGGCAGGCGGGCGACCATCCCATACTCTGGAACGTGCCCGAAACGGATTATTTGAAGTTTTATATTTTTCAGGTAATATAGCCGCGCAACCGCTGATTTTTGCGTAGAAAGCGTCGCATTTTGACATTTGTGACACACGTGCAGGGTAATTGGTGATTATCCTGCATTTTTGTCGCGAAGCCGCGTTTTCGCTGTAATTTTACAAAATACGGCAGATTCTTGGCATTCGCGGGCGTATGCATTTTACTTTATCCACGTTACCCACATGGTTATCCACAATTACAGTGTTTTTTGGACATCCATATGTGAATAAAACATGAACCCCGCATAAGCGAGGTCCATGCAGCTGCGCATAAAAAGCCAGCGAATGTATAAACTGTAAATATTTGTAAAGTTTTGTACGCCTTTGTGCTGAATGTTCCATGCAACGGTTGCTGCAAAGGCGACTGCCGGGCCGTCACACGGCGTTTTCGATTTCCTCGCGGCGCGAGCGTTCGCGCGCGTTTTCCATGATGAGTTTGTCCGCCACGAGCGCGATGAACTCGCCGTTGGTGGGCTTGTCGTTCTTGGAGTATATGTTATAGCCGAAGAGCTGGTTAATGTTCTCGATCTTGCCGCGCGTCCAGGCGACCTCGATGGAATGGCGGATCGCGCGCTCGACCTTGGAAGCGGAGGTGGAGAAGCGCTTGGCGATGCCGGGATAAAGCTCCTTGGTGATGCGGTTGATGAGTTCGGGCTGGAAGTACACCATGCGTATGGCCTCGCGCAGGTAGTGGTAGCCCTTGATGTGGGCGGGTATGCCTATGACGAGGAACACGGAGGTGATCTTCTCGTCGAGCGAGCGGGGCTGCGCCGCGCTCATGATGTACTGGGAGCGATTGACGTAGGAGTTGTCCATCATGTCGAGCATGCGCTTGAAGACCGCCTCGGGGTCGGCGGGCTTGACCATGAAATACTTCGCGCCGAGCGTGCACGCCTGGCGGACCATGTCCTCCTGGCGCATGGCGCTGACCACCATCACCGCGGGCGGGTTCTCCACGAGGCCGGCGCCGATGCGCTCGAGCAGCTCGAAGCCGTCCGCGCGGGGCATGATGAGCTCGGTAATCAGCACGTCGTAGCTGCCGTTGTGGAGCGCCTCGAGCGCCGCTTGTCCGTCCGCCGCGGTGTCGAATTGGGCAACCTGCTCTTGCGCGGCAAAATAGTCCCTCATCGCGCTCTGGAACTGGGTGTTGCCATCCGCCATAAGAACCCTGTATTTTGTCATTTGTGCCCTCCTCTCCCCCTATATATGGGGGTTTTTGTCATCACCTTTAGGATAGCACCGCGTTTTCCGTAATGGTAGGGAAGTAAAATAGCTTCTTTTGGCGCAATTTGGAAACGTTTGTGCAATAATTGTAAGCTCGTGAAGAAATATCCATGGGCCGCCGTTGACAAAAGCCGCCGCGAGGCGCTAAAATATCCGTCATACACCCGAAAACGCGGCGCGGGAGCGTTCCTTTTCAGAAAATTCGAAAGCGGACGCCGCGATCGCCCTCGTTTCGATCAAAGGCAACACGCGCCCGTTCGACCGCTTTAGCGGAGGACCCGGGCGAAGCCGCGCGCAGGGCGTCGAAAGGCGCGCGGCGCGCAAAAAGGAAGATATGCAGTACGTTTTTGAACAAGCAAGCCCGGCGGATATCGACGCCGTGATGGAGAATATCCGGGACGTGCGCGAAGCGGGCCTGACCGATTGGGACGAGGAATATCCCGCGCGCGAGCACATCGGAGAGGACGTCGAAAACGGCGCGCTCTACCTATTGCGCGCGCCGCAGGGCGATATCGTCGCGAGCATCGCCGCGTATTTCGACGACGCCGAGTTCGAGCGGGATACCGCAAGCGCAGGCTTTGCCAAGGCCGCGCACTCCTATTCGCTGTTCCGCCTGTGCGTGCGCGCGGACCTGCAGGGCCGGGGCCTCGGCTTCCAACTCGTAAGCCATGTCATAGAGCGGGCGAAATCCCTCGGCTGCGACTTCATCCGCCTGCTCGCGAGCGAAGGCAACATCCCCGCCAACCGCCTCTACGAAAAGCTGGGTTTTCGCAAGCCGGGCAAGGTGCGGCTTTATGAGTGGGATTTCTTGGCATACGAGAAGCAATTGACAATTGAAAATTGACAATCAAACGGGTTCAAGCGGCCTTCGCTTCAAAGGCGTTGGGCGTTTTTCATCCGTTGCCGGGGCGGATATGATCCGCCGGCGACGGTGAACGGGGTAATCTTTCGCCGCGGGCGGAGTTTTTGATTAGCGCATTTACATCCTGCGCAAATAACAAAATATATGAAACCGGCCCGCGCTGTTCAAGCGAGGGCCGTATGTTATTCACATAATTGTCAATTGTCAATTACCCCACGTCTTTCGCCAGCGGCGACGTATCGAGCCTGTCGTAGCGCGAGAGGAAATCGTAGAGGAGCTTCGCCATGCGTGCGACGCCGCCTTCGGAATCGCTCTCGATGTTGAGCGGCATCAAAGGTTCGTGCAGCGACATGCGCAGCAGGAACCATCCGTCCCCGCGCGCGGCGTCCGCGTCGACGCGAAGCCCCTCGAAGTTGTCGGGCGCGACGCAAAGGCCCTTGACGTTCCCGACGTATTCCGCGAGCTCGGCGAGTATGCGTTTGCCGTATTGCGCGAAATCCTCCCCGACGAGCGCCATGCGGTACTCGCGGCTCTCGTAAGGTTCCTCGAGGCCGTCTATGAGGTGCGAGAGCGCGTGTCCCTGCCTTTTGGCGCGCGCGAGTTCTATGACGAGCTTGACCATCAGGTACGCGCCGTCGTCGAGGAAATGGTTCTCGCGAAGCGCGCCGTGGCCCGAGGTCTCCATGGCGACCTCGGCGTCCTGCCCGGCCTCGTTGAGGCGCTTCGCCTCGTCGATGACGTTCTTGTAGCCGCGCTTGAAGCGGCGGTGCACGCCGCCGCGCGCGCGGATGAAACGCGCCAGGCCGCTCGAGGTGATCGAATCGGTCACGATGGCCGTGCCCGGATGCTCGCGAAGCGTTATGGCCGCGATCATCGCGATCAGGCGATTGCGGTTGAGCTCCCGCCCGTCGGGCAGCACGGCGCCCGCGCGGTCCACGTCCGTGTCGAATATGATGCCGAGGTCCGCGCCGTGTTCGACTACGGCGTTCGCGATGCACGCCATCGCGCGCTCGTCCTCGGGATTCGGCGCGTGGTTGGGGAAGCGCCCGTCCGGCTCGAGGAACAGGCTCCCGCGCGTATCCGCGCCGAGCGGCTCGAGCACGTCGGATGCGAAAAAGCCGCCCGCGCCGTTGCCCGCGTCCACCACGATGCGAAGCCCCTCGAGCGGCCGCTCGCCGAGGTTCGCGCCCGCGACGATCTTTTGCCGCAGGATTTTTGCGTACGCGCCCATGAAATCCGCTTCAAGCACGCTTCCGCTCCCTCCCGCGGGGAAATCGTCCGCCTGCGCGCGCGCGAGCAGCGCCGCGATGTCCTTCTTGTCGAGCCCGCCGTCCTTGGTAAAGAACTTGAAGCCGTTCCTCTCGAAGGGCAGGTGGCTCGCCGTGATCATGACCGCGCCGTCGTAAAGGAAGCCCTCGGTTACCGTCGCCATGAACATCGCGGGCGTCGTCGCGAGTCCGAAGTCGGCGGCCAGCGCGCCGGCGCCCGAAACGCCCGCCGCGACGCCCAGGGCCAGCTCCTCGCCGGAAAGGCGCGAGTCGCGCCCGATGGCAACGCGCAGCGTCCCTAAGGGCTTGCCGAGCTTTGCCGAGAGCCATGCGGCAAACGCGCCGCCGACGGCTTTGGCGACCTCGCCCGTGAGGTCGGCCTCCCGCGCGCCGTCGAGCGCGATGGCCGTGCCGCGTATGTCGCTGCCGTTCTGAAGCTTCATCAAATCGCGCATCCGTCACACCTCCCGCAAAATAATCCGGTGCGCCGCAGGCTGGGATTTCACCTGCAGCAATAGTTGCAGTACATGCACAGCAGCCACGAGATCAAAAAACCGCCGCAGAGCCGGTTCGCGCCGAGAAACGGCGCCGAGAAGTCCCTGCCGTAGGCCTGGTACTCGCGTCCGGGATTTCGAAGCTCGTCGAGCAGCTCCCGGTAGGTCTCGTTTTCGGGCTCCATATCCGCCGCGCGCTGCGCATGCTGGATCGCGAGTATGGTGTTGCCCGCGCCGCTGTTGGCGACGGCGCTGTAGTAATACCACAGCGCGTCCCGCTCGCGGATGCCCGCGAGCACGTTGAGCGCCTCGTAATAGCGGCCGAAGCTGATGTAGGCGCGCGCGGCGCGCATTTGCGGGTCCGCGCTCCTCTCGCCGTAATCGTTCCACGACGCGCCGCGATGGCCGCCGTAGCTTCCGCCCGCGCCGCCAGAGGAGCCGTAGCTCCCGTAATTGCCGTAGCCGCCGTAGCTCCCGGAACCGGCGTAGCTTCCCGCGCCCGGGCCGGAAGCCGCGCCGCCGCCGTTGATGATCTGGTCGTAGGCGGCGTTGATCTCCTTCATGCGCTGCTCGGCGACCCTGTCGCCGGGGTTCGCGTCGGGATGGTAACGCTTGGCGAGGCGGCGATACGCCTTTTTGACCTCGTCTTCCGTGGCGGTGGTGGGCACGCCCAGCACCTTATACGGATCGATGATCGGCATGCTCCCGCCTCCTTCCCCGCGCGCGTTTGAGCTCGAAGCGCGTCCATATGCCGGAGTATACCACATTTCTCATGAGCTGAATATCTTCGACCAGCGGAAGTTTCTCGAACGCCGCCGCGCATTCGCGCATGAGCGCGTCGAGTATGGCCTTCACCCGCAGGTCGAAATCGGGTGCGCCGAAGTCGCCCGCGAGCGGGTTGAAGTTTCCGCGGCGGACGTCTTTTTTGCAGTCGTCCCAGGCGTCCATCATGTAGAGGAACCGACCCAGCGCCATGCCGAACGCGCGCAATTTTTCCTCCCACACGTCCTTTCGCGGCGCGAAGAGCGCGGCCGTGACCGCGCCGAAGGCCGTTGCAGCTTCGTCCGCCGCGGCGTTATCGCTCCGCTCGATTTCAAAGAGCCGCGCGAGCGAAGCCTCCATGGCCGCGCACTGCCCGGGATATGCCCGCGCGACTTCGTCGTAGCGCTTTTGAAGCAGCGCGGCCCCGATGCGGGCGCCCGGCTTTTTCTCGTCGCGCCAGTCGTCGAGGCGCTTGTGGTAGGCGAGCGCGACGGTCATATCCGCCGCGTAGTTCGTGAATTCGCTCGTTTCATGGCGGCGCGCGCAGACCGGATGCATGGCGCAGCGCGCGCGGCAGACTTCGCGCTCCGGCTCGTAGAGCGAGTCGAGCAGCAGCGTGAGGAACGCGAAATCGTAGTTGAGCGCGAAACGCGCGAAATTGCCGTGCCGCCTTTTGAGCGCGGCGCAAAGGCCGCAGTAAGCGGCCCTGTAGCGAGCTTCCTGCTCGGGAGTCAGTTCTTTTTTGTTTGCCGTGACGTAGCCGAACATGTCAGCTCCTTCGGATGAAGGCCGAGCCGCACCTGGGGCAGGTCACGCGGATCTTCCCCTTGCCGCGCGGCGTGCGCACGCGCTGTGCGCAGCGCGGGCAGCGGAAGAAGCGGTGGGTCCGAAGCTGCCCGGCGTGCCGGAACTCGCGCCGGAAGAAGCCGAGCGCGCGGTCGCGCAGGTTCAGGTATTTGACGTTTTCGCGGTAGCGCTGCGTGACGTTCGTCGAGAGCATGCGCCAATAGCAGGCGATTATGAGCGCGAGCGCGACATACCAAAGTATGGAGCCCGCGACCCTCGCCCCTACGGATTGCGTGACGACGGCGGCGATCAAAAGCACGATGGAGGCGACCGAACAGGCGCGCGAAAGCGCGTCGGGGCCGTTCCGGCCCTGCATAAACCGCTCGATGCGCTCCCTGAACCTCATTTCGGCCTCCCGGGAAGGCGTGCTTCCCCGTCTTTTGCGCGCGCGGGGTTTCCCCGCCGCGCATACCCGCACGATTATAATGTACGGCTTTCGCGCGTCCATTGCAAGGGCGCAGTTGTGACAAGAATTCAAAAAAGCGCGGCGCGCGGCCCGGCCGCGCGGACGAAAAAGGCTTCCCGGCCGGGAAGCCCAAGTCAAAGCCGCCGTTATTCCGTAACGTCGCGGGAAAGCCGCTTGTCCTTGCGCGAGGCGACGAGATCCGGCGCCTGCGCGAGCACGATGGCCGCGAACATCACGACGCAGCCCGCGAGCTCGCGCGGCGTGAAGCCCTGGCCGAGCAGCAGCCACCCGGCGAGCGCCGCGAACACCGACTCGAGGCTCATCAGCAAAGAGGCAAGCGCGGGCGAGGTGTGCCTTTGGGCGAGCATCTGCAGCGTATAACCGACGGCGGAGCTCATCACGCCCGAGTAAAGTATCGGCACCCACGCGGCGGCGAACACCGCGGGGGCGACGGGCTTATCCGTAAACAGCGCGGCGGCAAGCGAGAGCGCGCCGCACACGAAAAACTGGATGCAGCTCATCTTCACGCAGTCCACCTTGGGCGAAAAATGGTCGATCACGAGTATGTGCAGCGAATAGCAGAACGCGCAGCCGATCACGAGCAGGTCGCGCGTTTCGATGGTAAGCCCCTGCTTGATGCACAATAGATACATGCCGAATACCGCGAGCAGAACGCTGATCCAGATCGTGAAATGCGCGCGCTTTTTGAGGAAGATGCCCGCGAGCGGCACGATGATGATGTAGAGCGCCGTCAAAAATCCGGCCTTGCCCACATTGATGTCGTATTCGATGCCCATTTGCTGGAGCGCGGAGGCGACCGCGAGCACCGCGCCGCAGACGACGCCGCCGACGATCAGCGCCTTTTTGCCTCCGGGCGCAGCCTCGGGCGCGGCTTCATTGCGCCTTTTTCGCGCGCGGGCCATAAAATAGATCACGGCCAGCAGCGCGAGGCCGGCGACGGTCGCGCGCGCGAAGTTGAAGGTGAACGTGCTCATGCTGTCCATCGCGTCGCTCTGGGCGACGAAGGCGGTGCCCCAGATGAAGGCCGTGAGCAGCAGCAAAAGGTTGCTTTGAAGCTTCTTGTTTTTCGTCATATTTTTTATTTTAGCATAAACCCGTTTTGTTTTCATCTTTTTATTGCGGGATAAATGTTGTATAATCAAGAAGCACGTGTAAGGAGAGAATTATGATTCAAATCGAAACCAAGATCATGACCCGGAACGATTGCTATAAGGCAGGCCGCACCATGACGCCGCGCGGCATCACCATACACAGCACGGCGGAGCCCGGCAAAGGCGCGCGCGTATGGTATGACCTGTGGAACAGGCCCGCGAGCGAGCAGAACGGGCGCGAGGTGTGCGTGCACGCCTTTATGGACGACGAGGTCGTCATGCAGTACCTGCCGTGGAACCACCGCGGCTGGCACGCAGGCGGCCGCGACAACGACGACCACATCGGCATCGAGATCTGCGAGCCCGCGGGCATCGAATACTGCGGGGAGTTCGATCTGCATCTCTACAACCCCGCGCGCTTCCAGCCCTATTTCGACAAGGTCTACGCGGACGCCGTGGAGCTGTGCGTCCGTCTGATCCGCGAATTCCCCACGATTGAGGTCGATGAGATCGTCAGTCATGACGAGGGATGGCGGCGCGGCACCGCGAGCGCGCACCATGACCCGGAGCACTGGTGGCATCATCACGGCAGGGATATGAACGATTTTCGCGCGGCGGTACGCAAAGCGCTGGAAGAGGGCAGATAAACCATGGAAAAAATGAGATTCATCGACCTCCATTGCGACACCGTCGTATGCGAGGTCATGAAAAGCGGCGGAAAAAAGCATCTTCGCGCCAACCCGGGGGGAGATCTCGACCTCTTGCGGCTGCAAAAAGCGGGCTCCCTCGTGCAGGCGTTCGCGCTCTTCATCTCGAAGGAGCCCGCCAAGCACGGCTACGTCCAGACGGACCTCGGCCCGTGGGAATTCTACCTCCGGGCGGCGGAGCTTTACGAGCGCGAGCTTGCCGGCAACGCGGATCTGCTCGCGCCCGTGCTCAAATATGAGGACGTCGCGAAGAACGCGTCCGCGGGGAAGATCGGCGCGCTTCTGACCATCGAGGACGGCGCGCCCCTCGAGGGCGACCTCGCGCGGCTCGAACAGATGCATCGCCGCGGCGTGCGGCTCATCACCCTCACCTGGAACCACGAGAACAGCCTGGGCTTCCCCAACGCGGTCGATCCGGAAAAAGGGCTCAAGCCCTTCGGCTTTGCTGCGCTCGAGCGCATGAACGGGCTCGGCGTCATACCGGACGTGTCCCACCTTTCGGACGCGGGCTTCTGGGATGTGGCCGGGCATACGAAAAAGCCCTTCGTCGCCTCGCACTCGAACGCGCGCGCGCTGTGCCCCTCCATGCGCAACCTCACCGACGCTATGCTGCGCGCGCTCGCCGAAAAAGGCGGCGTCGCGGGGCTTAATTTCGCCGCGGACTTCCTCGTCGAGAACGGCCGCCTCACGACCATCCGGGATATCGTGCGCCACGCGCGCCACATCGCGGACGTTGCGGGCGCCGAGACCGTCGCCCTGGGCAGCGATTTCGACGGCATCGGGTGCGCCTTCGAATTCGGGGACTGCGCGGGGCTGCCCCTGATCGAGGAGGCGCTCAACAAAGCGTTCCCGGCGCGCGAGGTGGATCTGATCACGCACGGCAACGCCCTGCGCGTGCTGCGCGAAAGCCTGGGATAAACGGACATTCGGTTTTTATATAGATAGACAGAACGCGCAACAAAAAGGAGAGAGAACGTTATGGATGTATTCGAGGCGCTGTCCGCCATGACCACGGCGCCGGGCGTCACGGGCAACGAAGCCCGCGTGTCCGAGGTGGTCCGGGGATATTTCAGGGCCTACACGGACGACATATCCGTCGACGCGGTGGGCAACACCTACGCCCGGATCGGCGAGACCGGACCCACGCTGCTCGTCATGGCGCACATGGACGAGGTGGGCATGATGGTCACCTGCATCGAGGACAACGGCATGCTGCGCGTGCGCTCGGTCGCGGGCGTGGATCCGCGCGTACTCCCCGGCAGCGAGGTGACCGTGCACGGCAAGCGGGAGATACGGGCCGTCATCGGCGCGAAACCCCCGCACCTGCAGGATTCCGGGGATGAGAAAAAGGCTTACACGGCGGACGATCTCGTGTGCGACACGGGGCTTTCCGCGGATGAGGTCAACGCGCTCGTCGGCGTGGGGGACAACGTGACCTTCCGCCTCGAGCCGCCGATGAAGCTCAAGAACAGCATCGTCGCGGGAAAGACATTCGACGACCGCGCCTGCGTCGCCGTGATGCTCGAGGCGATGGACATACTGAAATCCCGCAGGCTCAACTGCCGCGTGGTGTTCTGCGGCTCCGTGCAGGAGGAGAGCGGCGGCTTGGGCGCGAGCGCCGGAGGCTACAACGTGAAGCCCGACCTCGCCGTCGCCATAGACGTGTGCCACGCGCCCACGCCCGGCACCAAGCCGTTCGACACGGTTGAGATGGACCGCGTTTCCGTCACCACGGGCGCGAACATCCACCCGAAGGTGTTCGATATGATCAAGGCCTCGGCGGAGGAGCAGAACATCCCGTGGGAGACGGACGTCGCCATCGGCGCGACGGGCACCGACGCGTGGAGCCTGCAGCCGCTCCTGGGCGGCATACCGTGCGGGCTCATCTCGCTGCCGCTTCGTTATATGCACACGAGCGTGGAGGTCATTTCCCTCGATACGCTCAGAAACTGCGCGAAGGTCATCGCGGGCGTCGCCGCGAATCTCGGCGCGGATTGGGAGGAAAAACTATGCTTGGACGATTAGAGCAACTCACCAACATCTACGGCGTCTCCGGCGACGAAGGGCGCGTGCGCAAATACCTCAAGGGCGCGCTCGACGATATGGGGCTCGCCCACAAGACCGACGCCATGGGCAACCTCATCGTCCATAAAGCGGGCAAAGGCCGCCGCGTGATGGTCTGCGCCCATATGGACGAGGTCGGCATGATCGTGCGCGGCGTGCTCGAAAACGGCCTGCTCGCCTACGAAGCGGCCGGCCTCGACCCGCGCGTGGTGATCTCCAAGCGCGTCGCCGTCGGCCGGGACGACGTGCCCGGCGTCATCGGCGCCAAGGCCATCCACCTGCAGAACCGCGAGGAGTTCAAGCGGGCCCTTGCGCACGACGAGCTTTACGTCGACATCGGCGCGAAGGACCGCGCGGACGCGCTCAAATACGTGAAACCCGGCGATCGCATCTGCTTCACGACGAAGTTCGAACGGCTCGGCGAGGATATCGTCAAGGCCAAGGCGCTCGACGACCGCGTGGGCTGCGCCATCCTTCTCGAACTCCTCAAGAACGACTACGAGTGCGACCTGTGGGCCGTGTTCACCGTGCAGGAGGAGCTCGGCCTTCGCGGCGCGAAGGCGGCGGTGTGGACGGCCGCGCCCGACGTGGCGCTCGTGCTCGAGGGCACCACCGCGAACGACATGCCCAAGGCCAAGGAGCACGAGTATGTGACGCGCATGGGGCACGGCCCCGCCGTCACCTTCATGGACGGCGGCACCGTCGCGCGGCCCAGGATGTTCAAGGCGCTGCAGCAGACCGCCAAAGAGGCGGGCATCCCCTACCAGTTCCGCCAGGGCAGCCGCGGCGGCACGGACGGCGGCGCGATCAACAAGGCGCTCGACGGCTGCGTCGTGGGCGGCATCAGCGTCGGCTGCCGGTACATCCATTCCCCCGCGAGCCTCGCCTCCGTTTCGGATATTCAAAACGCCTATCTGCTCGCGCACGCTTTCCTTCAGACCAAAAAATTCGACGAGGTGCTTTGATTATGGATACGAAAACCCTTGAAACGATACTCACGACCTACGGCCCCACGGGCCACGAGGACAGGATCAGCTCCGTGCTTCGCGATCTCGTCGCGCCGTACGCGGACGAGGTGTACAACGACAAGCTCGGCAACCTCATCGCCCTCAAGCGCGGCGTCTCCGGCAAAAAGATCATGCTCAGCGCCCACATGGACCAGATCGGCCTCGTCGTCGTCGCCATCGACGAGAAGGGCTTCCTTCGCGTCGCGAACGTGGGCGGCGTGAACGCGCCTCTCTCGGCCGGGCATCAGGTGGTGTTCGAGAACGGAACGCGCGGCGCGGTCTACTTCGAGCGAAACGAGAAGGGCGTGGGCGAGGTCAAGATGAACAACCTCTTCGTCGACATCGGCGCCGAGAGCCGCGAGGAGGCGGAGAAGCTCGTCAACGTCGGCGACATGTGCGTGTTCGCGGGCCGATTCGCTCTGATGGGCAACCGCCTTTCCTGCTCGACGCTCGACGACCGCATCTGCTGCGCGGCGCTGGTCGAGGCGATCCAAAAGGCCAGGAGCGAGCACGACGTCTATTACGTCTTTACCGTTCAGGAAGAAGTCGGCCTTCGCGGCGCGGGCACAGCGGCCTATGCCATAGAGCCGGACCTCGGCATCAGCCTCGACGTGACCGGCACGGGAGACGTGCCCGAAGCGCTGCCCATGGCGGTGGAGCTCGGGAAAGGGCCGACGGTCAAGGTCATGGATTCCTCCGTCATCGTGCCCCCGGCGGTGAGGCGCTTCATGGAGAACGCGGCGGCTGAGGCGGGCATCCCCTTCCAGCGCGAGGTGCTGCGCGGCGGCGGCACAGACACGGGCGCCGTGCAGAGGACGCGCGGCGGCGTGCCCGCGGGCTGCATCTCCATAGGCACGCGCTACATCCATTCCCCGGTCGAAACCTGCGACATGCGCGATTATGAGAACGCCGTGAAGCTCCTCTGCGCCTGCCTCGAAAGGAAGGAGCTGCCGATCGCATGATTGACGAGAGGCTCGGCCGCCTTCGCGCGCTGATGGAGGAGCGGGGCCTCGCGGCCTACTACGTTCCCACGGACGACTATCATTTGAGCGAGTACGTGTGCGAGCATTTCCGCGCGCGCGCCTACATGACGGGCTTCACGGGCTCGGCGGGGACGCTCGTCGTCACGCCGGACGAAGCGCGCCTTTGGGTGGACTCGCGCTATTTCCTGCAAAGCGAGTTCCAGACGGCGGGGAGTTCGGTTAAAATCATGAAGATCGGCGAGGAGGGCGTGCCGACGATACCGCAGTATCTCGCGGACACCCTCCCCGAGAACGCCGCGCTCGGCTTCGACGGGCGCACGGTCGGCGCGCAGTGGGCACTCAAGACCGGCCGCCTGCTCGCGGCCAAGCGCATACGGCTCGAGCCCGCGCACGACCTCGTCGGCGAGATCTGGGCGGAACGCCCCGCGCTCCCCAAGGGCAGGGTCTGGAAGCTCGGCGAGGAGTACGCCGGTAAAAGCGCGGCCGAAAAGCTCGCCCATGTGCGCCGCGTCATGCAGGAGAAGGACGCCGACGCGCATGTGCTCGCATCCCTCGACGACATCGCGTGGCTTTTGAACATACGCGGAAACGACATCCCCTGCTGCCCCGTCGCGCTCGCGTACCTCGTCGTCGAACACGGGGAGGCTTTCCTCTTCATCGACGATGAGAAGCTCGACGGGGACGCGCGGGATTATCTCGATTCCCTCAACGTAAAGGCGCTGCCCTACGATTCGATCTACGAATTTGCCGCGCGCTACGGCGAGGGCTCGACCGTGCTGCTCTGGAGCGAGCGCGTGAACTTCGCGCTCTACGATGTGCTCGCGCGCGAGGCGATACTCGTCGACGCCGAGAACCCCACGCTGCTCGGGAAGGCCGTCAAGAACGAAACCGAGGTGGAGAACCTTCGCCGCGCCCACGTCAGGGACGGCCTCGCGCTCACGCGCTTTATCAAGTGGGTCAAGGAGAACGTCGGCAAAATCGAAATGAGCGAGATCTCCGCGGCCGAAAAGCTCGACGAAGCCCGCCGCGCGCTGCCCGGAAACCTCGGCCTGAGCTTCCCGACCATCTGCGCCTACGGGCCGCACGCCGCGCTGCCGCACTACTCGGCGACGCCGGAAACGGATGTCCCCATCGAACCCGCTGGCTTCCTGCTCGTCGACTCGGGCGGGCAGTACTACGAGGGCACCACGGACGTGACGCGCACCTTCGCCATGGGCGAACTGAGCGCCGAGCAAAAAAGGAACTTCGCGCTCGTGCTTCGCGGCATGCTCGCGCTCTCCAACGCCCGCTTCCTCTACGGCTGCCGCGGCGCGAACCTCGACGCGCTCTGCCGCGCGCCGCTGTGGGAGGCGGCGCTCGACTATAAGCACGGCACGGGCCACGGCGTAGGCTATCTGCTGGGCGTGCACGAAGGGCCCAACAGCATCCGCTGGAGGCTCGAGGGCGAAAAGCTCTCCTCCTGCGTGCTCGAGGAGGGCATGGTCACATCGGACGAACCCGGACTGTACTTCGAGGGCGCCTACGGCATCCGCACGGAGAACCTGATCGTCTGCCGCAAGGACGTCAGGAACGAATACGGCCAGTTCATGCGCTTCGAAACGCTGACCTGCGCGCCCATAGACCTCGACTGCATCGACCCGGCGCTTTTGAACGAGGCGGAAAAAAAGCAGCTCAACTCCTACCACGCCTTCGTTTTCGAAAAGCTCGCGCCGCTGATGGACAGGGAGGAGCGCGAATGGCTGCGCAAGTACACGCGTTCCGTATGAGGCGAAATGAACATTTATAAAAAATACTTCGGACGGTATAAAACGCCGTTCTTCACGGGTGTGTTCTGCGTCGCCATGGAGGCGACGTGCGACCTGCTGGGCCCCACGATCATGGCCAAGATCATCAACGAGGGCATCGAGCGCGCGAACGCGGCAAACGTGCTGTTCTACGGGCGCTGGATGCTTCTGGTTACCTTTTTGGGCGCGCTCTTCGCCGTATCCCGCAACATGCTCGCAAGCCGCGTATCCCAGAGATTGGGCGCGGATCTGCGCTTCGACCTGTTCTCGAAGATCATGCGCTTCTCCGAGCACGCGGCGGACGAGATCCAAAGCGGCTCTTTGATCACGCGGCTCACCAACGACGTGCAGCAGGTCACGCAGTTCGTCAACGGCACCATGCGCATCTTCTTCAAAGCGCCCGTCACCTGCGTGGGCTCCATCGTGCTCGCGACGCTTTTGAACCCCGGCCTCTCCTTTATCATGTACGCCGTGGTCGCGATCGTGGCGCTGGGCATAATCGTAAGCATGCGCCTCTCCTACCCGCGCTACGCCAAGCTGCAGCAGGCGATGGACAGGCTCAACTCCGTCGTGCAGGAATACCTCATAGGCGTGCGGCTCGTCAAGGCCTTCGGCACCTACGACTCCGAGGAGAAGCGCTTCGGCAAGGCCAACGACGAGCTCATGAAAAGGGGCGTCGCGGCGCAGATCGTCATCACGTTCATCTCGCCCATCATGACGCTCGCGGTGGGCCTGGGCACGGCGCTGGCGATCTGGCTCGGCGCGAAACAGACGGCCGCGGGCTTCACCGAACCCGGCGACGTTTCGGCGTTCACCATCTATATGGCGCAGATACTGACCTCGCTTTTGATGATCACGAACATATTCAACGTGTTCGTGCGCACCAAGGCGAGCAACGCGCGCGTCAGGGAGGTGTTCGCGGGCGATGAGGATTTCGTCGCGGACGGCGCGAAGGTTCCCGCGGGACGGCTCCCAGGCTCCGTGGAGTTCTCGCGCGTGACGTTCTCGTATCCGGGAAGTGCGGGCGACCCCGTGCTCAAGGAGCTCTCCTTCCAAATCGGCGAGGGCGGGACCCTCGCCATCATAGGCCCCACGGGCAGCGGCAAGTCAACCATCGCCTGGCTGCTGCTGCGCTTTTACGACGCGGATTCGGGCAGCGTTCGCATCGGCGGCCGCGACATACGCGAGATCGCTCCCGCGCTCGTGCGCGCGAGCGTCGCGCTCGTGCCGCAAAAGCCCATGCTCTTTTCGGGCTCGGTCAAAAGCAACCTGCTCTGGGGCGACAAAAACGCCTCCGCCGAAACGCTCGGCCGCGCGCTCGCCATCGCGCAGGCGGGCTTTGTTGAGGACATGCCCGAGGGCGTCGAAAGCATGCTCGGCAGCGGCGGCGTGAACATATCGGGCGGGCAGAAGCAGCGCGTGTCCATCGCGCGCGCGCTCGTCAAACATGCGCCCGTGCTCATACTCGACGACGCGACCAGCGCGCTCGACTCCGTCACGGAGGCCAGGGTGCGCCGCGGCCTCGTCGAAAATCGAAAGGGCACGCTGATCCTCATCACGCAGCGCTGCTCCACGGCCATGTTCGCGGACCGCATACTCGTGCTCGACGCGGGGCGCGCGGCCGGCATAGGCACGCACGCGGAGCTTATGCAAAGCTGCGAAATGTACCGGGAAATCTACCGCTCGCAGATCGAAAGCTCGGCGGCTCTGGAGGCGGGCTATGGCGGATAACGCGATTCGAACCGAAATAAAGGTGCCCTCGATGTCCGCCCGCGGCGGCGGCCGGGGCGGCTCGAGCCGCTTCGCGCCCGGCGCGAAGCCCAGGAACGCGAAGGGCACGTTCCGCCGCATCCTGAGGATTTTCCTTCCCTGGGGCAGGACCGTGTTCGCCGCCATGCTGCTCACGGCGACGGCCTCCGGCGTGCAGGTGGCCGTGCCGTACTTCACCGGCAAAGCGTTCAACACCTTCGCGCTCAGAGGTTTCGCCTTCGACGAAGGCACGCTGCTCCTGATCCTCCTGGCCGTCGCCGCGCTGCACGCGACGCGCTATGTCACTACCACGCTCTCCGACGTATTGATGCTGCGCGTGAGCCAGAAGCTCATCCACGTCATCCGAGGCGAGTTTTTCAAAAAAATGCAGCGCCTTCCGCTGGGCTTCTTCGACACGACCTCCCACGGGGACACGATGAGCCGCCTCGCCAACGATGTGGACAGCATCTCCTCGACCATCTCCTCGAGCACGACGCAGCTCATCGCGAGCGCGCTTACGCTCTTTGGGTCCCTTACGCTGATGATCGTGCTCGACTGGCGGCTCACGCTCGTGGTGCTCGTGGCCGTACCCCTCGTATACGCGCTCACGCGCCTGATCGCCACCAAGAGCCGCGCGTACTTCCTCGCGCAGCAGCAAAGCCTGGGCGCGCTCAACGGCGTCATCGAGGAAAACATACTGGGCATGAAGATGGTCAAGGCCTTCTCCCGGCAGGAGGAAGCCAAACGGAACTTTTCCGAGATCAACGAAAGCCTTTATCGCAGCTCCTACCGCGCGCAGACCTGGGCGGGCTTCATGATGCCGCTGATGAACGTCATCAACAACCTGACCTTCACGCTCACGGCCATCGCGGGCGGCGTAATGAGCGTAAGCTACGGCCTCGCCATCGGCACGGTGGTGAGCTTTCTGAGCTACTCCAAGCAGTTCGCGCAGCCGCTCAACAACATCGCCTCGCTCTTTAACTCCATCCAGCAGGCGCTCGCGGGCGCGGAGCGCGTGTTCGAGATACTCGACCGCGCCGAGGAGACGCCGGACACGCCGGACGCCGTGGCGCTCACATCCCCCAAGGGCGGCGTGAGCTTCGAGAACGTCTGTTTCTCTTACGACAAGCAGCGCCCCGTGCTGCAGGATGTTTCCTTCGACGTCAGGCCCGGCGAGGTCGTCGCGCTCGTGGGCGAAACCGGCAGCGGCAAGACCACCATCGTCAACCTCGTCACGCGCTTCTACGACGCGGATTCGGGCGTGATCCGCATCGACGGCGTGGACATCCGCGGCATCCGCCGCGAGAGCCTGCGCGCGTGCTTCTCCGTGGTGCTGCAGGACACATGCTTGTTTTCCGGCACCGTCATGGACAACATACGCTATTCCAAGCCCGAGGCGACGGACGCGCAGGTGGTCGAAGCCGCCCGGCTCGCGCGCGCGGACGATTTCATACGCAAGCTCCCCGAGGGCTACGCGACCATGGTTTCCGGCAGCGCGGACAACCTCAGCCAGGGGCAGAGGCAGCTGCTTGCCATCGCGCGCGCGGCGCTGTGCGAAAGCCCGATCCTGATACTCGACGAGGCGACCAGCTCCGTCGATACCAAAACGGAGAAGGACATACAGCTCTCGCTGCTGCGCCTGATGTCGAGCCGCACGAGCTTTCTCATCGCGCACCGCCTCTCGACCATACGCGACGCGGACAGGATCATGGTGCTGCACGAGGGAAAAATCGTCGAGCGCGGCGACCACGCGAGCCTCATGGCCGCCAAAGGACGCTACTACGACATGGTCGTGAGCCAGATGGGGCTTTCCGCCGCGGAGGAGTAGGCATATGAAAGGGTTATAATGCTTCGACGCAAGAAACGCTTTTCCTGCAAGGCTCGGCAAAAACCGACAACGCGTCCGGCCCGGATTCCGCATGGATTCCGGGTCTTTTTTGCCCGCGGGCAAAGCGAAGCAGCGGACGCGATGAAACGCCGGGGCTTCTTCCATGCATAAGGTATAATTATGGCTTATCACAAACGCGCAAATCCCTTTTTGCTCCTAATCGCTGCCATTGCCCGGACGGACGAACTTTGCTATAATGAAGCCATGAATTATAAGGGGGATTCCGGCTATGAACTGCGGGAACGGCCAGATCAGGATATTTGCGGGCAACGCGAGCAGAAAGTTCGCGCGGCGCATGTGCGACTATCTGGGCAGCCCCATCGGCGACAACACGACCATCACCTTCAGCGAGGGCAACACATTCGTTCGCATCAACGAATGCATTCGCGATAAGGACGTCTATCTCGTGCAGACCATAGGACTCAATCCAAACAACGAGTTCATGGAGCTGCTTTTCTATATCGACGCGTTCAAGCGCGCGAGCGCGAACTCCGTTTCCGTCATCATGCCGTATTTCAGCTATGCCAAGGGCGATAAAAAGGACGAGCCCCGCGTGTCCATCCGCGCGCGCGTGTGCGCCGACGCCATCGAAACGGCGGGCGCGGACCGCATGCTGACCATGGATCTTCACGCCGCGCAGGTGCAGGGCTTTTTCTCAAAGCCCGTCGATCACCTTTACGCGCAGGGCCTGCTCGCCGCCTACGCGCGGCACATCGGCATCGTCAACAAGAACACCGTCGTCGTCTCGCCCGACGCGGGCAGCGCCAAGCGCGCGCGCTCCATGGCGGACGAGTTGGGCTGCCCCGTCGCCATAGGCGACAAGATGCGCGTCGATCACAACGAGAGCGCCAAGGTGCTCGAGATCATAGGCAACGTCAAGGGCAAGGACTGCATCGTGGTGGACGATTTCACGATTTCCGGCGGCACGCTCATCGACGTGGCGCACGGCCTCAAGGACAAGGGCGCGGGAAAAATCTACGCCTTCCTCTCCCACGTCGTGCTGCAGGAGGCGGGCGTGAAGCGCATCGAGGAGAGCCCCATCGAACTTCTGGTTTCGACCGACACCGTCGACTGCCCCGCCGTCGTGGGCTCGGACAAGATCCGCATCGTGTCCGCCGCGCCCATGTTCGCGGAGGCCGTCAAGGCCATACACAACCGCGAGCCCGTGAGCAACCTGTTCGACCATACCCCCAAGAGAATGCTCGAGATGAGCTTCTCCCAGCAGCTTTCCCTCGAGGACCTCGGCCAGAAGAGCTGAGCCCCCATGGTTCGGCGCGTTTTAGCGCAAACGGCGTTCCGGGCTCCCCCTGCCCGGAACGCCGCTTCAGTTCCGGCGGACCGACCGCCGCGGAACGGATATCCGAATGCCGGGCGGTTATGGAGTCCTCCCCCGCCCCGCGTTGATTTCCCACTTCATTTGGCGGATTTGCACTTCCTTTGCCGAAGCCGGTGAAATCCATAAAAAAGAAGCGCATGATGGTCATGCTCGCACGCAAATGGGAGGATGATTGCCATGCGTTATATCTATCTGCTCGCCGCGTTTCTGTGCCTGATCCAACGCCTTCCGGCGCCGTCCGCGACGCCCGGGGACATCGTCATCGTCGTCAACGTTTCCGGCCTGACTCTCGAGGAGGCGGGAGACGAGCCCTGGCTCGCCTCGCCCTGCCTGAATCCGGAGCACTGCTACTTCAGGCCGCTCGGGGAGGCCGCCTCGAACGAAACCTACCCCGCCCTGCCCGGCGGCGCGGTGGATATGTCTGTCCCATACCGCTTCCGCTCGTGCTTTTTGCTCGAGGAAGGGGCGCTCGGCTGGCGTCCGTGGGAGAACCACTACGCGCCCGACGCTTCCGGGGCGTTCGCGCGCGTCGCGGACGCCGAAGCCGCGGGCTGCGTTTTTGAAGAGGATCTGTGCCGCGCGCGCGCGAAGGAGCTCATCGGCGCGCTGCTCGCCGCCGACCCGGACTGCCGCGTCGCGCTCTGCTGCGTGGGCGGCGCATTCGACACGCGCTTTTGCGTCAACTTCACGCGCGACGGGGACAAGCTGCTCGCCGCGCTCTACGCCGCGCCCGGCAGCGGCATAGGCGACATTTCAAGCGCGCTCGGGAAGGCGGGCGAATACATCGAGCGGCGCAACGCCGACGAGCGGCGCGCGAGAAGGGCCGCCGTGATCGTCATCAGCGTTTTGCGGGAGGACGAGGGGCTGTTCGCGGAGCAGACGAAAAAAGAAGCGCTGCGCCTTTCCCTCGGCGCGACGCTCCTTTGGGCCTCCCCGCTCGACGCGGACGCGGAGGGCATATTTACGCTTCTTGGGTTTGAGCGGGAGGCTCCGGAGCCTCTGCCCCGGCCCACCGCCCGCCGCGAAGGAGCAGCAGGATTAGAAGCCCTCGCACGCTGAGGTCGCTCGCCATGCCGATCCACAGGCCGGTAAGCCCGAGCTCCGGCGCGTATCGGGACATCAGGTACGCCGTCGGGATACGCACCGCCCACATGCCTATGAGGCTCACGATGAAAGCGAGCTTCGTCTGCCGCGCGCCGCGCAGAATACCCGTTCCGATCTGGCTCACCGCGTAAAGCGGCTGCGCGAGCGCCTCCACGCGCAGCGCCGCCGCGCCAATGGCCACGACCGCCGCGGACGGCGTGAACAGGGAAATCAGCATATCCCCTCCGAAGAAGAGCAAAAAGCCCATACTGCTCATGAACAGCACGCACCCCACCGTGCAGTAGTCGGCGAAGCGCCGCGCGAGCCGAGGTTTCCCCGCGCCCAGGGACTGGGCGACGAGCGTGGTCGCGGCGGCGGCGAAGCCGAACGAGGGCATGTAGGTGATGGACTCCGCGGTGATCGCGAGGGAGTGCGCGGCGAGCGAATCTGTGCCGAGCGCCGTGGCCATGGCGGTCATCGCCACCTGGCCCGCGGAGAGGGTCACGCGCTCGAGCGCCACGGGCATGCCAAGCTTGAGCATATCCCCCCAGATGACCTTGTCGAGGCGGAAGCCGTCCTTCAAAGCGATGCGGCATACCGCGTTTTCGCGGAACAGCGCGCGCAGCAGCATCAGCCCGGAGAAGGAGAGCGCCACGACCGACGCGAGCGCGGAACCCGCGACGCCCAGCCCGGCGCCGGCGATGCTGAAGGAGCGGCCGAACACTTCCACCGTGCGCGACGGGTAAATCAGCAGGAAGTTGAGCGCCATGTTGATGATGTTGGTCGAAACGTTGAACACGAGCGGCGTGCGCGTGTCGCCCGTGCAGCGCAGTATGCTGCCGCAGATCTGCACGCTCATGCTGAATACGTAGGAGAAGCTCAGCACGCTGATGAACGAGGTCGCGTCGGCAAGGATTTCCGGTTCCCCGCCCATCCACACGGGGATGTAGGGCGCGAGCAGAAGCATGACGGCGGTCATCGCGCCGCCGCAAATGCCTATGGAGAGCACGGCCTGGCGTATGACGCGCTTTGCCATATCCATATTCCGCGAGCCGATATAGCGCCCGACGGGCACCGAAAAGCCGATGGACACGCCCGCGAATATGCCGTTGAGCAGCATGTTGGCGGGCGAGGTGAGCGCGACGGCCGCCGTGGCCTGCGGGCCCAGGCCGCCGACCATGGCGGTATCCACATAGTGGATGAGCATGATGAGGACCTGCTCGAGCATGATCGGCCACGCGAGGAACCAGATCGCGCTCAGGGGTTTCCTCCTCTCGTCGAGGAGATCTCTGTACTTTGGCATATTGAATCCTTTTTTATAAACGCTCTGTAACCATAGAAATTATACGGCCTCGCGAAGATTGTGTAAAGCGCCTCGCCGTATTATAATAAATATAGAACGCGGTTTATTTATGGGAGTCCGACACGGCATGGATCTGTTTGAGAAGAACGCCGCCAGACGCGCGCCTCTGGCGGACCGCATGCGGCCGCGCAATCTGGACGAGTTCATCGGCCAGGAGCACATCGTCGGCCGCGGCCGGCTGCTTCGCCGCGCAATAGAAACCGATTCGCTCACAAGCTCCATCTTCTTCGGCCCGCCGGGCTGCGGCAAGACCACGCTCGCCTACGTCATCGCCCACCAGACCGGCGCGCGCTTCGAGAAGCTCAACGCGGTTTCCTCGGGCGTCAAGGAGGTGCGCGCGGTCATCGACGAGGCCGAAAAAAACCTCGCGATGTACGGCGTAAGCACGTACCTGCTGCTCGACGAGTGCCACCGCTGGAATAAGACCCAGAGCGATTCCATATTGCCCGCGCTCGAGAAGGGCATACTCCGCTTCATCGGCTCCACGACGGAGAACCCCATGGTTTCCATGACGGCGGCGGTCGTGAGCCGGTGCAGGCTGTTCCAATTCTACCCGCTCGCGGTCGGGGATGTCAAAAAAGCCATGCGCGCCGCGCTCGAGGACAAGGAGCGGGGGCTTGGGAGTTACAGGGTCGATTTCGACGAGGACGCGTTCGAGCACATCGCCCGGACCAGCAACGGGGACGCGCGCTGCGCCCTCAACGCCGTAGAGCTCGCGGTGCTCACGACGCCGCCCGAGGACGGGGTCATCCATATCGACGCCGCGGTCGCGGGGGAATCCGTGCAGAAGAAGGTCATCAACGTCGACGACCAGCAGTTCTACGACATGCTCTCGGCCTTCTGCAAGAGCCTGCGCGGCGGGGACAGCGACGCGGCCGTCGCGTGGTTCGCGCGCCTCGTGTACGCGGGCGTCGACCCGCGCGTGATCTGCCGCAGGCTTATCGCCCACGCCTCGGAGGACATCGGCCTGGCGAACCCGCAGGCCATGCTCCAGGCGGTCGCGGCGGCCGAGGCGCTCGAACTCATAGGCATGCCCGAGGCGCGGCTCCCCATAACGCAGGCGATCATATTCCTGTGCGAGAGCCCCAAGTCCAACTCGGTGGTCAAGGCGGTCGTCTCCGCCTTCGCGGACGCGGAGAGCATACCCGACCAGCCCGTGCCCGTACACCTTCGGGATACGTCCTTCGCGGGCGCGGATAAGCTCGGCCACGGCAAGGGCTACAAATATCCGCACGATTATCCCGGCCACGTCGTCGCGCAAGAATACATGCCGCCCTCGGTGAAAGGCAGGGTCTACTACGAGCCGGGGGAGCTGGGCAGCGAGGCGAAAATACGCCAGAACCACATCGCGGCGGGAAAAATCAGGCAAGAGGAATAGCGTTTCACCGGAACAATTCACATTTAGGAGGAACAGCGGTTTGATCGAGAGAAGGATCGTCGAAAACGTGCTGGGGGCGGCGCTCGCGACGGGCGGCGATTACAGCGAGCTCTTCGCGGAGGACACCGAGAAGAACGTCGTCGTCATGGTGGACGGCAAGGTGGAGGACGCGAGCTACCGCCGCGTCTTCGGCGCGGGCGTACGCGTTCTGCTGGGCGCGCGCTGCATCTACGCGTACACCTCCGGGCAGGACGAGAAGGCGCTCATGGAAACGGCCAAGGCCGCGGCGGCCGCGCTCAAGGGCGTGAAGGAGCATGAAACCAGGGCGTTCAACGCTTTGCGAAAGGGCGATTACGCCCCGGAGACGCCCTACGGCGCGGTCGGCAACGCGGAGCGCATCGCGCTGATCCGCCGCGCGTCGCAGGCGGCCAAGGCTTATTCGGACGAGATCACGCAGGTCGTCGCGCGCTTCATGGATGTGGACCAGCGCGTGACGGTCGCCAACTCCCTCGGCGTCTGGGCCGAGGACCGCAGGCCGCGCGGCCGCGTGGCCATACAGGCCGTCGCCATGAAGGACGGCGACGCGCAGACCGGCTACAAGGCGCCGGGCCGCGGCGAGGGATTCGAGCAGTTCAGGCATTACGATATGGAGGCGCTCGGAGCCGCGGCCGCCAAGCAGGCCGTGACCATGCTGCACGCGCCGCAATGTCCCGCGGCGGGCGCGGTGCCCGTGGTGATCGACGGCGGCTTCGGCGGCGTCATACTCCACGAGGCGTGCGTCCATTCGCTCGAGGCCACGAGCGTCGCCAAGGGCAACAGCGAGTTCTGCGGCAAGCTCGGGCAAGTCGTCGCGAGCCCCGTCGTCACCGCCGTGGACGACGGCACGCTGCCCGGCGAATGGGGCAGCATCCGCTTCGACGACGAGGGCACGCCCTCCCAAAGGAACGTGCTCATCGAAAACGGCGTGCTCAAATCGTATCTGTTCGATTACCGCGACACGCGGCTCATGGAGCATCCGCTCACGGGCAGCTCCCGCCGCGAGAGCTACGAGTTCGCGCCGACCTCGCGCATGACCAACACCTTCTTCGCGCCGGGCACGGACGACGACGAGGAGATGATCCGCACCATGGGCACGGGGCTTTACGCGGCCTCGATGGGCGGCGGCAGCGTCAACCCGCTTACGGGCGAGTTCAACTTCGCCGTGGACGAGGCGTACTGGGTCAAGGACGGCAGGATCTTCTGCCCCGTGCGCGGCGCGACGCTGATCGGCAAGGGCGCGGACGTCCTCAAAAAGATCGACCGCGTAGGCAAACACATGTGGATGGCTCCGGGCATGTGCGGCTCCCTCTCGGGCAGCGTGCCCACCAACGTGGGGCAGCCGAGGGTCCGCGTGACGGACATCGTGGTCGGCGGGAAGGGAGGCATGCTGTAATGGATTTCATCGGTTTCAAGAAAGCTTTGTTTAAAGAAGCCCTGGCTCAGGGCTGCGAGGCGGCGGAGGCGTATTACCAAAGGAACGAGAGCTTCTCGGTCAACGTGCTCGAGGGCGACATCGACCAGTACGAGGTCAACGCCAAGGGCGGCTTGAACCTGCGCGTCAGGCTGGGCGGCAGGAACGGCTACGCGTTCACGCAAAAGCTCGAGGAGCCGGAAAAGCTCGTCGCGCGCGCCATGGACAACGCCCGCTCCATCGAGGCGGAGGACGACCACCCCATGCAGGGCAAATGCGAGTATCCCGCGCTGGAAAAACCGGAGCGCAGGGCGTATTCGCTCGGCGAGCAGGAGAAGATCGACCTCGCGCTCTCGCTCGAAAGGGCGGCCAAGGCCGTCGACCCGCGCGTGGCGCGCACGGAGTTCTGCACGGTCGAATCGGGCAGGCGCGAGATTCGCATCAGCAACACGCTCGGCCTCGACGCCTTCGACGAGGAGCGCACGGCAGTATCCGTCGTGATGCCGATCACCAAAGAGGGCGAGGATATGCGAAACGCCTACGCCTTCCGCATCGGCGAAGGCATATTCGACGTGGATGGCTGCGCGCGGGAGGCCGTGGCCGACAGCCTCGCGCTGCACGGCGCGAGCCCGGTGGGCGCGGGCACGTACCGGGCGTTGATCCGGAACAGCGCCATGGCGGCCATGCTCGAGGCGTTTTCGCCGATGTTCTCGGGCGACAACGCGCAAAAAGGGCTGACGCTTTTTAAGGATAAGCTCGGCGAGAGGATCGCCGATGAGAAGATCACGATCGTGGACGATCCGTTCCATCCCGACTACGCGCGCGCGTTCGACGCCGAGGGCGTGCCGAGCGTCACGACCACGGTCGTGGAAAACGGCGTGCTGCGCAGCTTCCTGCACAACCTCAAGACCGCCGGGAAGGCGGGCGTGCCTTCCACGAGCAACGGCGGCAGGGCGGGCGCGGACGCGAGCGTGAGCGTGATGCCCTCGGTATTCTACATCAGGCCCGGCCAAAAGAGCGATGACGCGCTGATGCGGGAGCTGGGAAACGGCCTCTTCATCACCGAGATGGACGGCATGCACGCGGGGCTCGATCCGGTTTCCGGCGAATTCTCGCTGATCGCCAAGGGCATGCTCGTCGAGAACGGCAAGCCCGTGCGCCCGGTCGACCAGATCACCGTGGGCGGCTCGTTCACAAAGCTTCTGGGCGGCGTGCTGGCCGTGGGCGGCTCGCTCTACTTCAACCCGCCGCGCGGCGGCGGCGCCATAGGGAGCCCGGCAATACTCGTCGACGGTCTGGTCGTATCCGGCCGCTGAAAATTAGGGAAATCAAGGGAAAGGGAGCCTGGGGCTCCTTTTCTTTTGACACTTTTCAAAAGGGATGGTAAAATATACAATAGGTCATAATATAGGCAGCGATGCGGGCAAATGCGATCGAAAGGAAGGTAACGCCATGTTCCGTGTGGGCGATAGGGTCTGCTATCCCATGCACGGCGTCGGCGTTATCGAGGCCATAGAGGACCGCGAGGTGCTCGGCGTCACGTCGAAATACTATGTGCTCCGCTTTATACTGGGCAAGATGACGGCCATGGTGCCCGTGGATACCGCCGAGAAGGTAGGGCTTCGTTACATCATCGGCGAAGGGGAGTGCGGCAGGGTGATGGAGTTCCTCAAAGAGGAGCCGCTTGCCGAGTGCGACAACTGGAACCGCCGCTATCGCGAGAACTACGAGAAGCTGCGCGGCGGGGATATTTACGACGTGGCGGACGTGGTCAAGTGCCTGCGCAGGCGCGACGAGGAGAAGGGCCTTTCCGCCGGGGAGCGCAAGATGCTCGCCTCCGCGCGGCAGGTGCTCATCACGGAGCTCGCCGCCGCGAGCGGCAGGGATGCGGAGGAGCTGTTTCTTTCCATAGGCGTTTAACAACAAAAGTATAGCGAGGTGAAGCCGATTTGGCTAAAAAGATCGCAAGGGCGATACTGGCGCTCGTAGGGGCGGGCTTGGGCGTGGCGGTCGTGGAGGGCGTGAACGAGCTTCTGATTTATTTCTGGAATTTCAACATGCACAGGAAGCTGATCGAATGGGGCCTGGCGCTCATCTACATCGGCGCGGCGGTTTTATTTGCAATCCTACTTTATTTATTGGCGCCGCGCCTGATCGAGGGCTTCACGCGATTCATCAACACGGTGGAATCCAGGCTCGCCGATATGTCCATGGCGGAGATCTTCTTCGGCGTGGTGGGGCTCATCGTGGGGCTCGTGATCGCGTTCCTCATGAGCACGCTCACGGCGAAGATGGAGCTCAACTGGCTCGCGTTCATCATCAACGCCATCCTCTATTTCACGTTCGGCTATCTCGGCTGGACCGTCGTCACCAAGAGGAAGGGCGAGATCAACACGCCCTCGTGGTTCAAGCGCGGCGCGAAGGAAAAGGCCGGCAAAACCAGCGTTATGGCGCGCCCGAAGATACTCGACACCTCCGTCATCATAGACGGGCGCGTCACGGACATCTGCCGCACGGGCATACTCGAGGGCAACATGATCGTGCCCTCGTTCGTGCTGCGCGAGCTTCGCCACATCGCCGACAGCGCGGACCCCCTCAAGCGCAACCGCGGCCGCCGCGGGCTGGACATACTCAACACCATGCAGGAAGAGCTCGAGGTGCCCATCAAGGTCGTGGAGACGGATTATGAGGACATCGCCGAGGTCGATGCCAAGCTCATCCGCCTTGCCTACGACATGGGCGGCGTGGTCGTGACCAACGACTACAACCTCAACAAGGTCGCGGGCGTGCAGCGCGTGCCGGTGCTCAACATCAACGAACTCGCCAACGCC
>Ga0116159_1000739_pt1 | contig 36871 bp, 32 predicted proteins | sample AD_JPNAS1_MetaG_FD_89878 | JGI IMG/M metagenome (GOLD analysis project Ga0116159, IMG submission 89878) | Active sludge microbial communities of municipal wastewater-treating anaerobic digesters from Japan - AD_JPNAS1_MetaG | ecosystem: Engineered > Bioreactor > Anaerobic > Digestate | place...
CCGTTCAATTCCCCATTCCCGGATTATCCGGGCCAGTTCATCAGCTGCCCAGCCCTTGGCGATGGCCCCGAGATCGAGCCGCATGCCTGCTTGTTCCAGAAATACGGTGCCCGCTGTTTCGTCAACGCGGACTTTTTTCCAGTCAATGAGGGCGCGGGCGTCGTCTATGGCGCGCGGTTCGGGGAGCGACGGATGATCTCCTCCGATATCCCAGAGTTTTACGAGCGGCCCGATGGACGGATCGAACAGACCGCCGGATTTTTCGGCGAAGGCGAGGGCCGCAGAGAGAACAGTCAGTGTTTCCGGGTCGGCCGGTACCGCGCGGCTGCCCGCCGCGGCGTTTATCCGGGCGATGGTGCTGTCGTCGCGGTTGGCGCTCATGTGCCGGTCAATTTCCCGGAGGCGTTCCACCAGGCGCGAATAGCGCTCGTCGGTTCCCTCTTCAAAAAGGTTGATGGTGCAGACCGTTCCCAGCACCAGTTCGGTTCTGGGCGGCGCGGGTTGTTTGCACGCAGCGAGAGCCAGAGCGCTGATTGCTCCCGTCAACAAAGCCAATCTCGTGACTGTTGTTTTCTTCATCTGAGTCCTGCTTCCCGTCTGCGCTGTTTTTCTTCATAGAGGCGATCGTCCGTTTCTTCTATCAAATCTTCAAAGGAAAGGGTTATACGATCCGGGGGGACTACGGTTACACCCCAGCTTGCCTGGAGCATCCACGGTTTTCCGCTCGATTTGTTGTACAGATCCAGTTGGCGGGTTATGCGGGCGAGCGCGGAAGACACGGTTGCTTTTTTTATATCGAACATGAGGACGATAAACTCGTCGCCGCCATACCGGACAATCATGTCCCGGCTCCGGAAGCTTTTCCTGAGAATCGCGGCCAGGGTCTTGATTGCGGTGTCTCCTTCAGGATGGCCCCATTCGTCGTTTATTTTTTTCAGACCGTCCATGTCGAGGAATATGCAACAGCAGGTTTTCCCCTCGTTAAGAGTTCTACGGAACAGATCTTTACCCGTTTCGTGGAGAACCCTCCGGTTATGTAATCCGGTAAACTCGTCAATAGTGGAAAGGCGGGACAGTGCCGTGTTTTTCCGTTCAAGGAATTGTATTTGCGAGGAAAGGGATTCGTTGGATGCCGCTCCGGCAATGAGCCGGGAAACCAGCTCTTGCACAAGAGACAGGTCTTCAAAGCTGTTTTCCGTTATTGAAAGGACCATATAGCCGAAAAAGTCCGTGTTGATGGCGATGGGGAGAACGGCAATGGGCACGGTAATCGAGTCAAGTCCGTTGTTGACCAGACGTGAAACGGGAAATTTTGTGAAGTTCTCCGTCGGTATTTCCCGGAAATAGCGTTTTTTATATGAAAGACGGGTAATCCCCAGGTCGGGATTCTCCGGATCGGTCAGGACCAGGATGCACCGTTCAATGCCGAGCATGGACAGGTTTTTGCCAATTTCCTCCAGCGCTTCCTGCATGGTTGGTTTCCGGGAAAGGATGCTGGTAGAATTACGCGAAAACTCCAGGGCGCCCCGGTCGTTCGCGTGAATACGGGCGCAAGTTTGCATCTTTCCCCGAACAAGAAGGCGTATTGCATCCAAAAAGAGGGCATTGATGAGAATACGGGTTTCATTATCGTCATGCTTGAGCAGGGATATGGTCCACTGGGAGGAAAAGATATCTATGAATGACGAGGAAATGTCTCCGGTTCTGAGTATTTTTTTTACTATTTTCTGTGAAAACTCGCTAAAACGGTCTGTTTCTCCGGTCGTCAGGGTTTCTTCCAGAACGTTTTCAAGCTCCTGCCGGAACGTTTTGTTCCGGCTTTGGTGCGGTGAATATATACTTTCTATTTGTTCACCGACCAGTTCCTCCATCTCAACGGCATGTGTTTCATCGTTTCGGAGAGTCCCGCACGATTCTCTGCGTATAAATGTAGCGTTCAGATACACCGCGTCCGGTTTTCGCTGGTCTCCGGCGGTTTTCCTGCCGCGCAGATCCCCGGTAATTTTCTCAAAGAGCGCGGTCATCATTTCCCACACGGGAACATGTATGGTCGTGAGGGTACAGGGTAAAAGAGATGTTTCCTCAACATCGTCAAATCCGGTCACCGCGATATCCGCTGGAACGGCGATGCCCCGGTTGAGTAATTCTTCTATTGTGCCTGCGGCCATCTGGTCATTGAAGCTGATAATCACTTCCGGAATGCTGTCTTCCTGGCGAAACAGGGCTTCAACGGCGCGTTTTCCGTCGTCTTCTTTGAAGCGGCCCAGAACAATTTTATTCTCCGGAACAGAAATGCCATGGCGGGCAAGCTGCTCCTCAAAGAGCTGCCGGCGCCTACGGGAGATGCTGGCAGGCGCATCCGGTCCGGTTATCAGGGAAAACTCTTTGTATCCGTGGGTTAGAACCAGATGATCCACCAATGCATGTATCGCGGGTTTTTCATTGATGGCTACAGAAAACAAGCCCGGCATCGCCTCGTTGGCAGCGTAGACGGGAAGATCGGGAATTCGATCAAGAATTTTTCGGGTTTCAGTAACTGGATCCCAGGGCGCGATGGAGTTCGGAAAAACGATGAGGGCATCCAGGCTTCCGGGATGCGGAAGGGAATACAGGAAATCGCTTCCGGCAGGCTCCCGGGCGGGTTCAAGAACACCGCCCAGAAAGAAAACCGGAAGGACATTGTACTCTTCCGCAAGGTCGATACAGTCGTTGAGAATGCGCTTGTTCATGTAGCCGTCGGCCGAGTCCAGGAGGATACCGACCTTCAGTTTTTTGTCCGGAACTTTTCCCATACTGAAAGTATCAGAAAAAATTCGTCAATTTACAATGTTTATATGCAAATCCACGAGTTGTTTGGAATCAACCTCCGAGGGACAGTCATCCATGAGACTCTGGGCAAAACTGTTCTTGGGGAATGCAATCACTTCCTTGATGGACGTTTCTCCGGCCATGAGCATGACGAGACGGTCCAGTCCGGGGGCTATTCCGCCATGGGGCGGTGCGCCGTATTTGAACGCCTCGGTGAGGAAGCCGAACTTTTCTGCGGCTTCTTCCTCGCTGAATCCCACGATGCGGAAGATGCGTTTCTGCAGTTCCGGGTCGTGAATACGGATGGATCCCGACGCGAGCTCGTAGCCGTTGAGAACCAGGTCGTAGAGGTCTCCCTTTACGCTGCCGGGATCGGATTCAAGCGTTTCATGATACTGCTCCTGAGGCCAGGAGAACATGTGATGCGCTGCGTCCCATTTCTCTTCTTCCTCGTTCCACTCAAAGAGGGGAAAGTCGATAATCCACGCGAAAGCGAAGGTGCCTTCTTTTATGAGGTTCAGATCTTTTCCGAGCTTGCTGCGGACGGCGCCGAGCGCGGTACAGGCCACGCGGTGTTTCGCGTCGGCCACGAAGAGGAGGAGGTCGCCGGGTTTAGCGCCGAGTTCACCGCACACCTCGTCGGCCTTGCCCTCGAAGAATTTGGAAATACCGCCTTCGAGCGCCGGTTTCCCGGCTTCCCCTTCGGCGACTTTCATCCAGCCGAGGCCCCGTGCCTTGAATATTTTCGCGGCTCCTTCAAGTTCGTCAATGTTTTTGCGGCTTGTAGTCGCCGCGGCTCCGGGAACAACGAGCGCTTTTACGGCGCCGCCGGCGGCCAGGGCGTCCTTGAACGCCTGGAAGGTGCCTTTTTCTGCAAGAGCCGCGCCGTCCTGCATTTCGAGATCAAAGCGGAGGTCCGGCTTGTCGGTTCCGTACCGGTTCATGGCGTCTTCCCAGGAGAGCCGGGTGAAAGTAGCGGGCAGTTCAATCTTCATGGTTTCGCGGAATACATGACCCATCATGCCCTCGATGAGGGAAAGCACGTCGTCTCGGGAGACAAAACTCATTTCAAGGTCAATCTGGGTAAATTCGGGCTGGCGGTCGCCACGGGCGTCTTCGTCGCGGTAACAGCGGGCGATCTGGAAGTAGCGGTCAAACCCCGAGACCATCAGGATCTGCTTGTACAGCTGGGGCGACTGGGGGAGTGCGTAGAACTTGCCCGGATACAGGCGGGACGGCACCAGATAGTCGCGGGCGCCTTCCGGGGTAGATTTGATAAAGGTCGGAGTTTCTATCTCGAGGAAGTCGCGCTTGACCAGGAATTCCCGTACGGCGTAGGCGACCCGTGAGCGAAGCGCAAGATGGCGCTGCATGGTGTCGGAGCGGAGGTCGAGATAGCGGTACTTGAGACGGAGCTCTTCGCTCGCGTTGGTCTTCTCGTCAATAACAAAGGGCGGAACTTCAGAACGGGAAAGAATTTTCACGGTTTTCGCGACAACTTCCACCTCGCCGGTGGGCATGTCGGGATTTTTCATGGAATCCGGGCGAAGGCGGACAGTCCCTTCCACGGCGATACAGAATTCCATGCGGAGATCCGCGGCAAGATCCGCGAGGTCCGCCGGAGCGTCGGAATCGACGACAACCTGGGTAAGACCGTAGCGGTCGCGAAGATTGATAAAGGAGATACCGCCGTGATCGCGCTTGCGGTGTACCCAGCCGTTAAGAATTACTGTTGTACCGGCGTCAGCAGCACGGAGCGCCCCGCAGGTAACCGTTCTGTTCATTGTTTCCATGCGGGGAGTATAGCCATAACGGGTGTACTATGGCAATAAGACGGACTGCTATCAAAATTGTTGAAATAATTAGACGAGGTTCCAGATGGAGAAAAAGTGGAATAACGTTCCCGCCAGTACAAAGAGATGCCAGAGCGGATGTGTCCATCGGACTTTCTTCATTGCGTACACAACGGCCCCGCCGGTGTAGGCCGCGCCGCCGGCAAGCAGGAAAAACCAGCTGGCCGGGGGTATTTCCGTTTTTACGGTCCGTCCGAAAAACACGATTATCCAGCCCATGGCAATATACGTAAACAGGGAAACAACCTTGAGGCGGCTGCCGAAAATGGCATAAAAGACAATTCCGATGAATGCGAGGCCCCAAATGAGGCCGAACATGGGCCAGCCGACGGTTCCGCGGAGCGCGGTAAGGCAGTAGGCGGTGTAGGTCCCGGCGATAAGCACATAGATGGCCGAGTGATCGAGGCGCTCAAACACCGGATATGCTCGCGTCAATAACAGCGAGTGGTAGAGGGTGCTCATCAGATAGAGAAAGATGATTGATGTTCCGAAAATGGTGAACGCGGTTATGTAATAGATTGCCTGGTCTTCCGGCGCGAAGAGGATGGCCCGGGTGATCAGGAGAACGAGTCCGGCGATCCCCAGAAACACACCGAGACCGTGTGTTATTGCGTTGGCGATTTCCTCGCCGAGTTGGTAGGGTTTGGGTAGTTTGTGCATTGAGGTACTTCCTTTTCCTCATAGACGGCTTTTACGGGAAAAGGTTGCACCGGATTCGTGTTATCGTCGTATTTCGTATAAAAGGATGCCGGCAGCGACCGAAACATTGAGACTGTCCAGCTTGCCGCGGGTCGGAATGGATACGATTGTGTCGCAGGTTTCCCGGAGGAGACGGGAGATACCGGTTCCTTCGCTGCCCATGATGAGCGCGGCTTTTTCGGGTATTTCCAGTTCCTTCGCCGCTTTTCCGCCGGCGTCGGCACCGAAAACCCAGAAGCCGGCATCCTTGAGCTGTTCGGCTGCGCGGACCAGGTTGGGGACGCGGACAACGGGAACCCAGGACGCGGCACCGGCGCTCGCGCGTGCGATGATTTCAGGATCGGAGGCGCCGCGGTGATCCGGCAGAACAACCAGATCAACGCCGAACTGGTCCGCGCTCCGGATTATGGCTCCAACATTGTGGGGGTCGGTAATTGAATCGAGCAGGAGGACGAGTCCCTGTTCGCGGATGGCCAGTTCGGCGAGCGCTTCGGTAAACGAAAGAGGCGCCTTTTCTTCCGCGAGCTCCATGATGAGCACGATTCCGCGGTGGTCCCGCGCGGTCTCCGGCAGCTTCGCCACCGCGCGGTCAAGTTCCGGCGTGGTCGTCTGGTCGGCCGGAATGGCGAGCGTTCCCGCAGTCTGGAGGATTTTCTTGACGCGCGGACCGGGTTTGGTATACAGCAGCCTGAATCCGGGAGCGGATCCCGCCTCCGTCGCGGCACGCAAAGCTTCTTCTATGGCATGAAAACCGGTAACTGTTCTCATAATTCGTATGTTTCGCCGTATTTGACGATGTGGACGTTCGGGAAGCCTTCGCTTTCCAGGTGATCCTTGAATACGATCTGCACATCGGCTTCGCCGTGTACAAGGTAAATCCGTTTGAGGTCGGTCGTGTCGCACTCCTTGAGCCAGGCGGTTGTTTCAGAGTAGTCGGCATGGGCGCTGAACGCGTTGATTTGCGTTATTTCCGCGCGGACAGTGTGCCATTCGCCCATTATCTTGACTTCAAGCTCCCGGTCCTGCAAACGTCGTCCCAGGGTGTGCTCGGCCATGAAGCCCACAAGCAAGATCTGGTTTCGGGGGTCATCAACGTTGTTGGACAGATGGTGGAGGATACGCCCCGCCTCGCACATGCCGTCTGCGCTGATAATGATCATGGGGCCTTCCAGATCATTGAGTGCCTTGGATTCTTCCACGCTGGTGATGAACCGCAACTGGTCAAAACCGAACGGATTCTTGTGGTGTTTCAGGAACGCTTCGTGGGTTTCCTCATCGTAGCATTCCGGGTGAACCCGGAAAATACTCGTCGCGCTCATGGCCATGGGAGAATCTACGTAGATGGGTATTTGCGGAATTTTCTTTTGATCGGCCAGACGATGGAAATAATAGACGAGTTCCTGGGTACGTTCCACCGCGAAGGCCGGGATGATGATTTTCCCGTTGGTTTTCGCCGCTTTCCGTACGACCTCCGCGAGTTTTTCCATCGCGTCGTCCGTGGTTTCATGAAGGCGGTCGCCGTAGGTGCTTTCAAGAATCATGTAGTCCACGGGCGGCAGAATCGCCGGATCGCGGATTATCGCTTTTCCCTTGCGGCCGAGGTCGCCGGTGTAGGCGATGCGAACCGTGTTATTGTCCGAGTCGGTTACGGTAAAGACCGCCATGGCGGAACCGAGAATATGCCCGGCGTCAAAAAATTCGAGCTTGATGCCTTCTGCGACCCAGACCGGCCGGTTGTACGAGACGGTGATGAACTGATTTGAAGTCGCGATCGCGTGTTTCTCATTGAACAGGGGCTGCCAGTCAAATGATTCACCCTTGCGGGCCGCCTGTTTTGCCAGATACTCAGCGTCGCGGGCCTGAATTCGGGCCGAATCCATGAGAATCAGGTTCGCGATATCGCGGGTGGCGGGTGTGGCGTAAATGTTTCCGTCGTAGCCGTGGATACCGAGAAGCGGTAACAGACCGCTATGGTCATAGTGGCCGTGGGTCAGTACGACAGCTTCCAGTTTTTCAACGGGAACGTTGAATTCGCGATTTTTACGGTCCGCTTCGGCCCGTCTGCCCTGAAACGCCCCGCAGTCAATCAGAATCGCGCGGCCGTCAACCTCGAGAACATGTTTTGAGCCCGTTACTTCTTCCGCGGCTCCGAGTGAATACAGTGAAATGCTCATGGAAAAAAGCATACGCCGACTTGGTGCTGTTCCGCAAGCGTAAACAATGCTATAATTTGTTCTGCGAGGTGTTTTTTGTATACGAGAGAGATAACCCCCGCCCCTGAAATTCCTGTTGTTTCCGGTGTTCCGGAATTCGGCTCATTCTCGGGGCCGTTTGAACAATTTGATATCCGCGGCATGCCCCGGCCATTCGGCAATCTTCCGGTACCGGAGTTCATAACGAATGTCCGCATCATGGGAATCATGCGCTTCGTGTTTTGTGACTCGCGGAATATCGGTGAAATCGAGTTTTTCGACGCCGGTTATTTTTCCTTTATGGAAACAACGCTCTGGAACAGGAAAACACGCCACCGCATTGCTTACCGGCGGCTTATTCCCCCGGGAATCATCAATTTTCCCATGGGTCTCAAGAACAACGTAACCGCGTGCCGCTCGCTCAAACGGTATACCCGGATACATACCCGGCTTCAGCGCAAAATCATTCATGCCGATTTCGATTTTGTGGGTTCTGTATCCCGCCCGCCCTGCGAAGGCCGGTTTGAGATGGATCTCTCCGCGGAGGGAGCGGCAGAACTCTCCTCCCTGCTTCCCTATCGTGTTCGGCGGCGTTGTCAGGCATCGTACCAGGCGACGTCGGTTTTGCATGGCTGGCTGGGAACCGGATTTGACGATCATCATATAACCCGCGCCGGCGGTGTCGGCTTTTTCGACGTCCGCAAGGCGTATTTTTCGCTCAGAACCCGGATGAGCACCATGATCGGTCTGGGCCGGTATGAGGGAAGAATTCTGTCATTTCAGCTGGGGAATTCGGTAACGCGGGAAGATTTCCAGTATAATGACAATGTGCTTTTTCTGGACGGAAAGGTCTGTCCCCTTCCGCCGGTTAAAATAACCCGGCCCTTCGGTGTTACCGGCGAATGGATTATCCAGGATACCGAGAGTATGGTGGACCTTGTTTTTACCCCGGTTTCGGATTCATCCCGCAGGATGAGCGCGTTTGTATTGCGCACGGATTATCATACGGTATACGGTACCTATAGCGGGGTACTGTTAACCGGAGATGGTGAAAAAATCATTCTAAAGGGGTATCCCGGTATAGGGAAAAAAGTTCGGCTACGTATTTAAGGAATATCTATGTCAGAAATACAGGAAAATCATCCCGTTACCCTGCCCGAGGTTGACGAAAAAGTCCTCCAGGAAATGAACCAGCTCATGGCGGACCGGCGCTACAGGATCAAACAGCCGGCAGGGCTTTTCAGGATCGACAAGGTCGACCTCGTCAGCCAGGAATTCATCTTGTACACCATGAACGATTTCATGGGCCATATTCAGCAATGTGTCGCCTCAACCCGGAAAATGCTCCCCTTCCAGCAGCAAGAGAAATTTCTCCGGGATTTGAGTGACGTTACCCCGGCGGGGGCGCGGGTCTTGTCCGTCGTGAATGAAATTGATTTGAGGAAAATAAGCGCTGAACTGATCAAACTGCAGGAGAACCCCCGCGATGTTTCGGTTGCGCGGCTCATTCCGTTCATGCGGCTTCTGTTTACACCGCTCATCAAGGTCTACTATCTGGGTCCCGAGGGCATGGCCAAAGTCTATCGGGCCGTGTACCTGTATATTACCAAAAAGATGGTGCCCGCGGACCCCGAGGGACTCAAACAGATTACCACAAACGCTATCGAGGAATGGTATTACATACTCGAAACGGTTTGCACCGGCCTGTATCCCCTTTTACTCCGCATGACATCCCCGGCGATGCTCACCATGTATCAGCTTTTTTATACCCGCGGTTCCCGGATTCTGTCCTGGCTCGATGTGGTACCGGAAGATGTATTGCTTCCAAAAGATGTTCCCGACACCGTCAAATTCAAGATTGACGATGATGCCGACAAAGGTGGGGCGGAGAAACAACAGACTGACGACGAAGAAACCGTCCCCGAGGATGTCACCGAAGGGCTCGATCTTCTGGAGCGCCTCTTTCCCGAGGCCGGCTGGGACCGGCTTGAGACCCTTCCGGACATGTGTGCCTATTTTCAGCCCATCTTGCAGTTTCAGGACGCCTTTACCCAGCTTGCTCCCGACAATCCCCTGCACCAAACCATGATTTTATTCTGGATTCTGGAGGAACTGTTTCAGGGGCTCCGGCTCATCAAATTCGAGGCGCTCGCACCGGTGTCGACCAAGGACGACGTTGAAGACATCCAGCCCATTCTTGAACAATGGATTCTCTATCAGGAAACGATTTTTGACAAAACACTGAGCGCGGAGCTCAAGTCCTATACCCACCAAATTTACACCCAGCCGAATTTTCACAAGTCGCCCTACGGACGAAAACTCCTTTCCAACATGTACACCATGATCAAAAACATGTTTTTACCCCATTTTGACGTCCGCATGTACGGGTATGCCCGCCTTCCCAAGGATGACCGTCTGCCGCCGTTCTACATCCGGGTCCGCCGGCTCAGGCGACTGCTTACACGTTATAACGAGGCCTTGGGGCCCTGGCCGCCCAATCCCGGCAACGATCCGGACGCGTCGGTACCCGGCGTGATGAATCCCTGGGAACAATACAAATTTGATATCGCGAATCCCGTATCACGGCGCCTCGATGCCATCTGTGGCGGAAAGACGTCGAAAATCCGCACCAACGCGATGCTCATTCATTCAACGCTGATGATTCTCAATGTGCTGGACTGGTGGATCAATGACCGGACGAGTTTTGCCTATCAGGAGTCTCCCGAGTATTTGTACCGGGTTATCGAACCGGGAAGTTCGGTTCCCGCTTTCGGCGTACAAGCCCGCACCGATGTGGAGACATTGTTTATCAGACGTTTGAAAGAGAACCAGTTTTCATCGGCGCACGACGACTACAGCTGACGACCGGAAGACAGCTTTTCTTCGAAGCGCGCAAGATCCCGGTCGGCAAGGGCGGGTTTTTCTCCCCTGATAAGGGCCTTGAGCGCGGCGAGTTCCTCGCCGGAAAAGGTTACCCCGTTTTTCTGGTGGCGTTCGAAGGACGCGGTCGCGAGCGGCGCGACCCGACGGGTGATGTCCAGAATCGTTTCGGCATAATCCCGGATTTCTTTCTGGGCATGACCGTCGCAACGCAGGCGGAGAAAGTGGAACAGGTTATGCAGGTCTATCTGCCAATACCATTCGGTGTATGTTGAAAGCGGAAGATTGATCCGGGCGAGTTCCCGGGCGAGGTTGTCGGTTATCAGTTCACGGTAGCCGGTAAATACCTCTTTTTGCTGGGCTTCAAGTTTTTCACGCACGGCGGAAGCGACCGCTTCCGGTACCGGATCGGTGGCGCGGCCCTGCTTGTTGTCGGTACTCTGGTACGCAATGTCTTCGATTGCCGGAACATAGCACTCGTCTTTCATGATGGAGTACCGGCCGGAAATCTCGTTAACCCGTGCGGTCCGGTGACGGATCCACTGTCGTGCGATAAAAATGGGCAGTTTTATGTGAAACGTGAGCACAACCTGCTCGAAGGGGGAGGTGTGCTGATTACGCAGGAGATAGTCTATGAGCGCGCCGTCTTCCCGGGTCGATTTTGTGCCTTCGCCGTAGGAAACACGTGCGGATTGCACAATCCGGGCGTCTCCGCCGAGGTAGTCTACGAGCCGCACGAACCCCTTGTCGAGTACGGGGAATTCCTTGTCCAGTATTTCTTCCGCTTGGGGAACAACGCAATGTGCCATAGGGGTCAGTATATAAGCGTGGTCTTGACATGGCAAGAGCTTTGAAGTATTGTAAGGCACATTTTTTGGAGCGGTGTCCGAGCGGTTTAAGGAGGCGGTCTTGAAAACCGTTGTGCCGAAAGGTACCGGGGGTTCGAATCCCCCCTGCTCCGTTAGCCCTGCATATCGGTGAGCACATGCAAAGCCGATAAAGCAGCAACGAACGGAGGTCCGGGGATTCGTACCAATGGATAGTGGATTCCAGAGTGCTGGACACACGTTCGAATATATGTAACCTTTGGAGCGGTGCGAGAGTGGCCGAATCGGGCTCCCTGCTAAGGAGTTGTGCCCCAAAAGGGTACCGGGGGTTCGAATCCCCCCTGCTCCGTAAGACTGAAACTGTAGGGTTTCAGCTTTGTAGAATCCTGCCAGACGGGGGATTCAAAGCGAAGGGGCAATCCCCCTGCGTATAACACGAGACTATAGCTCAGCTGGATAGAGCGTCAGATTGCGGATCTGAAGGCCGGTGGTTCGAATCCACTTAGTCTCATAAAAAGGCTGTCTTCATGACAGCCTTTTTTCACCGCGGATGAAAAAGGCCGCACTTGGAGAGATGCGAGAGCGGTTGAATCGGGCGGTCTCGAAAACCGTTGTGCCGCAAGGTACCGGGGGTTCGAATCCCCCTCTCTCCGTACAACAGAAAATACTGTGCAAACAGTATTGAGGTTTGTACGATAATGGAGAGTGGAATCCCGGGATTCGAACCAAAAGAGTGCCCAACCCTCTCTCCGTTTTCGTGGTTTTTTTGATATTTGGAGAGATGTCCGAGTGGTCGAAGGTGCACGCTTGGAAGGCGTGTGTGCTCGAGAGAGTACCGGGGGTTCGAATCCCCCTCTCTCCGTACAGCAGTTACAAACTGTTACAACAACATAGCGGTTTGTGCATTAAAGAGAGTTGAATCTGGGGATTCGATCGTGAGTCCAAAGCAAGCTAGCGCAGCTTTGGGCGAGGGCGGCCCGAAGGGCGAATCCCCCTCTCTCCGTACGTACAGTTAATGCTGTCCTGAATGATTGACCGTTCCGGATAGCCCAGGTCCTATGCAAGGAACCCCTTCCCAACTCCGCCAGATCCGGAAGGAAGCAACGGCAAGAAGACGGTTTCTGTGCCGTAGTGTACCTGGGCTTCCCGGAGCGGTTTTTTTTATCTACTGCTACCAAAAGTGTTGAAAAAAAAAGATGAAAATCCGCAGGACTGTTGCGGAAATTTGTCAAAAATCCGCAATAGCGTTGCGGATTTTCTTTATTTCCAGTCTTCGAGCTTCAAGTCAGGGATTCGTGTGAATTCATCAGTATTGTTTGTAACCAAAACAAGGTCTTTTGTAATTGCTTGAGCGGCGATCAGCATGTCATACGGCCCGATTATAATTCCACGTGTTTTGAGATATGCCCGAATTTTGCCGTATGTTTCTGCGTCAGAGTCATCAAAGTTTATAATACCAAACGGTGCAAGAAATTCCGTTAATGCAATCCTGTTTTTTTCTTTGTATTGGCTGTTATATACGCCGAACTGAAGTTCCGCAACTGTAATACTGGAAATCGTAATTCCCTGGTTCAAAGCTTCCTGTAACCGGTCTAACACATTAACCGGTCGTTTATTTATGAGGAAAATACAGACGTTTGTATCCAGAAGATACATTACATGTCTTCCCGGTTCTGTTGTTCCGGTTGCTGGCGACCTTCGTCCAGGAAATCATCCGAGAAATTTTGTAAACCATTCAGAAAGGTTTCCCAGACCCGGTCTTTGGGGAAGAGAATAACACTGTCCCCGACCTTTTGAATGTATACATCCTTGCCGGAAAAGTTTAAGTCCTTTGGGAGCCGGACTGCCTGGCTCCGTCCGTTCTGGAAGAGTTTTGCTGTTTCCATACCAACCTCCTGGTGTAAGTATATATCGTGGTATATACCAAGTCAAGAAGACGATTTCTTCGACGGAGACTATCCGATTTTCTCCCTTTCTGGAGAATTTGCACAATTCCTTGCGCGTTCTCGAAAACCGGTTGTACAATGATGATAACAAAAACGTACAAGGACAAACGTGATGAAAATCAAATCAGTACTATTTTTTCTCATGGTGTTTGCCGCGGGCTCCGGGCTTTTTGCGGCTGATATTGAAGTGGGTGCGCTCGGCGGTGTCGTTATAACGCCTTCGACAATAAGCACCAGCGGAGACACAGCAACCTTCATAATGCCGGGTAACACGGTTACGGTATCTGCAACGTTTACCAGCATCTCTGCCGGGTACGCGCAATCGCATACGGTTAATGGTGAAACATTCAATACACACTACGTACCCTCCGGCGGCACCTTCATCATGGGCGAGAATGTTGAAACTCCTAACCAAACGGTAACCCTGACCAAAAACTTCTGGATGGGAGAAACCGAAGTGACACAGGGCTTGTGGGAAGCGGTGGTAGGCTCCTGGCCGGGAACGGAACCTTCAAGTACGTATGGCGATGGTGACAATAAACCTGCTTATTATGTAAACTGGTATGATGCGGTGGCGTTCTGTAACAAGCTAACGATTGCAGATGACAGTATTGCCGACAGTGAGCAGGTGTATTACTCGGACGCAACATTTACTACCCCCTACACGAGCGGAACGACGGTCTATGCAGACTTGAGCAAAAAAGGCTACCGCCTACCTACCGAAGCGGAATGGGAGTACGCGGCACGGTATATAGACGGAACGAACTGGAACGGTGGCGATCATGTCAGTGGGGATACCAGTGTAGACTATTATAACTCCACAGTAGTGGGAGATTACGCCTGGTACGACGGGAATAACTCTCCTTCCGGAAGCAAAGACGTAGGGCAGAAGACGGCAAACGCCTTGGGCTTGCGGGACATGAGCGGCAACGTGTTGGAGTGGTGCTATGACTGGCCTGCAGAGTATAGCGGTAGTTCAGAAACAGATCCCACCGGACCGTCAACCGGCAGTAAACGTGTGCTCCGTGGCGGGTGCTGGTACGTTTCAGCGGACTTCCTGCGTTGCGCCTACCGGCTCATCCACACTCCGGCGCGCCGCAGCAACAACTACCTCATCGGCTTCCGCCTTTGCAGGACGGCGGATTGATAAATCCGCGTAAACTTTAGGGTTTTTACCCTTTTACATTTTTGGAAGAGCCATTCGTGCGCCCCGAAGGGAGCGCAGACGAATGGTGGGATAAGGGGGTTTGGGGGATATATCCCCCAAACATTTAACCAGTGTTTGAAATTTGGGAAGGTATCGTAAAACGGCAGTAACCGTGTGAACCGTGGCGGGAACTGGGGTAACACAGCGAACAACCTGCGTTGCGCCAACTTCGCTCGGGTTAGAATCCAAATGCGCCTTTATCAATCCCCGAGGCCCTGATTATGCTGTAAAGCGTTCCTATTGGTAAGAGCTTGCCGGAATGAAAAGGGACAATCGTTACTGCTCCGGTTGTCCTGTTTTTAAATTTTTTATGTGAACCTTTTTGAGAAACACAAATAAAGCCGTGACGTTGAAGAACTGTTATTACTTCTTTTGCAGTGAGCCGGACAGGCATTACACGACCATTTCTACTACTTTGGATTCTACGGGAAGAGCGTCGTCATCGGGGGTAAAGAACAAATCAATAGCTTGTTTGAAATTTTCCAAGGCCTGTGTTTCTGTATCGCCACAAGAGGTAAGGCCGGGTAATTCCGGACAGGTGACTGACCAGGACTTTGTTTCAACATCATATTCACAAACGGCGCGTATCTTCATTGGATCCCTCCTTGAGGCTACATATATAGTACTACATACTTCCAGAAAGAGAAACTGCTATCAAAATTGTTGAAAACTCCGCCCTCCCCTCGCCCCTCATGGCCCTCTCTTCGAACGGCTGTGAGCTGGGCCATATCGCCCCGTTTCCCGCCTGCTGCCTCGGTCTTTCCCCTACCTTCCACCTTTGCTTTGTGCTATCATGGCTTTTGTGAAAATCCTGCTTGTTGCAATAAACGCGAAATACATACAGACCAACCTCGCCATACGAATGCTCGCCGCGTACGCGGAGGCCGTGATGCCGGAGGTGGCAGACGGAAGAGTAAGACTGGAGCTCGGGGAGTGGAACGCGAACGAACCGGCCGGGCAGATTGTGCGGGGGATCGTGGAACGCGGGGCGGACGTGGTGCTTTTTTCCACCTACATCTGGAACCGGGACATCGTGTTCCGGGTGATGGGCGACGTGCGGAAGGTGTTGCCGGAGGTGCTCCTTGGCGCGGGCGGACCGGAAGTGTCGTGGACGGCGGAGAAGGAGTTGCGCGAGCATCCCGAGCTGGATGTGATTGTTTCCGGGGAAGGAGAGCTGGCACTCGTGGAGATGGTGCGGCGCCTGGCGGACGGTGAGGCGTTTGCCGGGATTCCCGGCGTGTTTGCGCGGGACGGGGAGCGTATTATTGACGGCGGGCCGGCGCGGGTGCTGGAAAATCTCGACGAGATTCCCTTTGTGTACCGTGACCCCAAAATTCCGACCGACGAGACGACGCGGATTGTCTACTACGAAGCGAGCCGGGGGTGTCCCTTTTCGTGTGCCTACTGCCTTTCCGCGCGGGAAAAATCCGTGCGGTATTTGTCGCTCGAACGGGTGCTCGCCGACATCTCCTGGTTTTTGGAGAGGCGGTTTCTGCTCGTCAAGTTCGTGGACCGGACCTTCAATCTTGACCCCGCGCGGTACCTCGCCATCTGGCGTCATATCCGCGACAATCACAACGGGATTACCACCTTTCATTTTGAAATTTCTGCCGAATCGCTTTCGCGTACGGCGTTTGAATTATTGGAGACGATGCCGGCGGGAGCCGTGCAGTTCGAGATCGGGATTCAGAGCTCCAACGCGGAGACACTTAAGGCGGTCGGGCGGCCGGCAAATATGGAGCGGCTTGCGGCGTCGATTCACGCGATCCCGGCGGCGATTCACCGGCACGTCGATTTGATCGCCGGCCTTCCGTTGGAAGACCTCGCGACGTTTGCGCGATCGTTTGACTATGCCTGGTCCATGGATTCGGACATGCTGCAGCTCGGGTTTTTGAAAGTGTTACCCGGGTCTCCCATGGCGGAGATCGCGGCGGCCGATCCGGCATATCGCTGGTCGGAAACCCCGCCCTACGAGGTGTTACAGTCGCCGGCCTTGCCGTACCGCGACCTTTGTGTGCTCAAAGACGTGGAGCATCTGGTGGACGGCTGGTACAACAGCGGCCTCGTGCGGAAGACGCTTTCCCGGCTCGCGGAAACGCGGGAAGACGGCTCGGCTTTTGCCCTGTTCCGGGAGCTTTCTTCGTTTGTGCGCGGGTTTTTCCCCGACGGGGATCTTTTTTTGCCCCGCCGCCCGGCGGATGTCTTTTCCTGTCTGGCTGCCTTTATCGCCGGCGACCGGTTTTTGCTCGAGTATCTCAAGCTGGACTTTTTTCTCCGCGGAAAACCGGGCAGCATCCCCGGCTGGATGACCCGGCGGTATTCCCGGGAGGCGCATGAGGCGGCGCTGGTGGATCGCGGGTTTTATGCGGCGGGTCCGGACGGATTCGCGCCGTCGCGCCGGACGGTGTTTGCCCGGTCGGACTACGACGAGTTTGTTTTTTCCGCTGACGGGAAACGTGAACGGATCTTGTTTGTGTACGCCCAAAAGGGCGAAAAAGAAAAAGAAGCGGAAGTTGTTCTGTTGTAATATACTGATTCGGAGATGCTGATGAATAAATGGTGTGTGCTTCCAGTCGTGCTCTTCGCGTTTCTTCTCGTTTCGGGCTGTGCCCGCACGGAGGAGATGACGCTCGAAGAAATCGATACCCTTCTTGCGTCCGGTGAAAACGAACTGTTGAGCCGGACGGTCAGCAAGCCCTGGCGCGGCGAGGAGTTTGTGCCGGGTGTTCACGGCGGCGTGTGGAATGCGTCGGTTTCGGCAGACCCCAAGAGCTTCAACCTGCTCGTGGCCGAGCGTGACGGGTCGACCGCCGCGATCGTGGCGCACATGCACGACGGCCTTCTCGACTACAACTACGTGACTCATGAGTTCGTGCCGCACGCGGCGGAAGCGGAAATAGAGGTTCACGAAGACACGCAGTCCCTCTCGGTCATCTTTACCCTCCGCGACGACCTGTACTGGTCATTCTATAATTCTGACCGGCGGGTCAAGGTGACGTCGGACGACGTGATCTTCTGGTACGACGAAATTCAGGGCGATCCCGCGTTCCAGAGCTCTGCCTATAACAGCCAGTTTCTCACCATGCCCGACGGCTCCCAGGAACGCATCACCATCCGGAAGATTGACGATCGGCGTTTCGCCTTCGAATATCCGCGTATTGAGGCAAATCCCTTTCTCGCGAGTAACATGAGCTTCGGGCCGAAGTTCATTTTCGAGAAAGCGAAGAAGGAAGGCGGCGTACAGGGCGTGCTCGACGTGTTCGGTGTGAATACTGACCCGAAGACCATTCCCTCCATGGGCCTCTGGTTTCTCACCGAGTATTCTCCCGGCCAGCGGCTGGTCTTTGAGCGGAACCCCGCGTACTGGCGTGCTGACTCCGCGGGCGGCACCATTCCCTACCCCGACAAGAAAATTGTCCGGATCATTCCGGAAGAAAATACGCAAAAGCTCCTGTTTGGCCAGGGTCAGCAGGATTCCTATGGACTCAGACCCGAAGACCTCGAAGAGATGGTGGGCCGGGAGGACGCGGACTACACCGTGTTCAGCGGCGGCGGCTCGCTCGGGGCAAGCTTCTGGAGTTTCAACCAGAATCCGAAAAACGCCGAGCGCGCAGACTTTGACTGGTTTACCCGGAAAGAATTCCGCCAGGCGATGAGTTGTCTCGTGAACCGGGAACGGATGATCGCGCAAACCTACCGCGGCCTCGCCGTCCCCAAACTTTCCTTTTTCGCGGAGCCCAATCCCTTTTACAATCCGGCGCTCCGCCTTGAATACTTGTACGATCCCGAACGCGCGGTGCAGCTTCTTGCTTCTATTGGAATGTCGCGGGACGCTGACGGCGTGATGCGCGATGTGCAGGGGCGGGAGGTCGAATTTGACCTGACCATTCCGGCGGACAACGCAATAACGAACGATCTCGCGTCCATCATTGTGGACGAGGCTGCCAGGGTTGGAGTCCGGATACGGATCCGCGCGACCGATTTCCAGAAGGTGGTTGAGCAGCTTACCTCGAGCTACGATTGGCAGTCGGTAATTATCGGCCTCGGCGCGAATTACTGGCCCACTCAAGGATCCAATGTGTGGCCCTCCACCGGGAATCTCCACCTCTGGCACCCCTTGCAGGAGTCTCCCGCGACCGACTGGGAAGCGCGAATCGATTATCTGTACAACGAAGGGCGGTATACGCTTGACCGGGCCCGCGCGGAGCGGATCTGGAACGAGTATCAGGCGCTCATTCTGGAGCAATGTCCCCTCATATATCTGGTTCGTCCGCGCATGTTTACCGCGCTCAGGAACCGGTGGGACTTTACGAATGTGTATTATGATAATATTGGCGGATTACAGCTCGATTATGCCTGGCTCAGGCCGGAGGGAATGCGATGAAAGTTTCAACAATTTTGGTAGCAGTACTTACACCCCTCTCCCGGGCAAAAAAACGCTTTCCTCTTTTAACTTTCATCTTCGGCCGCATCGTCACCATGGCGGTCATTCTCTTTGTCCTCGGCTTCGCCGTCTTCGGTCTCATGGAGCTCGCTCCCGGCGACATCGTGGACCAGATAATGATCCAGCAGCTCATGGCCACGGATGGCGCGATGGGGAGGGGCGATCAACAGTTCGCCGTCGAACAGCTCGAGGCGACCCGTGCGGCGCTCGGGCTTGACCGGCCGTTTTACGAGCAGTATTTCCGTTGGCTCCGTCAGGTGATCGTGCATCAGGATCTCGGCGTGAGCCTCATTTCCCGCGCGCCGGTGTCGTTTTTGATCGGTACGCGCCTCGCGAATTCGGTGCTTCTCAACATGATTTCCCTCGTGCTCATCACCATCACCTCTTTCGCGCTCGGGGTGTGGTTCTCCACCAAGGCGGGCACCCGGACCGACCTCGCGGCGACCTTTTTCGCCCTGGTTCTCCACGCCTTCCCCGGGATTCTCATGCTCATCCTGTTGCAGCTCTTCGCCGCGAGCACCGGATTTTTCCCGGTGACCGGGTATCCCGGCTTTCCGTTTTCGGAAGCGCCCGCCCGGTTTGTGTTCAGTTACGCGCACCACATTTTCCTGCCCCTCCTGGCCGCCTTTCTCGGCGGGGTGGGCGGCACCATGCGGATGATCCGGGCGACCATGCTCGACCAGCTCGGCCAGCCGTACATCACGAGCCTCCGCGCCCGGGGAATCGCGGAAAAGCGCGTGTACTTCAACCATGCCTTCCGCAATACGCTGAACCCGTACATAACGGGAAGCGCCAATTTGCTCGCCGGGCTTTTTTCCGGCTCGCTCATCCTGGAAATCATTTTCGCCTATCCGGGAATCGGCCGGCTCATGTACGAGGCCGTCATTCAGGAGGATGTAAACCTGGTTCTCGCGAACCTGATGTTTATCTCGTTTCTTGTTCTGGTGGGAATGGTGCTCGCGGACATAACCCTGGCGCTCGTTGATCCCCGCATACGGTACGGTAAAGAATGAAAAAGTTCTCCCGGTTTCTCGCGTCGCGCCCGCTCGGCGTTTCCGCCCTCGTCATCCTCGTCTTTCTCTACCTGCTCATGGCGTTCGCCGAACCGGTCGCGCCCTATGAGCCGACAACCTCGTTTCCCGAGATGACCTATCATCCGCCGAACCTCCGCCTGACCCTGCAGGGTCTCCAGGCGCAGGAAGCGCGGGTTATCAATACCATGACCTGGAAATATGTGCTCGTGAAAGACGCGTACCATCCGGTCGGGTTCTTCGTGAAGGGCGCGCCGTACAAGCTCTTCGGCCTCATTCCGGCGGAGCGGCACCTCATCGGAACAAAAGACGGACGCTATCCTGTTTTCGTCTTCGGGGCCGACAATCTGGGCCGAGATCTTTTCTCGCGCGTGATCCACGGAAGCCGTATTTCCCTCACCATCGGCTTTATCGCCACGGCGATCTCGCTCGGCCTCGCCATCCTTTTCGGCGGCCTTGCCGGATATTACGGCGGCATGGTCGACTGGGCCATCATGCGTTTCTCCGAGTTTTTCATGCTGATCCCCGGGCTCTACCTCATCCTCTTCTTGCGCTCCCTCCTTTCCGGCGACATGGACTCCGGTCAGTCGTACATGGTAATCACCGTGATCCTCTCGCTCGTGGGCTGGCCGGGAACCGCGCGGACGATCCGGGGGCTCGTTCACTCGATCAAGCGGGAAGACTTTATCCTGAACGCCCGCCTCGAAGGCATTCCGAGCGTTCTCATCATCTTCGCGCACATCATTCCGCAGACCGCCAGTCTCCTCATCGTGAGCATTGCGCTCTCCATTCCCGGCTTCATCATGAGCGAGACGACTCTCTCGTATCTCGGCCTCGGCATCGTGGACCCGGCGGTGAGCTGGGGCTCCCTCATCAAGCGGGACATTTCGACGCTCTCGAATCTCCGCAATTTCCCCTGGCTCCTTTCTCCTGTGTGGCTCCTCCTCACGGTGACCCTCGCGTTCAACTTCCTCGCGGATACCCTCCGCGATTTTTACGATCCGTATCACGCGGTCTTTCCCCGGATACGGGACAAGCTTTTCGGGAAAAAGACAGTACCTGCTGACGATGACGCGCTTGTGCACGTGTGCGATCTTGCCGTGTCCTTCCCGCGGCCCGCTCCGGCGCATGGCGCGCTTCAGGCCGTACGCGGCGTGTCGTTCTCGCTGCGGCGGGGAGAAATTCTCGGCATTGTGGGTGAAAGCGGCTCGGGAAAAAGTGTGACGACCTCCGCTATTCCCGGGCTCCTGCCCAAGACCGCCGTCTGGAGCGGGTCCGTACGGTATGACGGACAGGAGCTGCTCGGCCTGCCGCTCGAGTCTATACGTGCGTTCCGGGGAAAGAAGATCGGCATGATTTTCCAGGAACCGGGCCGCTCGTACGACCCTTTGCAGAACATGGAAAAGGTGTTCCTGGAAACATTCAGAAACTCCGACCCTGCGATGACCCGCGAGGCGGCGCGGAAAAAGGCGGTTTCCCTTCTTGAAGAAGTGGGACTCGACCGGGTTGAAGAACGGCTCGGAAATTTTCCGCACCAGTTTTCCGGCGGCCAGCTCCAGCGCATCGGCATCGCCCTCGCGCTCGCACAAGGCTGCGAACTCCTCATTGCCGACGAACCCACAACTGCGCTCGATGTGACTATCCAGGCGCAGATAGTCGCGCTCATCAAGCGTATCCGCGACGAACGGAAGATCTCGGTCATCTTTATCAGCCACGACATCGATCTCGTCGCCGGAATCTCCGACCGGATTCTGGTCATGTATTCCGGCCTCGTCATGGAAGAGGGCCCCGCGCGCGATGTGTTTGAGTCCCCGGCCCATCCCTATACCCGGGCCCTTCTCGCCGCAGCCCCCCGCTTTGAAACACATTATTCCCGCGACCCCCTCGACATCATTTCGGGCCGGGTCCCCGACCCCTCGAACCCGCCACCAGCCTGTCCCTTCGCCCCGCGCTGCCGGTTCGTTGCCCCGCGTTGCCGGGAAGCGTTGCCGGTGCTGGAAGAGTTACCCCCGCGTGATGCGCAGCACCCCGCGGGAGCTGGACACCCGGGTGAGTGCTGTAACCCCGCGGGAGCTGAACACCCGGGTGAGAGCTGTAACCCCGCCGGGGTGTCGGCTCACGATAATCCGCAAAGCACACCGCACCGCTACCGCTGCGTGTTTACCCCGGAGAAACAAGTATGAATGTATTGACGGTTACCGACCTTTCAAAACGGTTCAATCTGGAAGCCGGGTTTTTTGCCCGCTTCGGCAAGTTCGTCCAGGCGGTCAACGGAATCTCGTTTACCCTCGCGGAAAACGAAACCTACGGCCTTGTGGGGGAATCCGGCTGCGGAAAGACGACGACCGCGCGCCTGCTGGTGCGCATGTACGACGCCGATTCGGGTACCATCCGCTTCATGGACGACACCGACGTTGGCGCGCTCAAGGGACACGCCCTCCGCTCGTACCGCGAAAAAGTGAAATACATCTTCCAGGATCCCGCGCGATCACTCAATCCGCGCATGTCCGTATTCGACGTGCTCGTCTCCGGCTGGCGCTGGTCACCCTCATGGCCGGGCAAAAATGCCGCCCGGGAAGCCGCGGCCGCCATCATGGAAGAAGTCGGTCTTTCCGCTGAAGACCTCGACCGCCGGCCCGCTGATTTTTCCGGCGGACAGCGTCAACGCATTTCGATTGCCCGGGGACTCCTCATGGAACCGCGGGTGCTCATTTGCGACGAAGTGGTCTCCGCCCTCGACGTCTCCATCCAGGGACAGATCCTCAACCTGCTCCTCGACATCAGAAAGCGTCGCGGCATCTCGCTGTTGTTTATTGCGCATGATCTGAAAGTATCCAGCTGGTTTTGCGACCGTATCGGCGTGATGTACCGGGGCGAACTGATGGAAGAAGCCGACGCCCGCGAACTCTACCGCTCGGCGGCGCACCCCTACACCCGCCTCCTCTTCGAAAGCGCGGGGAGAGAAGCTCCCGAGGCGGGAGCGAAGCAGGCCGCGGGCAGCAAGTCTGACGAGATGGCTGTTGAGAACCCCGCGACGGTTGGCACCCCGACGGGCTGTGTTTTTGCCGCGCGTTGTCCGCTTGCGGACGAGCGCTGCAAAAAAGAAAAACCCGGCTGGCGCGAGCTTTCGCCCGGCCACCGGGTCCGGTGTTTTACACAAACCCTCCTGATTGATAGCCGAGCGCGGTGAAACAGTATATAAAACATGCTTTATTTTTGAACATGCTTCAAATTTATCAAGTTAGATTGATTTCCTCAATTTCTTATAATCTTGCATACGATCCGATTGCGTCGTATGCTGGATTTCTGGAATGGAGGAGTGCATGCCGAAGAAGATGACGATGCCGGTCGCGGCGATCATGTATGATTTTGACAAGACCCTGTGTACCCGCGACATGCAGGAATACAGCTTTATTCCCGGCCTGGGAATCAGCGCGGACGTGTTCTGGGCCGAAGCGGGAAAGCTCGCCGGGAAGGGTATGGATCCGATCCTTGCGTACATGTATCTCATGCTCAAGAAAGCCCGTGACGCGGACATTCCGATCCGGCGGGAGAATTTTGTTTCGCTGGGGCATGACATCGGGTTTTTCCCGGGGATTGACGAGTGGTTTGACCGGATCGATCAGTATGGCCGCGAGTGCGGCGTTGCGGTTCAGCATTTCATTATTTCGTCGGGCCTCAAGGAAATCATCGAAGGATCGCGGATCCGCGACAAGTTTACCAAGATTTATGCCTGCGAATTTCATTACGACGCAAACGGCGTGGCGGACTGGCCGCTCCTTTCCGTCAATTATACGACGAAAACCCAATTTCTCTTCCGTATCAACAAGGGTGTTCTCGACGGTACCGACAGCGACGCGCTGAACCGCTATGTCCCCGAGGAGGACCGGCCTGTTCCCTTCCGGAACATGATATATATCGGCGATGGATTGACCGATGTTCCCTGCATGAAACTCGTGAAAGCGAACGGGGGACACTCGATCGCGGTATACGGGAAAAACAACCGAAAAAAAGTTGAAGAGCTGCTGGTTGACCGGCGGGTGGATTTCCTTGCTCCTGCTGACTACGGACCGGGAAAGGACCTGGATGTTCTGGTCAAACGAATCATTGACCGGATGAGTATTGTTCAGGATCTCTATGAGCGTCACCGGAGTCAACAGAACGCTGTATCAGGAAACCGGTAATATGCGAAAAGAGCCGTCACCGGGCGAAACACTGGTTGTCTATGCGCTTGCCGTGGTGCATGTACTCGCGGCCTCGCGGCTTTTTCGTCTCCAGGAGCCGCGGTGGTGGAATCTTCTTTTCCCGATTGGGCTTGCGGCCATTCCGGTTGCGGTTTCTGCTGTCCGCCGGCTGAATCTTTCATCGGTCTTTCCCGTTTCCCCGGCACCATTCCGTGAGACCGCCGGAGCGCTCCTGTTGGTCCCGCTCGTTCTTGTGTTCTTGCTGCCGCTTGCGCAGCTCGTCGCGCCCTGGCTTCCGGTCCCGGATTCCGAGGATCCCGCCATTATGGAAGGGCTCCTTTCGGGCGGGTTTGTGTATGCATTTCTTTTCATTGTCCTGCTACCCGCCCTTTGCGAGGAGATTCTTTTCAGGGGGTTTATTCTCTCGGGGTTGCGCGATCGCTTCGGGAAATGGTCTTCGATAATTTTGTGTGCCCTGTTGTTTGCCGCGCTGCATCTTGAACCCGCTCGAATACCCTTTGCGCTGATTCCCGGGATCGCGATAACGGCGGTTGGCTGGAAAACCCGGTCGCTCGTTTTACCGGTACTCATGCATTTCCTGCACAACGGAATTCTATTCTATCTGCTCTGGATGACTGCCGCCGGTACGTCCCTTCCACCGATCAATAGCGTTTTCCCATGATTTTTCCGTGACGGTCCTCGCTCAGAACGGTAAACCCGACTTTCCGGTAAAACGCAATGGCCCCGGCATTTCTTGTGCTGACTCCGAGATGTGTCCCGGGACACTCGTCTGAATGAAGTTGCCGGATAAACTCCGCGATAAGTTCTGTACCAAAACCCTGTCTTTGTACTTCAGGAAGCAGATTAATATGGAAGTGCGCCGGATAGTCGACAATCCAGGGTGATGTGTCCGGGACCGGAGTGAATACCGGGCGGTGAAGCTGGGTGATCATGCTTTTTTCACGCGCGCTTGTTGACGCTGTGTCTCTTCCGGCTTCTTCCGGATACCGCGATCTGAGCGGCGGAAGCCAAATTTTCTCAAACCATTGATTGAATTGCGTCGTATTGTCCGTTCCGACCAGGTATCCTGCGGGAACGTGGTTGTTCTCCACAACAAAACAAAACCGGGCGTTGTAGACCAGATACGGCGCGGCGTAGTATTGCCCGAGAAGCCAGGGATCAGAAAATTCCGCCCGGGCGTCTTTCCCGTCGGCCCCGGTCCTGAGACAGATTTCATAGAGGTACGGCAAGTCGGAGAGCACGGCGTTCCGGATTGATGTAGTTTTCATGAGTACAGTATAGGCGCGAAAGGATGACTTTCACTAGGCTTTTTTTTGTGGTATTCTGTGTTCTATGGCATATGAAGTAACGGCTACCCGGCGTCGGCCGGGGAAATTCGAAGACTTGATCGGACAGGACTTTGTCGTGGCGACCCTGCAAAAGTCGCTGAGTGCCGGCAAAATCGCCCCCGCGTACCTTTTTTCCGGACCGCGCGGCTGCGGAAAGACCAGTTCCGCCCGAATTCTGGCGAAATCGCTCAACTGCATCACGTCTCCCGGGGCGTCCCCCTGCGGAACCTGCGCGGCCTGCCGGGAAATTACCGCCGGATCAAGCCTCGACGTGATCGAAATAGACGGTGCCTCGAATACAAGCGTCAATGATGTTCGTCAAATTCGCGACGAAGTACAGTTCCCGCCGAATTCCTACAAATACAAGGTCTACATTATCGACGAAGTGCACATGCTTTCCACGAGCGCCTTCAACGCCCTTCTCAAAACGATAGAAGAACCGCCGCCCTATGTCATATTCATTTTCGCGACGACGGAATTGCACAAGGTTCCCGCGACCATAAAAAGCCGCTGTCAACAGTTCAACTTCCGCCTGGTTCCGGTGGATCTGCTCAAACAGGCCCTTGCCGACGCCGCGACCGAAAGCGGTATCTCCGCGGATGACGAGGCCCTGTTCTGGATCGCGCGGGAAGCGACCGGGAGTGTCCGCGACGCGTACACCCTTTTTGACCAGGTCGCGTCGTTCTCGGACGGACACATCACCTTTGACAAAATACGCGACAAACTCGGCCTCGTCGGTATTGACCGTATTTCGGGCATCGTAACTGCCTGTGCGTCTGGCAACGTGAACGAAGCGCTCGCGTCGCTCGACACGATCATTGAGGCCGGAGTTTCCATTGAACAGTTTACGGTCGATGTGGCCGACTATTTCCGCTCGCTGCTGCTCATCAAGAACGGCATAACCCGTGAAGCGCTGCTCGGACAAAGCGCCGAACGCTTTTCCCGCGAAGCACTCGACGCCTGGACCGGAGAACAGCTGGAACGGGGTCTTGAGATTTTTCTGCAGTTGTACCGGGATATCCGTTACTCCCTGGATGAACGCTATGAACTCGAACTCGCCGTTTCCCGGCTTGCCTGGCTTTCCGATTATGTATCCTCCGCGGAAATGAAACGGACCATCGAACGCGCGCAGAGCATTCTTCTCGGACCCGTTCCCGGTGCCCCCCGGAGGGATAGCGGCCCTTTTCCTGAAGCGGATCGTGAATCAGACCGGGAAACGGCTGACACGGTCCGCGAAGAACCGGTAGCCGATCCTTTTGCAGCCTTTAAAAAACGCATTAGCGGATTCACGGGAGGTCAGAGCGCACCCACGGATTCCGTGGAGCCCCCTCCTCAAAGCGAACCTGCTGTCGGGATAACCGGAGCGGAAACTCCCCAGGATCATGATGATGAGTTCCCCGTTCAAAGTGAAGATGAACTTGTGCCGGTACCGGATACGCCACTTCCGCTTGAATTGGTACAGGAAAAGTTAATAGAGTTTTTCCGGTCTACCCGCAATATGCTGGCCTCGGCTCTCGCCCAGACCTATTCCTGGGAAGACGCCGGATCGATAGTTGTATTTCAGGTGCGAAAGCCGTTTTTGTATACTACAATCAAACAGGATATCCCCATTATTTCCGCCTCGGTATCGCGGCTTCTTTGTCGCGATGTTCCGGTGGAAGTCCGGCTGGACAATACAGCCGCGGCGGATACCGCGCTTGAGGAGGAAATCCCTGAACAGGTGGAAAAACTCCGCCAGATGTTCAAAGGGGTGATCATCGGGGAGGGAGAACGAAAATGAATCCTTTTGAAATTCTCGGAAACGCCAAAGGTTTTCAGGAAAAGCTTCAGAAAATGCAGGAAGATATGGCGGAAATAACCGCAACAGGCTCGTCGGGCGGCGGGATTGTTACCGCCACGGTGAATGGTCAATTTGACCTCGTCAGTATACAGATTGACCCGGTTGCCGTTGACCCCCGCGATGTTCCCATGCTTCAGGACCTCATCGTCGCCGCGCATAATGCCGCAATGGAAAAGGTGCGGGAAACGGCCAAAGAAAAGATTGGCGGTCTTGCCGGGGGCATGCTTCCCCTATGAACGCGCTCGACGACGTAATAGAAAGCTTTTCACGCTTGCCGGGCATCGGGAAAAAAAGCGCGGCGCGCATTGCCCACTATCTACTGAAAAGTGATCGTTCCATAAGTGAACGCCTCGCCCGCGACGTTTCTGTTCTCCATGACCGGATTCGTATGTGTGATATTTGCGGATCCTACACCGAAGATGCCGTATGTGAAATTTGCCGGGATCCCGGCCGGGACCGCCATACGCTCTGCATAGTGGAACAGCCTCAGGATGTCCAGACCATAGAAGCGGTCAGGGAGTACCGGGGTCTTTTTCATGTGCTTGGAGGAGTAATCGCACCACTGGAGGGTGTTGGACCTGATCAGTTGCGGCTCTCATCCCTGGTGTCCCGGATCCAGGAAGAGCAAATTCAGGAAGTAATTCTCGCGACAAATCCGACGGTGGAAGGCGACACCACCGCGTTATATATTCAGAAAATTCTCAGGAATGTTTCGGTTACAGTTACCCGGCTCGCCTCGGGACTACCCGTTGGCGGGGATTTGGAGTATGCGGATAGATTGACTCTCGCCCGGAGCTTCCGCGGTAGAAGCGGCTTTTAGGTAGCATAAAAAAAAGAAGCCCCGTTTCCGGAGCTTCCTTTCCGTTCCGCTGAGCGGCGATCTTACTGAAGAAGTCCCAGTATGCTCTGAGAAGTCTGATTGGCCTGAGCAAGCATGGCAGTTCCAGCCTGGGTAAGGATCTGGTTCTTGGTAAAGTCAACCATTTCCCGCGCCATGTCGGTATCGCGAATCCGCGATTCTGCTGCCTGGAGATTTTCAGCTCCAACAGCGAGTCCCTTCATGGTGTACTCGAGGCGGTTCTGGTACGCGCCAAGGTCTGCACGCTGCTTGTTCACCTTCTTCATCGCTTCGTCAATGGTTCCGATAGCACGGTTGGCGCTGTCGGGGCTAGAGATAGACATAATCTTCTCGTCACCGACGTTTCTGACACCAAGGGCCGATGAGGTCATGGTGCCGATGTAGACACGGGCTCTCTGATCCATGTTGGCGCCGATATGGAACCACATGGATCCTGTTACAGTGTTTTCTCCGGTTTCCCGAGCAAAACGTCCGGTCAGCATGTTCATTCCGTTGAACTGTGCGTGGCTCGCAATCCGGTCTACTTCCGCAATAAGCTGCGAAACTTCGACCTGGATCTGCATGCGGTCTTCAGCGGAATAAATTCCGTTGGAAGACTGTACGCTCAATTCACGGATGCGCTGCAGGATGTCCTGGGTTTCCTGAAGGTAACCCTCGGTTGCCTGAATGAAGGAAATACCGTTCTGAGCGTTGGTATTTGCCTGATTCAAGCCGCGAACCTGACTGCGCATCTTTTCAGATACGGCGAGTCCGGAAGCGTCATCTCCTGCGCGGTTAATGCGCATGCCGGAGGAAAGTTTTTCTATGTTTTTCTGATTCCCAAGGTTTGTTTCACCGAGGGTTCTCTGAGAAAACATAGCGCTCAGGTTGTGATTGATGATCATAATGCTACTCCTTTGGCGATTTTCGACGACGTATTCCTATGTCGTTCGCGGCATCCCTGCCGATCTGTCAATTTTTTACCGGATCCTCTGACGAAAGCCGCACAGAAGACGGATCATGGGTCCACCGGGAACCTGAGCCCGGTTGGTCATGCGTACTTTGAATATCGGAAGGGCAAAAAAACACTTGAGAGAAAAGTGAGGGGGATTAGCAGGAATGGATGTTTATTTTGTGCGGCCCACGCGGCATACGGTACAGCCAAGAATATGGACGTGTGTCTTTTTTCCGGGACGGTCAAACATACGGGCTATGAGGTAGCCGTCCGGGGGTACGGTTTTACCGCAGACCGGGCAGCTTCTGCGCAGATTGTCTTCAATATAGGGATAGCAGTGGGGGCAGCCGAAAATGTGGGTGATTCGGTCGGTTTTTCCTGGAAATACAACAGACTTTATTTGTTCTCCCGAGGCAAGGCCCGACGAGCAGAGCGGACATCTTCCAACAGGCGAAGCGGTTCTCTGTTGGTGTCGTTTACGTCCGGATGGTGTAACCGAGAAAATTCCGTACGCGAACACCAAAAGAATGATTCCGACAAAAACGAGTATCAGTATGTAATAGGGACCTAAAACCATGTATCCATAATGCACGATTTTTGCGCTTGTCGCAACGGATAAAGTAGTTTATCATTAAGTTGTGTCGGTATTGTATATTGTGGCGACCCCAATCGGAAACCTGGGGGATATTACCCACCGGGCCCTTGAGACTTTCAAACAGGTAGATGTTATCGCCTGTGAAGATACACGCCATACGTTGCAGCTGCTGACGCATTTCGGCATACGCAAGCCGCTGGTTTCTTGCCGTTCGCAGAACGAGAAGACCGCTTCGGCGAAGATTATTGAGCTTCTTGGCAAGGGTCAGTCCGTAGCGTATGCCAGCGACGCGGGAACTCCCGCGCTTAGCGATCCCGGAGCCGTTCTGGTTCGGGAAGTTCGCGAGGCTGGGTATACGGTGGTCCCGCTGCCGGGCGCTTCCGCGTTCGCGACGCTTTTGAGTGTTTGCGGCTCGGCGGACAAGAGCGTCATTTTTGAGGGTTTTTTGTCTCCCAAGCCGGGGAGGCGCCGTTCCCGGGTTCGGGAATTGATGGAAAGCGGATACGCTTCCGTTTTGTATGAATCTCCCTTCCGGATAGTCAAGCTTTTGGCAGATATTGCCGAAATTGATAACGGGCGGAGGGTGGTCGTTGGCCGGGAGCTGACCAAGTTGCACGAGGAAATAGTCTACGGAACCGCACAGGAAGTTCTGGATGATTTTTCCACGCGAAGCAAGGTTCTTGGTGAATTTTCCGTGTTTATTGGCGGAAAAAACACTTAATTTCCGGAGTATATCGGCCGATAAGAGATATGAAGGCAGGATGACTATGATGATTGATCGTTTGGGGGGAATTGATCCCCTGAAAAATGTACAGAACACCCAGAAAACCCACCGGGTAAAAGAAACCGCGCAGCCGGATTCGATCAATGTATCCGAAGAGGCACGGGAACGTGCTGAAGTTTTCTACGCGATGGAAGCTGCTGCTTCCTCTCCCGATGTTCGTACCGAGCGGGTTACCGAAGTAATGGAAAAGATCAAAGATCCCGCATATATAGACAAGGCTGTTGTTGATATCGTTGCCGACCGTCTTCTGGACGTATTTGGAATATAATTCCGGCAGGCCGGAATGTGGCCGGCCCCGGCGAAAAATGGCGGACCAGATGGTTCCGCCTTTTTTTTTGGAGTTTTTATGGCAGATTTTGTTTTCCGTATCTCTCCCAATGTGATTCTCGGACCGCATACACTGGCCCGTTTGGCGCAGGTAGCTTCGTCCTGGGGGACCAAGTACCTGCTTATTGCAGATCCCTTCCTCAAGGAATTCGATCTGGTGGAAAAAGCGGTCGCATCCCTGGAAGAAAAGGGTATTTCCGCCATTGTCTTTGACGATATTCCGTCCGCGCCTACATCCGAAACGCTGGAGCAATCCCTTTCTCTTGCCAGGGGCGCCCATGTGCACGGGGTTATATCTCTCGGCGGGCTCAAGACAGCCGCTCTCGGTCGGGCGTTGGCGTCCTTGTACAATGAAACGCATGATGTGTACGACTTTCTCGCCGGGGCTCAGCCCTTTTCAGGGTCTCTTCCGTTCATAGAAGTGCCGTCCACCTGTCGTGATCCCTTCGTTTTCATGGACCGGACCCCGGTGGTGGATGCCCGTAACCGGCAAATTCGCCTGATGAAAATTCAAAATGGGGTGTGCAAGGCGGTAGTGATTGATCCGAATCTCTACATGAACATGTCTCCCAATACTGCGGTTTCCATGATTTTTCACGCCATTGTTCTCGCGGTTGAAGGGTATGTCTCAACACGGTCAAACTTTTTCTCCGAGACCATGTTGGGCAAAGCCATAGAATTGCTTCTGCTTGCTCTTGACCCGGAACAGAGCAAACTCGTGGGAACTCCTTCGGAGATGCTTGTAGCTCAGGGCGGCTGTATGGCTTCCATGGGTGTCGCCGTGAGTTCTCCCGGTGTTGCCACGGCAATTTCTCTTGCCTGTAATGCCCGGTATAAAACATCTTCGTCCCTCGTCTGCTCGGTTCTTCTTCCCTACATCATGGAAGACGCGGCCCGCGCAAAAGTCGACAAGATAGTAACTATCGGAAAGATGCTCGGCGTTTCCGGAGCGGGGCTGAATTCGAGCGAAATCGCCCGCGCTGCAATCGACGATATCCGCCGCCGCCTGGCTCTTGCCGGTCTGCCGACCCGTCTCAAAGATCTTGAGCTGACCATTGATCAGCTGGTTCCTGTGGCGGAAGATGCGGCCTCTCTTGATCTCATGAATTATATTCCCCGCGCCATGTCCAGCGATGAGCTTTTTGATCTGGTCAAGCAGGCATATTAGGATTGTTCCATGATTCCCCTCTATAAACTCGAGCGGCTCCCCGCCGGTCAGCGGCGGAGAAAGTTGGTACGCCTTCTCACCGAATGGGAGCGGCGGCTCTATGACCTGTTGGGCTCCTTCCGTGTAGGAGAAACCGGCGGCGACAGCCTGTCCCGCAGAATCTCCGGAAGCAGTGTTCTCCCGGAAGCGGAGCGGGCCTGGCTTCTCGGCATTTGCCGGCTGGTACTGGAAGATTCTGCAATCAATCAGGATACGCTAACCGGAGCGGACCGGCAGATCATTACCGGTACTCCGGCGCAGAGCATGGAGATTTCCGCACAGGAGTTGCTCCGTCTCTGCAATCATGCCCGTCACGCGCTGGTACATGCGACCGGCGCACTTCCGGCCGATTGGGATTTTGTGCATCCGGTGTCCGGTATTCCGGAAGAAAGGAACTATCGTTCCGGTATGATGGTCTACGCCGAGGATCTGCGCTCGCCGTTCAATATGGGATCGGTGTTCAGAACGGCGGAAGCGTTCGGCGCCGACCGGATTCTTCTTTCCCCGGGGTGTGTCTCTCCGGAACATCCCCGGTCCGCACGTTCGGCCATGGGTTGTGTAGACTATCTGCCCTGGGAGCGTTGTGCTCTGGAGGATCTGCCGAAAAATGTTCCGGTGTTCGCGCTTGAAACGGGCGGAACGCCGTTACGGGATTTCGTGTTTCCTCGTGAAGGGATAGTTATCCTCGGCTCCGAGGAACTGGGCGTGAGTCCCGAAGCTCTTGAGCGGGCGGAGTACGGGCGGGTTTCAATTCCCATGACGGGGATCAAGGCGTCAATAAATGTGGGTGTTGCGTTCGGAATTCTTGTGTATGCCTGGGCCGACTATCTTGACCGTTCGGCATCGAACGCGCGCTGAAATCCGGTACATATTTTTTGCAGGTGGGTTTCAGATTCAATATTGAAGCGTCTGAGCATCTCGGGGTCAATCTGGTAGAATTCAATATCTTCTTCCTGGTAGTGGATCATCAGATCGGCAAGATTGACGGTTGCGGTCAAATCCCGATATTCCAGCGGGGATTGGTCAACCAGATGATGGAAACGGATCGCGGCAACCAGTGCCGGCGGGAAGTTCCATTTTTCCGCAAGCGCCGCACCGATTTCTGCGTGATTGATGCCGGTTAACAGGGTGTTAAATACACTGTCCGGTATGTTTCGGGTCTTCTTAACCGCTTCAAGTTTTTCAAGAAGCTCCGGATACAGGGCGCTGAGAACAATCTTTCCCAGATCATGAAGCAATCCGCAGACATAGGCGTCCTCGGTGACGACACGGTTTTTCAGGAAATTGCGTGAAAGGTTGTACGCGAAAAATCCCGATTTGTACGAATGTGCCCACAGATTTTTTTGCTCATCCGTGGAGGGACCGAGGATGTTCATCGAACCGATGGAGTACAGCAGGTTTTTGATGCCGCGGATACCCACAAGTTTTACCGCTTCGGTAATGCTTGTGCATTTCTTTGCGAGAGAGAACGCGGCAGAGTTGACCAGCTTGAGCAGATCCGTGGTAAGGGAAACGTCGTTGCTGATATGCGCGGCAATGTCCGAGAGTTTTGAATCCGGATCATTGAGAAGTTTTTGAATCCGCGCGATGTTCTCGGGGAACTGGGGCAATGCGTCAATGTAGGAAACGACTTCACGGGTAAGCTCGCTGATGTGCTGTTGTGTCAGCGTATCAATCGGTATGGTGATTCGTGTAATGGTTTCGCCGTTTTCCACAAGCACTTCATAGTGATCATCGTTGAGGCCGACTTTCTTGAGCATGAGGATCAGGATGACGAGTCCGAGTCCTGCTCCTTCCGAATCGTCCATTACCTGGGAGAACGCTTCTTCGAGCGTTGCAAACTGACGGGATCGGGCTATCTTGTCGAACACCCGCTTGAATTCGACTTTGTTCATTTCGGAATTGTTCCGGATTTCAAGAACGATGGTGTTGTTCTTTACCTGCATGATTACTTTTACATAGAGCCCGGCTTCGCGTTGAAGCCGCAGGAAGTAATCGATATCGGAAAGGGTGTCCTCTTTGAAATCACGCATTCCGGTTTCGTAATCATGCATGTTGTTAATGTCGAGTTTTCTTTCAGCGAAGTATATGCGTTTTGTATTTGCTTTTTTTGCGTTAGCGGTAAGTTCGTTTATACAGTAGCTTAAATAATCCTTAAGTCGTTCCTGGTTCAGTTCCTGAAGGAAGAGAGAAAGGATTTCCGTTATATACAACTCTATCTCATGCGGCAATGTATATGTCGTTATGGAAAGAGGGACCCCCATACGGGTTGCTTTTCTGATTTTTTCGGAATCAACCGTTATCTGACTTTTTGAAACCATCGCAATTCAGTGTATCGCAGGATGATGATTTTTACCAGTATAAAACGGTTTGTTTATTTCCGGAAATCGCGCATGTGCCGGGCATGTTCCAGCAGGGCTTCACGCACTTTCTTGCCGAACTCTTCGGCCGTAACCGGCGCGAGCAGAGAGATCCCCTCCTCAACAGTGTCAATGGCCCAGATGTGGAAAAGACCGTCTTCCACCGCGGCCTGAACCCGGTCGGATGGTATGAGGTTCGGCAAATTGCGTCGTGGAATGATAACGCCCTGCGTTCCGGTGAGGCCCAGGATAGAACAGGTTTCAAAAAAGCCTTCAATTTTCTCCGGTATTCCTCCGACCGGCTGAACATCTCCCAGCTGATTCAATGATCCGGTGACCGCGAGATCCTGTCTGAGCGGAATCTGGGCAATGGCGGAGAGGAGCGCGAAGAACTCGGCGCATGACGCGGAGTCTCCGTCCACCGGGGAGTAGGATTGTTCAAAACAGATGCTTGCGGAAAGGAAGAGCGGAATATCCTGTGCGTAGTTCCTGTGCAGAAGGCCCTGAATTATCAGATGCGCCTTGTCGTAAATTTCTCCTGAAAGGCCCGATTCACGTTCAATGTTGATGATGCCCTTGTCTCCGGGTGCGGCTTGCGCGGTTACGGCAACCGGGGTGCCGAAGGAGTGGTAGCCGCGGTCCATTACCGCGAGGCCGTGAACCTTGCCGATAGCCGAGCCGGTAACATCGAGAACAATTTCCCGGGATTTAACCATCTCCGTATATTTTTCTTCCGGTAGTTTTTGAAGGTATCGGCGGTGTTCAATGGCTTTTGCCACAATCTCGCCGGAGATTACCGGGCTCATCTGTTTACGTGCCTGATAATCCGCCTCATGGATAAGATCCGAAACAAGAATGAACCGTGTCGTCAGCATGGTCCGGTATTCCGAAACCCGGGCGGCATAGGTGAGTATCCGGGAGAGACCGGAGTCGTCAACCGGCAGGAGGCCGGACTTGGAAACGGTATCGTTAACAAAGGCGATAACCCGTGCCATGTTTTCGTCGCTCGCGGGCATGACCGAATCGAATTCCGCGCAAATTTTGAAGAGCTTCTGAAAATCCGGGTCTTCCTGGTACAGAATGTCGTAAGAATATGATCCGCCAATAATGACGACTTTCAGTTTTACCGGCAGGGGCTGCGGTTTCAGAAGACTCGGCAGGTGATTTCCCGAAGGAGGAGTCTGAATTTCGGTAATGCCGGATTGCAGCACCCGCTTCAGGTACGGCCAGGCGCCGTCTTCCATCAGCAGGTCCTGGAGGCGGAGGATCAGAAATCCTCCTGCGGCACGATGAACCGCGCCCGGTCTGATCCGTAAGTGGCCGTTCAGGGAAGAGTCTTCGTTTCCGCCGGACGGGTCAATGCTGCCAAAAAGATTTGCGAAGGTCGGGACCGCTTCCTGGATAACGTGGCCGGTTTCGTCGTTATGTTCGCAGAGAAGATTTGCGGCATAGCGGCCAAAGAAAGCGCGCTTGTGCGATGATGATCTGAACGTTTCGGAAAAGAGATGGTTGTTTGAGAGCAGATCATCGCGGAGGGCTTGGAGAAAGTCCAGGGCCGGCCGGTTCTCCGGTTCTTTGGCAAACAGGGTTTTCAGAACGGCCAGTTCATTGTCAATTACCGGTTCGGCGGATTTTGCCCGGAGGTCACGGATTTTTTTCTCGGTGTCCCGCCGCTTTTCTCGCAATAGGGAGAAGAGATCCGACATGCGGTCAAGGCAGTGGTAGTACTGTTCCCGGATGCTGTTGAGACGTTCGGCGGGAAATTTTCCGGTGGCCGCGCGTTTTTGCAGTTCTTCGAGCGGAACCGGCCGTCCCCGGAGCATGGGTACCAGATCCATTGACCGGGCTTCGTCGTCCCGTATCTGAATGAGTGAAAACCCTTCCATGGCCATCTGCATTTCGAATTCGGAAAGCAGCAGGTTTTCTTCCGCTTCGGCTTCCGCGGTTATCTTTTTGCTCGCAGCGGCGAACACTTCCGATTTAACAATGTGAACAGCCTGTTTCCGGATGGATTCTATAGCCGCCTTGAGCGTATCGCGGAAATACACGCCGGTGCCTGCCGGGAAAAAAAGAGCCTTCGGTTCGAGTGGATTCCTGAAATTGCATACATACGCTATATCTTGTAGCTCGTCGGGATTTGCTTTATAGTTTTTCAGCAGGGTTGTCAGGACGGTTCTCCGTCCGGTTCCGGATGCGCCCATGATGAAAATGTTGTATCCGTCGGCCCGGATGCCGAGGCCCAGTTCCATGGCGCTGACTGCCCGGTCCTGACCAATGATCGGATTTTCGGTGCCATTCAGTCTGAGCCTGCGTACGGTTTCTTCCGGTATGGAAAACTGTATCTGTTGAGGCGTACATTCGAGTGTTTGCATCATCCGCTCCTTGTGTATGTACCAGTATACCGCATATCCGGCAGAGAGGGTTACATGTCTGATTTTTTTATTGGTGAACTGCTTGTTTTACTCCTCCTTGTTCCGGTCCTGCTTCGTCCGTTTGTACGGTCCCTCCAGAGCATTCGCGGTATTGTCTTTCTTCCTCCGGTAGC
>Ga0116159_1000741_pt1 | contig 36780 bp, 33 predicted proteins | sample AD_JPNAS1_MetaG_FD_89878 | JGI IMG/M metagenome (GOLD analysis project Ga0116159, IMG submission 89878) | Active sludge microbial communities of municipal wastewater-treating anaerobic digesters from Japan - AD_JPNAS1_MetaG | ecosystem: Engineered > Bioreactor > Anaerobic > Digestate | place...
AAGGGTGTCCGGGTCGTACTCTCCGTCGCTGAAGGTGGTTCGCAGGTCGATCAGGGCTGGCTCGGGCCGGTACTCCGGGGGTGCGGGCGGCTGGGCGAAGGCCGGGGAAAACGGCGCGAGGCTCAGCACGGCGAGGATAAGAAAAAAAAGGGCGGGCGTGAAAAAAGCGCCCGCTTTTGTCTCGGCGCAAAGGGCATAACCGGTGCTCCGGGTAGAGCGAGGTGCGAGTTCACTCCCACGCGAATACTCGTAGGCGGACGAAACGGGTCTGTGTGAAGCAGGGGAATGAACGGTGGGGCGAGGGGTTGAGCGGCACGTCATGGCGAGGTCTCCGGGTTCGGCTGGACGCACCGATCGCTTAGCAATTTTGCATACAATTCGTCAATCTGTTTTATCATCGCTTCCACGCTGTAGGCGGGCGCAATACGGCGGCCGGTCTCGCCCATCCGACGTCGCAGGTCGGGATTGCGGACGAGTTCCCGGATCGCCTGAGCCCAGGCCGTGACATCGCCGACGGGAACAAGAAGGCCGTTCTCGCCGGAACGGACGAGATCCGGAATGCCGCCCACGTCGCTCGCGACAATCGGCTTGCCGAGCGCCATCGCCTCCACGAGAACCTTGCCCATGCCTTCGTTGCGCGAGGGCAGGCAGAAGAGGTCGCAGGCGACCATCAGCCCCGCCACGTCCGGCTGCCAACCCGTGAAGCGTACGTTTTCAGCTATGCCCAGACGTTCGCACAACGCTTCGAGATCCGCCCGCAGATCGCCCTCGCCCAACAGGACGAGAAACAGACGTTCACCCTGACGCACACATTCGGCAACGGCTCGGATGAGGGTCTCATGGTCCTTGACGGCGGTCAGCCGGCCCACGGTGGCAACAACGGTGGCTCCCGGGGGAATGCCCAGGTTCTGTCGCATCGTCTCGGCAACGGGCGTTTCTGTCGGCCTGAGTAACCCGTCACTCACCCCCGCGTCCTCCAAAGGGTTCGAATCAGGAGGGGTCGCCGATGAAAGGGCGGAAGGGGCGAGCGCCAGGAAGGGCTTCAGATCGACGCCGCTGTGAATGACCGCGAAGGCATCCACCGGAGTAATGCACTGCGCGATGTGCTCCGCTTTCTCGCGCGGCGTCAGGGCGATCAGGGCGTCTGTGATCCGCGCCGTCCATCGTTCCAGGAGGATGAACAGGCGCGTCGTCAGAGAACCGAAATATCCGAAAAACACATGTCCGTGGGGCGTATGGACGATGACCGGCACGCGGCAGACCCAGGCCGCCCAACGCCCGAGGATGCCCGCCTTCGACGTGTGGGTGTGGACAATCCGGGGACGCTCGCGGCGGATGATCGTGATCAGGCCGAAGAAGGCAGCCAGATCGGAAAGAGGGTGGAGATTGCGGACCAGGCGGGGGAGGGCGACCAAGCGGACGCCGCTCTGAACGGCGTCGGAACGGTTCTTGTGCGCGGCATCGGCCTCCGGGTCGGAGGCATTGCCGGCCTGCCCGCCACCGATGACGAGCACGGGGTCATAGAGGGTCCGGTCAAGATGGCGGACCGTGAGGAAGGTGTTCTCCGCCGAGCCGCCCTTGTCGAAGCGGGTGATGACATGGAGGACCTTGATCCTATCGGAGGTGGGAGTCATGCCAGGCCTGAAAGGCGATCAGATTCCAGATCTGCCAGGAGGTGTCGGTTCTGTTTTCCATCATGTTCCCGATTAGGGCGCCGATAACGGACGTATTGAAAATCCCCTGCTTCCTGATCCGCTCCGGGGCGAGATAGGTGCCGATCAGGCCGTGAAGATCCGTTTTCAGCCAGCGGCTCACCGGCATCTCGAAGCCCCACTTGGGGCGGCGGTGCAGGGATTTCGGAAGAAGATCCTTGAAGGTTTCGATGAAGACGTACTTGCCACGGCCGTGACGGATCTTCCAGTCGCCGCCGATGCGGAAGGCCAGTTCGACGACGCGCGGGTCGAGCAGGGGAACGCGAACCTCCAGGGCGTGGCGCATGCTCATCATGTCCACCTTCCAGAGCATATCCCCGGGCAGGGAGATCGACAGGTCAGCGTAGAGCATCCGGTTGATCGGGTCAGTGTCGAGGGCGGAGAGGGCGGAGGTAAAGAGGCGCGGCGCCGGAGCCGTCTTGGTGCGAAAGAATTCACCCAGAAGCGCTTCTTTGGTCGCTTCCGGAAAGATCTCGTTCCAGGCCATGAAGCGCGCGGGGAGGCTATCCTTCGCGCCCCGGATGAATTTCTGCATGCGCCGGAAGCGTTCCGTCGCCGGGTTGTCCCGGGCGTTCGGTAAGGCGAGGAGGACCGGTTCGATAAGTTTCTCGCGCAGGAAGCGTGGAATGCGCCGGTAGCGGCGGTGCCAGGCCTCGCCCTGATACATCCGGTAGCCGGCGAAGAGCTCGTCGCCGCCGTCGCCGGAGAGGGCCACGCTCACGTCCCGAGCGGTCTCGCGGGAGACGACGTAGGTCGGGACGGCCGAGGAGTCTCCGAAGGGTTCGTCGAGGGCCCCCAGGACGTCGGGGACCGACCCGAGCATGGCCCGGGAGTCGAGCATGATTTCATGGTGCTCCGTTCGATGGAAAGCCGCGACCTGCCGGGCGTAGGCCGTCTCGTCGAACATCGGCATGTCGGTGTAGCCGATGGTGTAGGTCTTCACGGGTTTCGAGGCGTGGCGGGCCATGAGCCCCACGACCACGCTCGAATCGATGCCGCCGCTAAGGAAGGCCCCGAGCGGAACGTCGGCAACCATCTGGCTCTTGACCGCGTCGTCGAGCGCATTGAATAGTCCCGCCGTCATCTGCTCGAAATCGCTGGGTGCGGGCGCGCAAGGGGCGGAGGATGCCGCCGCAATGTCCCAGTAACGCGACTCTGTAACCGTGCCCTGATGAACCTTCAGGATGTGGCCGGGGCGGAGCTTGCGGATGTTCCGGAAGATCGTCCATGGCGCCGGGATGTAGTTCAGGCTGAGATAGAGGTCAAGCGCCTCCGGGTCGATCTCTTTCGGGACGGCCGGATCGGCGAGCAGGGCCTTGAGCTCCGAGGCGAAGACGAAACGCTTGGCATCGGCATAATAGACGAGCGGCTTGATGCCGACGGGATCGCGTCCGAGAAGAAGGGTGCGGGACGTCTCCGACCAGATCGCCCAAGCGAACATCCCGACGAGGCGATCGATGGCCGCGGCGCCTTCCTCCTCGAAAAGGTGCAGAATCACCTCGCTGTCGGTCCGGGAGCTAAACCGGTGGCCGCGGGACTTCAGTTCCTTGCGGAGGGCGACGAAGTTGTAGATTTCGCCGTTGAAGACCATCCAGAGGGTGCGGTCCTCGTTGCACAGGGGCTGGCGTCCCGCCTCGGTCAGGTCGATGATGCTGAGCCGCCGATGGCCGAGTCCGCAACTGACCTTCTCGCGGTGATTCAGATAGACGCCGAGGTCGTCGGGCCCCCGATGTTCCATCAGTTCGGTCATCCGCCGCACGAGTACCTCGTCGACCTTCGCCCCGCTGAAGTCCAGTTTACCGCAGATCCCACACATGTGTTTTGGGCCTGTTTACCCTCCTCTTTCGTAGAATGAACTCGTCGACGGTCGCCGCCGTCACCTTGAGCCTGTCGAAGGGTGAATGTCGGGAGAACGGATGCTTTCTTGCGCTATCGAAGGGATTGTTGTTGCAGCATCTCCAGACAGGCGGCCAGAACCTCTTCCGGGTGGATTTGATCCAGGCAGATAGGGTGCATGCATTTCTTGTCCCCACAGGGTCGACAGGGCACGTCCTTCATGACGATGCGATACAGATCGGGTGTGGTGTAAGGGCCGAAGAGCCTGGGATCTTCAGGCCCAAAGAGGGCGACAAGGGGAGTCTTCGTCGCGCCGGCGATGTGCATGGGACCGCTGTCGTTGGTCAAAAGGAGATCCAGGCGACTGATCACGTAGGGGAGTTCATCCAATGGGATCGTTCCCGAGAGATCCGAGACGCCCGAAGGAATGGCCTGCGCAATCGAAGAGGCGATGTCGCGATCTCCCGGTCCCCCCAATAGAATGATCCGTGCATTGAAGCGTTCGACAAGCCTTGCGGCCACGGCGGCAAAACGGTCCGGCGCCCAGCGGCGATTGGCCCGATCACCGCCGGGATTGATGCCGATCGCGATCTTGCCCGCAATAGGATCAAAAAATGATCGCCACTTGGTTTCAGCTTCCGGATTCCAGTAGACCTCGATCCCACGATCATCTGGAATGCCTCCGGCTTTTATGGCAATCTCCTGCATCGCATCCGCAACATGCCGTCCCTCGAACGTTGAGGCGGGGAGCGAAACATCGAGAAAACGGCCGAATCCATAGCGGTCGTGGCCGATCTTCTTGCCGGCTTTAAGAAGTGAAAAAAAACCTCCCATCTTCATTGCCCCGAGGTAAGAGCCGACACGATAGAGATTTACAGCAATGCCGTAGATTGTTTTTCTTAATTGAAAGAGTATAGAGACAGTTCTCAATATGAAAACCTTGTTTCTCCTAAGCTCACGAATCGGGAAGAAGTAGATGCGGTTTATATAGGGAAAACTTTGTGCCAGAGAACCGGCCTCGGTACTAGTAAGCAGATGTATCTCGGATTGGGGATAGCCTCGTCGAATCGAGCGCATAGCCTTTGATGCGAGTATCATATCTCCAATTCCCGCGACGAGTATGATCAGAATAGGTGGTTGCGACATATTGTCAACTTCAATGTGGTCTTAGCCCAGCTGAGGTATTTCATGAGGGGATTTCAGTAGAGTAATCCCCTTTAGTTGAACGGATTCGCAAGTATTCTTCGGCCATGATGACAAGGGCGACGTATTCAAGAATGTCGGTATAAAAAAGATAGCGATCCCCGATGTAGATGATAGGCGTCATCATTAAACGGTTTGTCAAGAGCATCAGAAGAACGAAAAAGGAAAAAAGCTTTAGTTCACGGGTGAACTTCACAAAAGGAAACAACAGGAAAGTTGCGAAGAAGAAACCTTCCCTGAAATTAAGGGTATAGAGAAATTTAAGGAGCATGAGCTTGGCGACATCCTTATAATGGTGAATGACGAGGACGGGAGCAACCCTGCGCGAAAAGGATTCGACTTGTAACAACATATCGTCTCCCCATGGTGGAGCGGCATAGACACGTCGAAAGGACGACATGAGGCCAGGCCCCAGGATGACCGCGAAATTATCATTATAAAGATCCACCATTCGACGACCGATTTCAAACCTCTGCTTTGCAAGAAGCTTTTGATCTTCTAAGAACTCATAGGCTTGCTCAAGGACGCGACGGTCACGAATGTCATCAATATGGCTGAATGTCTGTTTGTCCGACACATAGATGGCTCCGACCAACAGATGGCTTTCAGTGAGGGAGATTTTGCCGAAGTAATTGTTTGTGAGCTTATGGTACAGACGCTCGCCGAGCTCCGCGCAGAGGAAGATGACAAGAACGACAATGAAAAGACTGATAGCGGCAGGGATACGGATATCTCGTTTTAAATATAGCGAAAGAATCAAAACGATGGCAATCACGTATAAAAAGATCATTTGTGTCCGCGTAAGTGTCAAGATGACAATCAATGAAAGAAAGATTATAAAATCGGTTGGACGACTGATGAACAGAATTCTTACAAGGAAGGCTACCGCAAAAAGGAAAAGCCCATAACTGATCGCTTCAGTTAGGATTATGTTGCCTATTTCCCCGTGAAGTCCGAGAGCGACGCTCGAAGATAACAGTGGCACAGACAGTAGACACGACAAAAGGGTAAATGTGATGGGAAGAAGATGGAATTTTTTTCTCATCGTATTACTCAGGTGAAATGCCGCTATTAAAACGAATATCAACTGAAAAAAGACCAGTGCAATATATTCGTGAGCGCCGAACAGATAACTAAATAAATCAAGCAATAAAGGGTAGATGGGTGGTCTGATAACTGACTTTTCGATGTATTGAGAGGTATCACCCCCCCAGATGATTCCCACTTTCAACCGGATAACGATAAGAGCGATCCCGTAAAAAAGAGTGATCCCGTAAGCTTTCTTGAGATCGACAAAATGGATCACTTTCCCGAGAAGATGACTGAATCGTTTCATTTTTCGATGAACCCGTATTTTGTTTTTATCCGAATTAAATCAGCGAGAATTCTAAACATGTTAGGGAGAATACGAACTTTACTACCCGAGACATCAGACCAAGTCCTTAGAGGATATTCTATGATATTGGTGTGTTGGAGCCGCATGAGCAGTTCCACGTCAAAGATCCATTTGGACATGAATGGATCTGAAAAAGCACAACGGATCAGGCTCTTCCTAAAAAGCTTGGCACCGCATTGAGAATCATAACTTTGTATTCCAAGGAAAACCCCTGTGAAGGTAGCAAACATCCGTCCCAGGACGTGTCGCCGATAGCTTCGACGAATGGAACTACCCAATCGGTAGACGCGACTCCCCCAAATGGATTCCACAGGAAATTCGTAACTGTATGCGTAAGTCAGAAAATTGTTTATTTCAGAAAGCGGGGTCGCGAGATCCGCATCCCAATAACCGATCCATTCCGAGTCGTTCAATGGGGAGGTCTCTAAGGCGTATAACATACCCAATCGAACGGCTTCGGCTTTTCCGACGTTTTTGGGAAGATCCCGGAGAAACATCCTCTCATTCAAGTGCGCCCTGATTAGATCTCCCGTATGATCGGTTGAGCCATCATTCACAAACAAGAACTTGAGCAATTCGGAACTATCCAGAAATACATCTAACTTTAGCCGTTCCGCTTCGTTATAGCAGGGAATGATCAGGCTGATTTTTTCTGCAAGAGCATGCATAAAGAAAGACCGAAGGTTGGAAACCCGAAACGATTTAAAGATCGATTTACGACAAAATCTGTCTTGAGAACGGATGAGATTAATTTTGTCAACCAATGGGATGGGGAAAGGTGCCAACTGCCGACACCCTCATTTTTGAAACGATACAGATGAACCTTTGACAAAGCAATCTGTAGTATTCGTATACAAAGGGGCAGCGTGAAAAACGAAAAACACTCATGGAGTGTCACATCGATTCCCATCGTCAACACCCGGAGTCTCGATCGATTATAGCGCCTGATGTGTCCTAAGAATTGGTCGTGAGGGGAAAATATTGCTGGATAGGCCGGAACCGTGATGATCATGAGGCCGCCGGGTTTGATTTTTTGGGTGGCTTCCCAAAGGAGATTCCCGTCCTGTTCTTCATGTTCCAGAACATCCATCAGAAAACCAATATCCATAGTGGAGGAAGGTATTTGATTTAGTGATTTCAATAGAGTAATTCCTTGTCCATATTCCAGCGCCATATAACCTGGGTCTACGGCAAAGACATCTCCAGTGTATCGTTCTCTGAATCGCTCCAGAAAATACAAATCACCAGCGCCGACGTCCACAATCCGATCATACTGACCCTTCGGGATTACGCTCAAGATAGCAGAAGCTCGCGCTATCTCCCAGGGATGTCGGTGCGCATTTCCTGTCCTGATTTCTCTCAGATCCATGAGGATTTCTATTAAGGAAAATGTTCTTTCAGAATGGCAAGAACCGCTTCCGGCGTGATGGTTTCCATACAGGCATGGGTATTGATTTTACAATATCCAAGATTGCACCCGATGCAGGGAAGGTCGTCCCTTCGCAACACCTGGTGCGTATTGCCGACGGGCATCCACCGTTTCTTGACGGTCGGGCCCATGAAGGAGATGGTCGGCACGCCCAGTGCCACGGCGCAATGAAGCGGGCCGGAGTTGTTGCAGATAAGAACCCGACAGTGGGGCAAGATTGCGAAGAACCGTCGAATACTCGAGTCAATTGCGGTTATTACGGAAAAGGGAACCCTGGAGAGGATCTCGTCGATGACACTCCTGTCGCCGGGGCCTCCGAAAAGGATCGCTTCAGCGCCGACACGTTCACGGATCAAACGAACGAGTTCGGCATAGTATGCCGTCGGCCATCGTTGAGTCGGATAATAGGCCCCGGGATGAATCCCGATGAGCTTCGCTTCCCGAAGTCCATGGTCGGCGATCCATTGTTTTGCCCATGATCTTTCCTGGTCGTCGAGGTAGATGGTCGGCAGGGTGTGGACAGGGTCAATCCCGACATCGTTGAGGAGTTCCAGCGCCCTGCTTACGAAGTGAGCTTTTCCATCGCCTCTCGGCAGGGACCGGTGTAGAAAAATCTCTCGTCCATGGCCGGCATAGCCGATACGATGGGCGGAACCCATCATCCAGGAAATCCATGCCGTCTTTAGGTCGTCATCATCATGGAGATCGAAGGTCAAGTCGAAATGGCGTTTCCGCAAGCTCCTCAAGAGGTGGAGGTTGCCACCCAGGGATGCAGAGCAGTCATAAAGGATGACTTCATCCACATGCGGGTTGTTCTTGAGAATGGGGGCATTCACGGGTGACGCTAAAACAACGAGATGCGCCTCCGGAAAGGCCCTCTTTGCGGCTGCGAAAACCGGCGTGGAAAGAACCATATCCCCGACCCTGTCCACGCGGATGAAAAGAATATTTTGTGGAGACTTGAGGGCAGGGAGGGACTGTTTTTGAATGAGCGGCGCGATTGCCTTCAGTGCGCCTCCCCGGATTGTCAAATAGCCTGTTTTGATGATCGCTTTTGCCCGGGATTTAAAGACGGACCGCATGGGCCTCCAAGGCGTTGAAGAGCTTCATGCCGGTTGCATAGGATAAGGCGACAGCGATGAAATTGACCAGGCGCTTCGAATGTTCGGTAATGCCATAGTCAGGAGAAATGGAAAGACAGTCAAAACCCGCTTTATGCAGGTACTGTTTCAGGGTGTCGGCAGAGAAGTGGTAGAGGTGAATTTCCCGGTCGTCTCTGGAAAACAGCTTGAGAGAGCGGCCCTTCACGATCCTGTAGGCGGTCTTCATGATGTAGTCGTTGACATTGGGAACGGCAACAACCAAAAGTCCAGACGGCTTCAGAATGCGATGCGCCTCCAATAAGTAACGGATTGGATCGGCGACATGTTCCAGTACATGCCAGAGCGTGACCACATCGAAAGAGGCATCTTTATAAGGGGCATCCATCAGGTGTCCACAGAAAATATCGGCCTTTAGAAGATCTCGTGCAAAAGCGGCGGCATAAGGCGAATACTCCGTGCCGTCCACATGCCACCCGTTTCGTTGCGCCAGCTCAAGAAAATCGCCGGTGGCACATCCTACATCCAGCAGACGTCCGCTGGGTTTGTATTGCTCGATGGTCTGTAGACGCCGTCGCCACATCCGAAGACGCTTTTCCTTCTGATTCCCCGCCCACTCGGCATAGTATTCTGCATTGTAATGAGTTGTCAGGGAGTTGGGATTGGGTACGGGATCGACAAAAACCAATCCGCAGTATAGGCACTTCAGAACATAAACAGGAGCTTCGGCATCTTCAAAGACACGAAACCGGTCCTTTCCACAGAGGTTGCATGTCAGGCCGTTTCTAATCATGATCCGGTATCTGTCAGGAGTTCTTCGTAGACATGTTCTGTCTCTCGGACATTCCTTTCGATTGTAAAGCATTCATGGACTCGTTTTCTCCCGGCAATACCGAACTGCTCCCGGAGCCTGACATCGGCGGCCAACATCATGATCTTTTCTGTCAGGATGGAGGTGTTCCCCGGCGGGACGACAAATCCGGAAACGCCGTCGTCAATCGCTTCTGCTACGCCGCCGACCTCGGAGGCAATCACCGGTTTTGCAGCGGCCATGGCCTCGATGATGCAACGGGGAAAGGCTTCAAAGGCAGAGTTCAAGACGACCAGATCCAGTCCTTTCATGATCGGAGCAATGTCCTGTCTGTATCCTTCAAACATGACCTGCTCTTGGAGGCCGAACTTTTCAATCGCTTCAATGCAGGCCCGATGATAGTTCGAATCGTAGATTTCCCCGTATAAAAGAAGTTTGAAGGGAAAATGACCTTTTAGCGACTTACAGGCTTCGATGAGCTGTCGCTGCCCCTTCGCCGGGTCTATTCTGGCAAAGGAGCCGATCAGGAGCGTAGGCTCATCCAAATCGTATGCTGATCGGATCGAAAGAGGGGAGGCCTGATCAAAATCATCCAGATCCACGCCATTGTGGATGGTCACGAATTTTCGACCTTGTTTGCCGAACTGCCGGAATCGATGTCGCACCGCATCAGCAACCAGAATGATCCTTTTGCACAAGGGAACGAGTAGGGCATCGTAACGGTCTTTCTCCGAGGAACGGATGTGCCAGACCAAGGGACGATGCTTCACCATTGCCGCAAGCCCGGAGTAAAAGGTGTTCCTGGGCCCGTCGGTGTGGATCAAGGCGATGCGATGGGCATCGAGCAGTTTGAGAAGATACCGGACAGACGAGAAGCATGCGGTGATATTGCACAAGCGAATCGGGGGGAGGTTGCGGATTTCGACGGCCACCCCCTTTTCCCTTAGCGCCGCGGCAAAATCCTCGTCCGTGGGAAGCAGGACCAGGGGAGTATATTTCTGCCTGTCCAGACGCGTGACCAGATGGTACAGGCTCTTCTGTCCCCCCCACCGCAGGGTTCCAAAGCTTGAACAGTAGAGGAGGGTCTCGGGGGGCGGCGTCATGCGCTCGCCTGATTTTGTAAAGAGGCGTAGAGCGCCTCGATGTGACAAATCATGCCGTCGAGGGTAAAATTGGCTTCGTAGATCTGCCGGCTCCGCCTTCCCATTCGAAGCCTTGCCTCCCGATCGGTTGCCAGCCGCTTCATCGCATCGGCCAGGAGGTCAGCCCGCGCGAGCGGGACGAGGATGCCGTTTTCTCCGTCCGCGATGACCTCGGGGATGCCGCCCAGATTCGTCCCGATCACGGGGAGGCCCGCCGCCATCGCCTCGATAAGGGCCATGCCTAGGCCTTCTCTGGACTGGGAGGGGAGGAGCCCAACGTCCGATATGCGTAGAAGATCGGAGATATCGGTCTGCTGGCCTGTAAAAACAATCTTTCGGTCGATCTTTTGCTGCCAGGCCCGGCCCTCGAGCTCATGCCGGAGGGGGCCGTCGCCGACGATCAGGAGGGTCGCGTTGGGATGCTCCTCCAGTAGGGCGGCGAACGATTCGAGAAGGACCCGATGTCCCTTGTTAGGGGTCAGGGAGGCGACTACCGTAAAGACCGTATCGTGTTCCGGAATCCCCAAGGCCCGCCGCCCAAATGCAGGGATCGATCCTGTAGATGGGGCAACAAAAAAAGGGGCTGTCCCGTTGTAAATGACGATCGTCTTTCCTTTGCGGATGCCTTCGCCTTCAAAGACCCAGTCTTGTACCGCTCTGGAAACGCAGACAATTCTGTCGGTCCTATAGGAGAGGAGCCTTTCCATGAAAAGGTGCTTAATCTGAAAATCGACGTAGGTGCTGTGAACATGGCTGATCATATGTGGGATACCCGCGTGAAGACCGGCCAGCCGGGCAAAGACGCCGGCGAAATAGCCGTGGGTGTGGAGAATCTGAATTTTTTGTCCACGCAGCCATCGGTATAAGGCGAAGAGCTGGCTGGGATGGTGATAGTTGCCCAGTCCCAGGGTGGTGACGGAAATCCCCCGTCCCGTCAACTCGTCGGCGACGGCGCCGCCCCGGGTCAGACAGAGGACCTGCGTGTCATATTTTGCGGGATCGAGACCGGTGACGATCGACGCGATGACCCGTTCCATACCGCCGATCTTCAGGTCTTCCACGGCATGCAAGACCCTTATCGGGGCAGGGTTGACTTCAGGTGCCATGACCTATTCCGGCAAGGAGTTCTTCGATGCGATGTCGATAGGTGTGACGGGCCAAGACCGTTTTCCGGCCCTGGGCGGCGATCGCTTTCCGCTCCTCGGGGTGGGCGAGAAAATACTTCACTTTGGCCACGAGATCGTCCCCATCCGTAAATTTCACGAGATCGCGCCCGTCCTGGAAGAGGGCAAAGACATCCCGCTGGTCATCGCAGAGCTGGAAGGCGCCGCAGGCCAGGATCTCGAATACCCGGGGACTGGCCTGATAGACGGGAAACCGATCTTCCGGGTCATGGTAGTGTGTGGAAAGGATGATCTTGCTGGCGCTGTAAATTTTTAGCCACTCCTCAGGACGAGTATGACGCCCTTTAAGCCGTTTTCGCAAAGGGGACGTTTCGGGTAATGCATCCCATCCCGGGCCCCAGATTGCGAGGTCGAAATCCGTGAGTTCCGACAAATGTTCGAGCAGTTCGGCGCGTCCCGGATAATAGGAACCGACGAAAACAACGTCACTGCGATATTTTATCTTCTCCTCGGGGTTGCATTGGAGAGGATGGTGACAATCCGGATCGCAGGCCACGGGCAACCAACGGGCGTTCTTGATCCCTGAATTGCACAGGAGTTCAATCGCCTCCGTTCCCTGGCAGAAAATGTGATCGTAGAACGACGCGACCGCCACGATGGGATGAAAGAACCTCGGGGCGTCGATCGTCCATAGAATACTGACGATGCCTCGGCGTCTTAAATCAAGGATGGTTTCCGCGGATATCCTGTGGCCGCCGGTTATAACGGCGATCTCAGGTTCTATAAATTTCGCAAGAGAACGGATGCTCCTGTTTATCAGGGCGAGATCGAATCGGTGGAGCATATTGAATCGCTTCCTGACGCGCCCGGGAATGACATGCTTCCTGTCTTCAAACGAGTATAGCTCGTGTCCCAGGGCTTGAATGGCTCTCTCGATATATTCCGTAATGGTGGGAAAGTGGGGGTTATGATGACCACTGAAGAGGATTTTCATGGGTTCATTGCAGCTTCATAGGCGTCGCGATAGGAAGCAAGCAGGACGGATGGATGCATATGTTTTTCCGCGAAGGCCTTCGCAGCCTTCCCCAGGGTTTCACATTGGGGCGGATTCGCGATAAGTTGAGCGATCGACGCCGCCATGTCATTCGGATGGTCCGGCGGTACCAGTATTCCAGTTCTTCCCGAGATAACGATCTCAGGGGTGCCTCCGACGGCTGTGGCGACGATTGGCAAACCCATCGCCATCGCTTCGGTAATCGACACACTTAAGGCTTCCGAATGGGACGGTTGAACATAAATATCCGCAGCAGCGAGGATTGAGCGAACCTCCTCACAGGGATCGATGATGACCACCTGCCCGGAGGTTATCTCCGTTTGCAGCATGTCCTTCACACGTGCCTGAAATGTCTGTCTGTTGGGGTCTTGGCCCGCGCCTCCGGCGACGAGAAGCTTGACCCCGGGGCGCTTGTCCAATAAGGATTGGTATGCTGATGCCAGAACGTCATGGCCCTTCACAGGGTGAAAATTTGCCACGCAGGCGATCACCGTGTCTAATGTGTGGAAACCGAATCCCGCCCTGACGCGCCTCCGATCGACCTCATCAATCGGTTCAAAGAAGCGGCTGTCGGGTACATTCCAAACTACTCGCATGGGAATCTTTTCCAGCGGTGAGCGTGTGCGGAGTTCCTGAGCCAGCAACTTGCAGACAGGCACCATGGCGGAGAAACGATTGCTCCAGTGGATGTAATCCTTCCGGTGATTGTTGATCCATTCCAGATAAGAGAAGCTGTGAACCGTGACGACGATAGGCGGAGATCCCGCGGGAAGGGATCGAGCGGCCATAAGATCCGCATCGAAGGAATGGGCATGAACGAGGCAGGGGTCGATATCCGAAATGATCTTGCGCAGGTGGAAGAGAATCCATCGAGCTCGGAACGGCCCAAGCTCAAGAGGAGGCTCTGGAATGCCGTGAACCGAGATCCCTTCCTTGAGAAATTCAATGGCAATCCCCTCATGATGGCCGTAATGGACAAGAACCGGCTCCCAAAAATCCCGCAGGCCGAAGGCGATACGTCTGATTGTTGCCGTGACACCGCTCGTGGCCGGACTGGAGACGAGATGGACGATCCGTTGCTTCAACATAGCAAGAGAGAAGAGGATTTCTTTTTGATTGCCGAATAGAGCGAGGATCCGGTAAAAGATAATGTAATTTGGATAATGGATTTGGTTTTAATGGCCGTATCGACCAATGTCGCATACCTGAAGGCTCTGTAGAAATGGCTGCGACCCCGCTTCATGAATCCGTAATTGCAGCAACGAATACCAAGTTCATAGTACTGAAGGGCGTAAATGGAAGGATACTTTACATAATCGTTATGGTGCACGGATAATATCAGTTCATAGCCCCTGATGATTCGTTCCGGTTTGCTTGCTGTATTTGCGTTGTGGACATAATAGTTCACAAGGCATTCATCTATAAAATCTATAGCATAGATTTTAGAAACCCGGATATGGAAATCCCATTCCTGGCCACTCGGCAGTGTTTCATTAAAGAATCCAACGTTCTCAAAACATTCCTTCTTGATTACATCGGAACTTCCTCCTCCGGTGATGCAATTCCCCTTCAGGAGAAGTGTGAAGATATTGCCCCGAGCCTTGGGGAATAATTTTAAGGGAGGAGAGTTGCCGGTCTGGTCGATTACATTTACCCCGGAATAGATCAAACCGATCTTTTCATTACTTTCTGCAAATAATTCTATTTGCAGATCAAGTTTATCGGGCATCCATTCGTCATCGCTGTCGAGAAACGCGAGATAACTTCCCGAAGCAGCCCGAAGGCCCGTATTTCGGGCGGCGTTCCCACCCCGGTTTTTTGTATGTCGGAGATATTTGATGCGTCTGTCTGGAATGCTTTTAACAATGGCTTCAGTATGATCGGTAGAACCGTCATCCACGACGATAAGTTCGTAATCCTCAAAGGTTTGCCTCAAAACGCTGCGTATGGACCGTTCGATAAAGCCCCCATAATTATAGGTTGGGATAATGACGCTGACCTGAGGTTTTTTCACTTGACGAGGGAAAAAGTCATTTATTCAAGAAGAAGCAAGGGAAAAGATGGCAGTACCTTTTTCATGGGGCAAATAAATGAACTCTTTAAAACCTATCTCTTGTCGCCATTGGGTCAAGCATGCCTGTTCGGCCGGTCGTGATGCATCATCTAGGAAAATGAGAGCGTCCGACGCCAGATGTTTATGTAACATAGGCAATGCCGGATAACGGGTCAATGAATTCATATCAGTCATTGGCGGAGGTCCATCGATGATCAGCATTTCAGCACCCATAGGAAGGTTTTCAGGTAGCGCGTACCAAATACATTCGAGATTATTACAGAACAATTCCTTAAGAGGCGCCTCTACAACGGTGGCAAAAGGGGTCAGACCGTGTTGAGTGAGCAACCGTCGTGTCTGATCTGCATATTTTTCATCGTGTTCTAAAGATAGAACGGATCCTTTGCAATTTTGTTCAAGGCAATAGGCCATAATAAGTGTGGTGAGACCACTGCCGAGTTCAATAATTATTTTTGGTTTCCTTGTTAAGATAGAGGTGACCAATTCGAGGAGAAAGTCCGGTGATGCAGCCCAGCCACGGGTTGGTGGCAAAGGCAATCGAGGTCGTAAGAATAAGCAAAGTGATAAAAAAGCTTCCAATTGCCGGTAATTATTGTCCGAATAATGATTGATATTCGATTCGGTCTCTTGAAATAGATGAGTACGAATTCGATTCTTAAAAGCTCTGAGTGTGCGATTCAGTACAGTCATTTTTTCAATTCTTGAGGACCCACGTGGAACGCGCGAGGATCACTCCTTGTTGTGAATTTGGTAATTTCCCAGTGCCGAAGAAATCCGTAGGTTCGACTTGGAATGATAACGCATCTTCAACGGTATCAAAATCACCGAGGGCGTCACCAAGTGCGACCTTTACGCGATATGTTCCGGGTGCAAGGTGTGGTGAATCGATCGTCACATGCATTTCAAATTTTCCTGAGATTCCATGCCAGGATTTCCCTTCGTTGTTGGATAAGATTGTCAATATTCTCGCCCCAGCGATATGGTTAATCCCGATCCCAATACGTAAATGATCGATGAATTTGTCGAATACATCAACTTCAATTGTAAATATTATCGAGTCTTCTGTGGACAAGTATTCTCGGCCCGATCCAGAGGACAGAGAGACGGAAGTAATATACTTGGACAACCTCTTTTCCACAGGTTCAAGATTCTTTTCCGTTATTTTTCTAAGGTAGGAATCCACGACAGGATCCGTATCGCCATCGCTGGAAATGAATCCGTCCAATAGCAAGATGACTCTCCCGCAGAGATTCCGTATCGCTGCCATGTCATGACTGACAAATAACACTGTCCTTCCTTGCCCTGTGGCCACCTCCTGCATTTTACCTAAACATTTCTTTTGGAATTCAGCGTCTCCAACCGCCAGCACTTCATCCACAATGAGAATTTCCGATTCCAGATGCGCGGCGACTGCAAACGCCAATCGCACATACATTCCACTTGAATATCGCTTTACCGGGGTATCAAGATATTTTTCTATCCCGGAAAATGAAACAATGTCATCGAACTTTTTTTTGATTTCGTTGCGTGTCATTCCCAAAATCGTTCCGTTCAGGTAGATGTTTTCCCGCCCGGTCAACTCCGAGTGGAATCCGGTCCCCACCTCCAGCAGACTGGCCACACGGCCTCGGATCGTAACGCGTCCTTCCGTGGGTTCCGTGATACGGCTCAAGATCTTCAGCAGGGTGCTCTTGCCGGCGCCATTGCGGCCGATAATTCCCACGGCCTCGCCGCGCTCGATTTCGAAGTTCACGTCCTTCAGCGCCCAGACCTCTTCCAGGGTGTCGCCGGCAATGACCGGTTTCCCGGTAAACAAATCCCTGCTCCTGTTCCAGAGATTCCCGGCGTTTTGGATGAGGACCTCCCGAAAGGTGGTCTGTTCGCCCCGACCCCTCTGGTGGCCGATGGTGTATCTTTTGCCAAGATTTTCCGCTTTGATGACGATGTCGGGCATGATTCTTTAGATCAAATCAGCAAAGGTTTTTTCCGTCTTCCGGAAGCGTGAAATGCCCAGCCAGAGGAAGAAGATAATGATAGCGAGGCTCAGCAGGAAGCCAGGCATGTAAATGGGGCTGTTCCCTCCAAGAATGCACCAGCGGAAGCCATCGATGACCCCTACCATTGGATTGAGGCTGTAGAGTAGGCGCCACTGCTCCGGAATGACATTGCTGCTGAAGCCCACAGGGGAGATATAGAGACCGAACTGGACGACGAAGGGAATCACGTAACGGAAATCCCGGTATTTGACGTTCAGGGCGGTGATCCACAAGCCGGGACCCAGGCTGGCCAGAAGGGCGAGGACGATGAAGAAGGGAAGGTAGAGGATCGGCCAACCGGGGACGAATTGATAATAGATCATCATCCCGAGCAGAAGGATGAAACTGATGAGAAAATCGATGAAGGCCGTGACAAGGGTCGCCATCGGAATGATCAGCCTGGGGAAATAGACCTTGCCGATGAGATTGGCGTTGTTGATCAGGCTGTTGGACGCCTCGGAGAGGGCATTGGAAAAAAGCGTCCAGGGCAGCATGGCGGCGAAGACCAGCAAGGCATAGGGGGCCTGACCGTCGCTGGGCAGTTTGGCGATGCGTCCGAAAAGGACGGTGAAGACGATCATGGTGAGTAATGGGCGGAGGATGGCCCAGAGGATGCCGATGACGGTCTGCTTGTAACGGACGGCGACGTCACGCCAGGCGAGGATCAGGAAGAGTTCGCGGTAACGCCAGAGGTCCGTCCAGTAGTTTTTCTCCGTGCGGCCCGGCTCGATGACGAGGATAGTTTCCTCATAGCTGCGGGAAGGTTCTTTCATGTTCGAATTCGCGTTAGGATAAAGCTCCGCTCTCTGGATTACCAGGTAGGGGAATAATCCGAAATCTGAAGCCGACGTTCCATGGTGAATCACGAAAAGTATAGCACTATTTAATCGCTTCGCAAGCGCTCATCGGCACTGATTCTGTATGCATTAAACGGGATCGATCTGATTTTTACTCGTCAATCCGCGGGTTCTTTTGCAACGATGCGATCGGGCAGCGCCGGCGAAACGTTGGGTATCATGATGACAATGGCCGTCAGAAACCAGAAAGGTTCCATGATCCTGACGATGATGAAGGTGTTCGCCCCGATGGCATGCGTCAGCATGGCGAATAAACCGGCAAGGTATCCCGTCGTAATCCCGAGGTAGAAGGGGTCTTCCGTGTAGAGGCGACGGGTGTTGCGGGCATTCCGGTAGATCGCGAGGATCAGGGCAAAGAAAAGAAACAGCCCGACAAGCCCCGTTTCAGCCAAAACACGCGGGTACTGGGCATCGACGAAGTGATAACCGGTTACGCCGTAACCCAGGATCGGATACTTTTGAAAATCCCGTGTAAGTACCTGCTGCCAGGAAATCAGTCGGGCGGAGGTGGAGGTGTCGATGCGAACGCCGCCGACCTTTAACTGCCCGGCCTCCTCTCTTTGGGTGAAGGTGTAGAGGGCCCTGTCCGTTACAGCGGTGGGTGCGAGGATCAGGGAGATAATAAGCAGGACCATCAACGCAAGGATGACAAAAAACTTCCGCCGGCTGAACACGACGAGTGCCAGGAGCATCGGTCCCAAGGCCAGCCAGGAGCTTCTGGAAAGCGTGGCCGCCAGGGTGATCAGGATGCCGAAAATGAGGATGCCAAAAAAAAGCTTCTGTTTGTTTGAGCCGTAGTTGTGGAACAGCAGGCCGAGAATGACGGACAGCATCAGGACCAGGTAGCCGCCCAGGGTGTTCGGCTCCCCCTCGGGGCCCTCGAAAGGTGCGGAGACGCGAACGCCGGAGGGGATTTGATACATGGAGATGAGACAGACGATAAAGCAGACAAAGAGCATGGCGAAAACGAGGCGCTCCATCTGCTTTTTTTCCTGCAAATAATTGACTGCCATGAAATAGACGATGAAATATTCGAAATATTTGAGGACGAAAAAGATGCCTGCCATCCCCTTGACACGCCCCATCAAATATCCAATCAGGGTCGATACGAGGCAGACGATGAAATAATAGCCGATATACCGGTTGAGTGGGGTCTTGAGAAAGAGGCCGCGTTCCTTGTTGATGGCCGTGCTCAGAAACCAGCTGAAGCCGATGATGACGAGGAGAAAATCATCCAGGCGTAGCGTCAATCCGCGGCTGCGAACCCCTTCGCCCGGCGCGGCGCCGACGCCGAACTGTGGTCCCAGGAGCATGGCGAAAATCAGGACATAAAGACCGATCTCCGGGTTGATGAAGCAGATCAGGGCGAGAACGACGCTGGCGGTGACGGCGAAGGCCACACCCACGGAAATCTGCGTAACGAACATCGCCGCGAAAAAGGTGAGGGCAAGGACCGCGACGAGGATGAGGAGCGCTCGGATGTCGATTTCGGTTTTAGCCATCATTGCGGTCGGGATGTGTCGGGCGAGCTCGATCGCGATGGATCCGGCGCTCCATCACGGTTTGATTCGTAATGTTGGCGCTCAGTGTCCTTGGGTTGATAGGTCGTGTCTTCATAACCGAAGTAATGCTCGATGTAGCCAACCAGGCCACCCCCGACACTGATCAGGGCAGCCAGAAGGGCCACGACGACTGTGATGAGGATGAACCACTTGAGTTGTGTCCGGGGCTTGCGGCGTACGCTGCGGCTTCGTCTGATGCGGCTCATCGCTTCTGGGGGCCGGTTTTAGAGGGCTGTCCCGTCTGTTCGGTCGCAGGCGTTGGAAATGACGAGACTCGGCGGATCATGTAGTCCGGGTAGGCACCGGAAAGCTTGTGGGTGTTGACATATCGACGGGCATCGTTTTCGGAAGGGAAGGGCCCGATGAAGATGCGGCGCCAAACCCCTCTTTTTTTGAGGTCAGCCGTTTCGGCATAGACGGGGTGACCCTGTTTCTTCAAGAGAGAAATCAGGTCGGTCGCCGTGCGCCCGTCTTGGGTGGCGCGCACCTGGATGGAATAACGTGGGCCGATTGACGCCGGAGCTTTGTCCAAGGGCTTCGTAGGGGGAATGGTTGAAACGGCGCTCTTCGGCGCGACAGGGGTATCGACAGGTTTGGATCCCGAATCAACGTTGCTGGAGGGAGGGAGGACATCCCGGGTTTTAGAAGCATCCGGCGTAGCAGGCGCCGGCGCTTCGCTTGACGGTTTTGCGGCGGCCGGTGCGGAGGAGCTCTGAGTGGGCGCCGAAGGTTCCACGGGAAGAACGCCCTTCAAGAGGCCCGAGAAATAGATGCCGGTGCCGAGCAGTACGCAGGCGATCAAGAGCAGCACCCATTTCAGGGCGGACTTGAGATTGATTTGGGGGGATGGCCGGGCCTTTCTGAGTTGACTGACCTTGCCGGGGAGATCTTGGACGGATTTTCTGAGGGATTCCGGCAAAGACGCGATTCGTTCGCCGAGCGAGAGGCGCTTTTTCCGTTCGCTGCCGTAGTAGTAGTAATATTTGTCGTGATATTCGTAGTCGGGGCTGATTTCGGCCTTGAGACCGTTGAGGACCACGCCGACGATGTTGGCCTTCACATTGTCAAGCTGGGCCTTGGCGCGTTTCAGAGCACCGCGGGCGATCTTGCCGACCTGGTAGACGATGATGGTGCCGTCCACGCGCGTCCCCCAGATCGCCGCATCCGTTGCCGCCAGGATTGGCGGGGCGTCGACAATGACAAAATCGTATTCGTCGTTTGCCGCCTCAAGGAAGTCGGAGACGGCCTTGGTGCTGACGAGTTCGGACGGATTCGGGGCGATGGTGCCGCAGGTCATGACGGAAAGGTTGTCGAGACCCGGGGTCATCATGATCTCGTCCATGGTCATCTTGCCCGTCATGATGTCGGTGATGGAACGGACGACCTCCCGCCATTCGAAATTGCCGAGAATGACGTCCGTCATCCCGGGCTGAGAAGGGATGCCGAGAATCTTCGAGATCACGGGACGGCGGAAGTCTCCGTCGATCAGCAGCACCTTGTTGCCCGCCTGCGCCATGGCGATGGCCAGGTTGATGGAGATGGTGGTCTTTCCCTCCTGGGGCGACGAACTGGTGAAGACGATCGTCTTGACGTCCTTTTCGAGCTTCGCGAAGTTGATGTTGGTGCGCAGGGCGCGATAGCCTTCCGCCGAAGTGGTCTTCGGAGCGAAGTGCGAGATCATACGCGAAATCCGCCACATGCGATCGTCGTCGATTTCGACCCCGGATTTTTCCCTGAAGGCCTGGCGCAGTTCGTCGAAATCGATGAAGGGGATGATGCCGAGGACGCGAACACCCAGGAATTCCTCCACGTCCTCCACGGCGCCGATGGAGGTGTCGAACGTTTCGATCAGGAAGGCAAAGACGAGTCCCAGGATGATGCCGATGATGAATCCCAGGCCCGTCGAGGCGGCCGTTTTCGGCGGATTGATCGGGGCGGTCGGCTCGAGCGCCGGCTTGACGATCTGGACCTCTTCGAGTTGCTCCGCATCCTGGATAAGGGCTTCCTGGTGCTGCTTTTCCAGCATGGTGTAGATTTCGCGGTTGACCGCCACTTCCCGTTCGAGACGCGCCAATTCGAGGCCCAGGGTCGGGAGGTCCTTGAGCTGGCTGTCGTAGGCGCGCAACTGCTTTTGCGTCACGCCGATACCGTGCGATAGGCTCTGCTGCTGGGCCCGAAGCTGGGCCTTCATGCTGGTGATGATCTCATGAATCTTCTTCTTGATTTCGATCACCTGCGGGAAGTTTTCCGTATAGTTGATCAGCAGGATGTCGCGCTCCAGCATGAGCTGAACGAGGCGTTCGTTGAGGCTCTTGTAGGGGGCGGAGGCCTCTTCGAAATAGAAGCTGTTTTTCGAACTGAGCGGCCGGTCCTCGGCGCTTTCGAGGAAGGCGGCGATGTCCCGGATCCGTCCAAGGATGGCCGTGTCGCGGTCGTAGACGGTCTGCAGCGTGGTCACTTGGGCGACAAGACCGCTGGATTGCGAATCCAGCGAAACCATGCGGTAGGCTTGGCGGAAATCCCGCACGGCATTTTCGGAATCCTCGAGCTTCTGGCGCGTGGTGGTGACCTGATCCTCGATGAATTTCTTGGATTCGATGATCCGCTTGTTCAGGTCACGGGTGTGAAATTCCCTGTAAACCTGGGCGACCGTGTTCGCGATGCGTTGCGCCTGTTTCGGATCCGAGGAGCTTGCAGTAATATTGATAATGTCGCTGTTGCCTTCCTGTTCCGTCTCGACGGAATCTTTCAGGGCGAGAATGGCGGAAAGGTAACGCGGGTTGTTGCGCACGTCCTCGGAGGAGACATCGGGCGGGATTTGGCCGAGCTTCTTGGCGACCATCTCCATGATCAGATAGCTTTTGATCATCGCCATCTGGGTTTCCATGTAGTCCGTGGTGGACCAGGAAACCGCCCGGATGTACAGGCCGGTCACCGAGCCTGATTTTTCGACCTTGACGCTCGCGCTCGTCTTGTAGATCGGGGTCGGACGACCCATGATCGAAAAGAAAAAGCTGAAGAGGGTCATCATGACGACGGTGAAGACGATGATGAACTTGCGCCTGCGGATCGTGCGCCAGTACTCGCGCAGGTTCAGGTCGTAGGTCATCGGCATGGCGGGCGGGCTCCTTGGCTTACCAGCGCAGTTTGGTCTGATCCTTGAAGTAATTCGTACGGAATTCAGCCGGACGGTTCTGGATCAGGTCGAGCATGGGGGTGATGTTCTCGATGAATTCGTTGATGTCCCCGATGACGCTGCGCGGAACGTAGATGACGTCTCCGTCGTGCAGGGGGATGTTCTGGGCGAGGTCGCCCTGCATCAGGATCTGGTCCAGATTCGCGGAAAGGATAATGGGTTTGCCGCGTTTCTGGGCATCGTAGTCCCGGATGATCTTGATGTCGGTCTTGACGGCGACCGGCGTGGTGCCGCCGGAGATGGCGATGGCGCTCAAAAGATCGTTAGAATCCCGCAGGCGCAGGATCCCCTGGGACCGCACCTGCCCAAAGACATAGATGCGCTCGGCGTAGGTCGGCATTTCCGGGACGTTGATGACGTCGCCGTGTTCGACGACCACGTTGTCGATGGCATCCCCGCCGATGAATGCGTTGTAAATATTGAGAAAATATCGCTTACCCTGGCGCAGGAGCTCAACCTGCCTCAGGTTGGCGTTTCCCGTGTCCTGACCGGCGACAGGACCGCCGGCCGTGATGATGACGTCAAGGACCCTCGTCTTGCCGACAAGCGGATAGCGTCCCGGACCCGAGACGCCCGCCTGCTGATCCATGATGTTGATGCGGCCGAAGATCAAGATAGACTTGCTTTTGAATTCCTTGACCATGACCTCGATTCGGGGATCGCGTAGGTATTTCTGAGACAGCCGGGTCAGGGTGTCGTCGATCTCGCGGGCGGTCATCCCTTCGACAAAAATGTCGTCCGCGTAGACGAAGGAGATCTTGCCGTCCGGCCGGACGGTTGCCGTATAGGTTTGTTGCTTGAAGCCTTCGTCGGGGGAGGGGACCCAGTAGTTAATCGTGATGACGTCTCCGGAGCCGACGCGATATTCGGGGGTTCCATATTTTTCGGTGAAGACGGAGTTTTCCGTGACGTCGCTCAGTCCCCGGATCGTTTCCGCCATCTCCTGCTGCTCCCGGTCTCGAGCCTCGAGGACGGTGGCGGGTTCCTGATAGGTTTTCACGGGAATGCCCGGATATTCAAGGGTACAGGAGAGGATGACCAGGGAGCAGAGAGCGAGAATGACGGACGAGAACACTCGCATTATCCTGAAGTTCATGGGAACTCCTCGCGCCAAAGAAGGTGGTTGAATGAGTGCGTGTAATATCGTGGAAAAGATCTAAAAATGTCAAGTCATTTTTGACGGGACGTGTATTTTGACGACCCTAAGATTTTGCTTGCATTTTAATGTGTTGGACCCTATAGTTTAAGGCCAACAATATCGGGATCATGCGAGATCCGACGGAATGAGCGGGGGGCCGGTACTTCACATGGTGCGCATTTCAGATCTGATCAGGGGCAATACGCCGACAACAACGGCAAAAAAAGAGACGCCGGAGCAGGGGGTGAAGTACAATCTCCGTTACCTTTTCCCCTCCGCGCCAGAAAGTCAGCCCCCTGAAGAAACCTCCGATACCTCTGAGACGCAAGAGTCCCTCTCGGAAAGCCCTGCTTCCGATGGAACGGAGCCTGAGTCATTTGAGGCGGGCGGATCCTATCGCCCGGAGGGCCTCTATCAGGATGCCCAAAATTACCTTCTGGACATCAGGGATAAACTCCGGGCCGGGGAACCGGTTAATCTGGCGCTGTCCCTGAATATGATTGAAGCGATCATCGAGGATGCTCCACTTGTCGACGAACTTTATACATTGACCGCGGAGGGCGGCCATAATGACGATCTCGATATTGTTTCGCCCGTCAACAGCATGATCTACAGCTTCAAGGTCGGAAAGAGGATGGGCTATTCCGCATTCAAACTGACCGAGGTCTGCATGGCGGCGCTTCATCACGACATCGGCATGGTTTTCGTCGACGATGCCATTTCACGAAAAGAGGGCAGGTTGACAGAAGAGGAATTTACCGAGCTCAAAAAGCACACCGCCTATGGAAGGGACATTTTGAAAGCGTTGGACGAAACCTATCCCCAGGTGAGCCGCGCCGTTTATGAACACCATGAGCGGGAAAACGGCCGGGGCTATCCCCTTGGCCTCAAGGGCGAGGAAATCTGCGAGTATGCCAAGATCATCGCGATCTGCGATTCGTATGAAGCCATGACCCACGACCGCGCCTATCGCAAGGCCGGGGCTCAGCACAAATCCATTCTCGAGATCGCCCAGGCCAAGGACGCGCTCTTCTCTCCGCACATCATCAAGATCTTCCTGGACGAGATCACGATGTACCCCATAGGAAGCTACGTCCTGCTGAACAACAAGGCCATCGGCATCGTCGTTAAAACCAACCCGACGAACCCGCTCAAGCCCGTCATCAATCTCGTTATGGACGGTCACGGAAAGCGCGTACTGGAAGACCGGCGCATTGACCTGGCAGATAACAACATCCTCAACATCCAGGGTTCCGTTCTGAAAGACGAGATATATCAGTAAGATATCCCTTCCTCACCGACCGCTGTTTTCGGACGCATTCGCGTTGACAACCTTCCGCGATTCTTGTAGGAATAAGCGATGGAACCAGCATCTGAAATACTCATCATGGCAAATCCCCTCGTTGTCCTGCGGGAGGAATTCGACGACTGGGCGATCCTCTTCGACCCGGACACAGGAAGTGCCTTCGGAATCAATCCCATAGGCGTGATGGTCTGGAAACTTCTCGACGGTTGCCACAGCCTTGAGAAGATCACGGATATCATCCGCGAAGCGGCAGAAGAAGTCCCAGAGGACGTAGCTGAACATATCCGGGACTTTGTCCGGGCGACCGTCGAGTTTGGCCTGGCCGGCCCAAAAGCAGCCTGAGGCCCCTATGTCTCCAAGCGTCATGAAATCGCCGCGCAGCGTGGACATCGAGATCACGAGCTTCTGTAATTTACGCTGCGCCTATTGCAGCCATTTCTCGAGTTCCGGGGATGTGGACACGGATCTCCCGCTGTCGGCATGGCTGCGTTTTTTTGATGAACTGGGTCGCTGCGCCGTCATGACGGTGACGCTTTCCGGCGGGGAGCCGTTTATGCGTCCCGACCTGAAAGAGATCATCCGGGGAATCGTCGCCAATCGCATGCGTTTTTCCATTTTGAGCAACGGAACCCTCGTCGACGGGGATATGGCCGGATTCCTGGCCGCCACCGGACGGTGCGATTACGTCCAGGTGTCGATCGACGGGGCCGTGGATATCACGCATGACGCCTTCCGCGGCGAGGGTAATTTCCAAAGGGCAATCCGGGGCGTTCGAATCCTTCAGGAACATCGCGTGCCGGTCACCGTGCGCGTCACGATTCACCGGAAGAACGTCCGTGAACTCGACGCCATCGCCCGCCTCCTTTTGGAAGATCTGGGTCTCCCGTCCTTCTCGACCAACTCGGCTTCCCACATGGGCCTGTGCCGGAAGAATGCCGAGATGACACAGTTAACCGTCGAGGAGCGCGAATTGGCCATGGAAACCCTGATTACACTCAAAGAGAAATACGGCGGACGGATCAGCGCTACGGCCGGACCCCTTGCGGAAGGTCTTGTCTGGAGGGAGATGGAGCAGGCCCGGAGGGAAAAGCGCGGGGCCATGCCGGGTCGCGGTTATCTGACGGGATGCAACGGACCCGGAAAGACCCTTGCCGTCCGCGCTGACGGGATGATCGTCCCGTGTCTTCAGTTGGGTCACATCATCCTCGGGAAGGTTAATGAGAACGACCTCCTGACCCTATGGCATAGCCACCCTGAACTTGTAAAGCTTAGGGGACGGGTTCAAGAGCCCCTCGAGCAGTTTTCCTTCTGTCAGGACTGTCCATACATCGGCTACTGTACGGGAAACTGTCCCGCGACGGCCTATACCCTGACCGGGAGAGTCAATCATCCTGCCCCGGACGCCTGCTTGCGTTTGTATCTGCAGCAGGGGGGAAAACTTCACAAAGGTTTTGAAAGTCCGGAACCGCTCCAAGGGATGACCCGATGATGCAGACGAATTGTCAAAAAAGCAACACGACAACCCCAGACGATAGTTATTCCCTGCACCAGCTTTATTTTTACCTGACGGGCGCGTGTAATCTCCGCTGCCGTCATTGCTGGATCGAACCGACATATATTCAAGACTCAGAAACCGTTCCCGCGCTGAATCCGGGACTTTTTCGTTCAATTATCGACGAGGCCCTCCCTTTGGGGTTGACGGGGGTTAAGCTGACCGGAGGCGAGCCGCTTCTTCACCCCGAAATCGACCGCATCATCGAGACGGCGCGTGATTCCGGTGTGCGTCTCTTGATGGAAACCAACGGCACCCTGTGCACACGTGAGCTCGCGCGGAAGATCGCCGATTGCCGGAATCCCTCCGTAGCCGTCAGTCTCGATGGGTGCGATGCCGCCACACACGAATGGATCCGGGGACGCAAAGGCAGTTTTCGGGAAACCCTGGAGGGGATCGATCACCTGATCAAGGCCGGCGTTCACCCCCAGATCATCATGACGATCATGCGTCGGAACCAGGACCAGATGTCGGACATGGTCCACCTGGCTGAAAGAATCGGTGCCGGTTCGATCAAATTCAATGTCCTGCAGCCGACGGCACGCGGCCTCAAGATGCATCGCGATGGAGAGTCGCCGGACATGATAGAGCTCATCTCCATCGGGAAATGGGTCGATCAGACACTTTCGCTCGAAACATCCCTGCCAGTGTTCTTTCACCAGCCCCCCGCCTTTCGCCCCATGGGGCGGATGTTCGGAGAATCGGGTGACGGCTGTCAATGCTGCGGCATCTTCAACATTCTCGGCGTGTTGCACGACGGGTCGTACGCCCTCTGTGGCATCGGCGTACACGAGCCGGACCTGGTCTTCGGTCAGGCCGGAATAGACCCCCTGAAAAAGATATGGCAGGAGAATCCCGTCCTTCAAGACATCCGTCAGGGACTGCCCGAAAGGCTTACGGGCATCTGTGCTGCGTGTGTCATGAAATATGTCTGCCTGGGTACGTGCATTGCCCAGAACTATTATCGTTCTAAAGACCTTTGGGCGCCGTTCTGGTTTTGTGAAGAAGCCCATCGCCTGGGGGTTTTCCCTGAAAGCCGCCTTTTCGCTTCGGGCTTTGCCGCAACATATGAAGGAGGACGTTTATGACCCCCAAAAAAATCCGCTATGAAAAACCCCTTCTGATGAACCTGATGGGCAGGGAGGTCTTAGAGGCGAAGGGACAATTAAAGACATGCTCGAGGGGCAAAAGCGCCTCTGGAGATTGTAGAAACGGGCAGTTCGCAAACGCTACCTGCATCGCTGGCCCCCACGCAGTTGGAGTATTCTGCGCAAATGGCGCACAGGTCCAAGACCCTTGCTACCCAGGTGCATCCGCGAATCCGAGTGGAGGAGGATGAGGACCCAGGACAACAAACCGATTTCTGAAAGACCTGTTCAAGCTTGGCACCTCCAATTGGCCGATGGCCGGCAGTGGGCATTGAGGTCGGACAAGGGCCTCATGACCTGGATGAAGCGGTTTGCAGGGATACTTGGCCTCCAGCCTGCGAATATAACTCCTCGAAGTCCGACCCTTCTCATACGGAACGAGCCGCCCCCCGACGCAAGACCGGCCGATTATGAACTGAGAACCGTCTCGCTCAGAAGATCGGGGGAGAGTTCCGACTGGTCATGCACCCTCGAAGGACGCCGCGGCAAAAGAGGCGATATCGAACTCATGCGCCAAAGCCTCATGGCCGTTTATCTTGATACCATCGGTCGGGGTGGATTTCCATGTCATGGGGGGCTTCTCAATTGGCAGGGAAGGGGGATACTTGTCGCCGGCGGCACGCGCACAGGCAAATCGACCACCTGTCGAAGGCTCGTATCAACGGGCACGGTTCTTTGTGACGAAGAAACCCTTATTGTTCGGGACGCACAAGGTCGCTACTGGGGACATCCTTTCCCGACCTGGAGTTGTCTACACGAGAACGCCCAACCTCGCTCATGGGCGGTCCAGTCGGCCGTGCCGGTCGAGGGGATTTTTTTTATCTTTCCGGCGAAAAGGGACCGCTACATCCCCGTTGGATTGGGTGAGGCCGCGGCGCGGCTGACACGCGTGGCCCTCGACAAATCCCTGATCGGTTGGCGATACCCGCAGGGCAAGGTCATCGTGCATCTGAAGAGACAAATATTTGACAATGTCTGTGCGCTTGTTTTCAAAGTTCCCGCTGCGCGTCTCAATGTCAGCCTGGAATGTGATATCGAGAGGGAAATGACAGCGGCATGTCAAAATTTGTGGAAAGAAAACAGGCCCGAGGGTCAACGATGACGAGACGTCAATCTCAGACATGGCGCGAACCGCTGCCGGACTCGAAACCATCTCCGGAGTGTCTTTGAAAACGGTTGACATGAGCATGCGGCTGATATCCCGGGCGACACTTTGGGCTGCTGAGGCGGCCGATGTTTTCAAACCTCTCAGCAACAGAGTCATTTCATTCATACAGTCTTTCGTTGCAGTGATATTGACACCCGGAGAGATCGACGCCTACACGAAACAATTTTACGATCAAGATCCCTCGCCCTACGCCGATCGCGCTTGGATTGACAGTGGCCTGACGAATTCGGAAAAGGATGTCATCCTGAAGTATGCTGGCCAGAGGGGTTCTGTTCTCGTGATCGGTTGCGGAGGCGGACGGGAGGCAATCGCTCTTGTCAGGATGGGTTTTCATGTCATCGGGATCGATTCCTCGGAAAAGATGGTAAGGAAGGCAAAAGGGTATGCCGCTAGAGAATATGAGAAGATTGAGATATTGAAAGGCGACTTCTTGGAGATGACGCTTCCGGAAGCGAATTATGATTACTGCCTGCTTTCTTGCTTCATGTACAGCTTAATCCCGACGAGAGCCCGGAGAGTCGCATTTCTGAAAAAGATCAGGGCAATATCGGGGGGCAGGGGCATCGCAATTCTCCATTTCATTTCACAGTTTGGAGGCGGCCAGGAGAGGCTTTTTCAGTTGAGAAAAGCCGTAGCCCGCGTTTTTAAGGGTAACATGTCATACCAGAGGGGTGATGTTTTTTATCCGCCGTGGCATTTTTTCCATAAATTCCTCGATGAGCAGGAAATCATCGGTGAGGCTCGGGAGGCCGGCTTCATCGTAAAAGAGATTATGAAGGACACGTATTATTACAAAGGCGCATATGCCGTTCTCCAAAAGAGTCTGAGGCAATAATAGAAGATCACAAAGAGCCCGTCCCTTTGACCAGGAGGGCGGGAAGGAATTCTTGAAACAGGGTATTCTTGTGAAAGAAAACCGACCGAACTTCATCTATACGGGTCGCAGCATGTTCCCGACATTAAGACAGGGCGACCTCGTCATTCTCGAGGCGGGACGGAAACGTCCCATCCGACGGGGGGATGTCATCGTTTATTCTCGGCCGGGCGAAACAAGCCACATCGTCCACCGGGTGGAGGCAGCCGTCGGGGACGGGTTCCTGACTCGGGGCGACGGGAGCAGAGCCCCGGATGACTGGATCGTCACGCGCGATCAGATCCGGGGAAGGGTAGGGCACATCGTCCGCGAAAAACGTCTCATGCGCGTACCGCGAGGCCCGTCGCCTGCCGCCCTACGGCTCCGCCAGACGCTCGACGAGATCGATCGGAAGGCCAAGCATTGCCTGGGTCCAATCTATCAACATTTTGCACGCAAAGTCATGCCCCGGAGATGGCTGTTCCCCCTGATGAGACCCAAGCTCCTGTGTCTGCGCCGGCCCGACGGACTTGAATGGAAACTCTTTGCGGGCCGGCGACAGATCGGATTTCTTCCGCCGGGTGCCGGCTCATGGAGAATCCGCCGGCCCTATCTCCTGATGATCGACGAATCTGCATTGCCCTGCGCGGGGATAAATCGTTCCGCGGGTCCTATCCGATGAGCCGTTTCTACGGGATTTCTCGCCAGGCTGGGTCGTGATGAAACGGTGGCTCGACTACCTGAAAAGCGGCCTTTCACACCGCGCCTCCCCGGATCGTTTCCGCCGTCAGGGCGTGCCGGAACGCACCCTCCGCGATCGTTTCCGGCGATTCGGGCCGTACCTCTCGAGATTCAGGAACCGCCTCATTATCGGCGCCGGCATTATTTTCCTGGCGGCCATCGTCAGCTTTCCCCTGCCTTTGGTCAGCCGCTATCTCATCGACGACGTCATCATGGCACGCCGGCTCTCGCTGCTGGCGATAACGGTTCTGGCCATCGTCGGGCTGGGGGCGGCGGGGCGCTTGATCAGCCTCTACCAGCAGTACTACTTCGATGTCCTGGACCGTCAGATCGTGCTCGGCATACAGTCCGATCTTATCGAGCGCGTTCTTCACTTTCCGAAGTCTTTTTTCGACCGGGTCCAGACCGGTTATCTCGTAAATCGACTCGAGTCCGACGTGGAGGGGATGGGATGGTTTTTCTCCAGCGCCATGATCGGGCTTCTGGAAAATATCGTCCGCTTTGCGGGCGGCATCTGCTTTCTCCTTTATCTCGATTGGCGGCTCACCGTCGCGCTCATCGTCCTCCTCCCGGGGCTCATCTGGCTCGTGAGGTATTTCTCCGACCGGCTTCGTTATCTGACCCATGCGAACATGGAAGTCCAGGCGTCGCTATCGGGACAGTTTCAGGAAACCCTGTCTTCGACGACCCTCATCAAGGCCTTTGCCGCTGAGGACAAAATGCTCGACCGACTGACGGCGGCGCTGAGAAATGCCATGCGCCTCTCGATCGAGCAGGGAACGGTCAGCGCTCTGGCCCATACGGCCATCGACGCGATGCCGGCCGTCACCCGCGCAGGGGTCCTCTTCCTTGGGGCCTACTGGGTGATCACCGGCCACTGGTCGCTGGGGTCCCTGTTTGCCTATCAGGCCTATCTGGGGTACGTCTTCGGCCCCGCGCGTGTGCTGGCGACGGCAAACCTCCAGATGCAGACCGCCCTGGCCTCCGTTGACCGGGTGGCCAATCTCTACGATATCATCCCGGAACAAGAGGTGGGGGAGGGGAAGCCCGTCGAGAAACTGGAAGGCGACATCGCCTTCAGGGACGTGTCGTTTGCCTACGATCCCGACCGTCCTATCCTGGAACATGTGACCTTTTCCATTCGCGCCGGCGAGTGCGCGGCCATCGCCGGCGTGAGCGGCGTCGGAAAAACGACCCTGGTCAGTCTGCTGCTGAGGTTTTACCGGCCGACGGAGGGTGAAATACACTACGACGGTCGCCCCGCGGGCGACTACGATCTAACGTCCCTTCGCCAGCGCCTGGGATACGTTCCCCAGCAGCACATGCTCCTGTCCGGAAGCATCGCCGAGAACATCGCCTATGGAAACGCCGGGGCCTCGGACGAGGAGATCGCACGGGCGGCCGGGACCGCGGGTATCCACGATTTCATCGCCGGCTTGCCTGAGGGGTACCGGACGCAGATCGGTGAACGGGGCATCCTCTTTTCCGAAGGGCAGAAGCAGCGCCTGTCCATCGCACGCGCCCTGCTGAAGAGGCCCGATGTCATTCTCCTGGATGAACCGGCCGCCGCCCTGGACGGTCAAGCGGCACAGGCGCTGCTCTCGTCCCTCGGACCTGCGCTGGCGGGCAGGACGGTCATCGTCATTTCCAACGACGAGGAATGGCTGAAGGCGTGCGATCGCGTCCTCTATCTCGAGGACCGTCGTCTGTCGGCCATCGGCGCCCATGCCGAGCTGATGGTTTCGAAAGAGGCCTACGCCGCCCTCGTCAGGGGCGCCCCATGAAAATGACGTCATCGAACGACCCCCAACTGCGCCTGATCAAGGAGATCCTGTTCGGGACGTCGCCACGCCTGCCCGTGGCCGATGACGCTTTCTGGCAGGACTTCATCGCGCAATGTCAGCGGGAGCGCGTAGAGGGAGCCGTCTACTATCATCTTAAGAAAATGGGCCTCGACGTTGCCTTGCCCGCCTTCTGGCGGGAGAACCTTGCCGGACGCTTCCGCAGGAACCTGGTTGCCAACCTGACCCTGAGGCACCGTCTCAAACCGGTGCTGGCCGGATTTAACGCGTCGCAGCTCGACCACCTGCTCCTGAAAGGCCTGGCCCTCGCGGAATATCTCTACCCCAGCCCGGGCATGCGGGGCATGTCCGATGTGGACGTCCTGGTCCGGAAGGACGAACTCCTCCAGGTGAACGCATGCCTGGCGGTATTGGGATACCGCGCCGTCGACGGCGATGCGGCCGTGGCCCTCGCGAATCCCGAGGGGTATCTCTCCAGCCTGGAATACCACCGCGTCGACCGGATGCCGCCGATACTCCATGTCCACTGGCATCCCGTGAACACCTCGGTGCCGGCCGAGGCATTTGCACCCTTTTTCGATGTCGATTCCCTATGGGATCGGGCCGCCATCGTCCGCCTGGATGACGTGGAGACGAAAATCCTTTCACCGGAGCATCTGTTGATCTATCTGTGCGAGCACGCCCTGAGGGTGAATCACTCGTTCGACCGTCTGATCCTGATTTACGACATTGTCCGTCTGCTCGATACCTTCGGGGATCTCATCGACTGGTCTGCCGTGGTCTCGGATGCCGGGGCGTTTCATCTCTCCGGGCTTGTTTACTTCGCTCTCAAACAGGTTGACTATGACGCCGATGCGGTACTTCCGGAGGGGATTCTCGAACGACTGCGTCCGCTCAGGATCACATGGGAGCAGCGGATGTTCAGCCGGCTCCAGCAGCGCGGCCTACGAATCCGGGGCGGCAGTTACCTGCTGTACCTGTCCATGAATAAAGGCCCCTCGAAAAAGACCCGCTTTCTCCTGAGGAGCCTGTTCCCGCCGGGGATCATCCGGCGGCAGCGCCGGGAGGCGCACAACACCCATCGCCCATCAAGGCTTGAGCGGGTGAGAATTTTTGAGATCGCCGCGCATCTCGTGCGTGTTCTGCCGGGCTTGGTGCGGGGAAGGTCCGTGGACTGAAGTGGGAGGATCGCCCGGGAAACCGACCGTGCGCCCCGTGTGAGCGTCGTGAAGGAAATCGCGGTCCGACCCGGGCCTACATGGAATCCTGAATCACCTTTTTGATGATCTCGACGTCCAGAGTGGTGTACTTCATGCTGAAGCCGATCAGGAGCGACAGGTCGCAGATGTTGTTGATCTTACGCGGCAGACCATCGGAGTGGTTGAAGATCTCGTCCATGGCCTCCTGGGTGAACATGTTTTCCGGCCGCCCGGCCTTCTGAAGACGGAAGGCGATGTAGTTCCGGACATCCTCCAGATTCAGGGGATTGAGGTGGTAGCGGATGAAGATGCGCTGATCGAGCTGCTTGTGTCCGCGGATCTTTTCCCGGAGTTCGGGCTGCCCGATAAGGATCAGATTGAGGAGATAGCGGTCGTTGAGCTGGAAATTAAGGAGCAGTCGAATCTCTTCGAGGGTTTCCATGGGAATGAGCTGGGCCTCGTCGATAATGATCAGCATCGTCCGGTTGTTCTGGACGTTCTGCATCATGCGTTCGTTCAGGACGGTGAGCAGTTCGCTTTTGGCCGTGGCCTGGGTGTTGACGCCGAACTGGAAGAGCATCTCCCTGACGAAATCCATGGGTATCAGCGAGGGATTGGTGATGAGCCCAATATCGTAATCCGATTCCGCGAGTTCGCGGATGAAGATGCGGCTCAGGAGGGTTTTGCCGCATCCGATCTCGCCGGTCAGCAGCATGGCGCCCTTGTTTCGCTTGACGACATAGAGCAATCGCGCCAGGGCCTCTTCGTGCTCCGTGGAGTAGTACATGAACTCGGGATCGGGAACGTTCTCGAAGGGAAACTTCTGCAAACCCCAGTATTCTAAATACATGTGATCATAGCCTCCACGGAAAGGGAAATCTCGGCGAAGCACAGGCGATAGTGGAACACGGAGCGACGATAGGGATCGGCGATGTCGCCCAGTTGGATATCGTAATCCGGCAGGTAGGATTTCAGGACTCTCAGCCCGCCGGCGAATTCGGGGTATTGCGATTCGATTTTCCGCAATTGCGGCAGCTCCATTGTCAGGACCAGGTCGGCTTCACGGAGGATCTCCCCGGTCAGGAATCGTGAGGCATGGCCTTCGTCATCAATGCCGTGTTCGGCCAAAATTCGTCTCGCCGTTGTGTCCGCCGGTGCCCCGTTCATGTTCAGCAGGCCGGCGGAAGACGCCGATACCCCGGAAAGGCTCGACCGTCCGAGCCTATGATTGAATATCCGCTCGGCCATGAAGCTGCGTACGATATTGGCGTTACATACAAATAAAACCTTCGTCACAACCGACCGGAATCCGCCTACAATCGTTTTTGAGGCTGAAGTATATACATCTTGCTCGAAAATTCAAGCACTTTTCCGCATTGACTTTTGTGGCCCTTTCGCCTAAGCACGCAAAGGAACGGGAGACGCTTCATGACCGCACCACCCCTCCTTGAGATTAACGATCTCCGGACTGTCTTCGATACCCCCGCCGGAACGGTGCGGGCCGTGGACGGGGTCGACCTCGTCCTGGGCCGGAGGGAGACCCTGGCGGTTGTCGGAGAGTCCGGCTGCGGCAAGACCGTCCTGGCCCTGTCCGTTATGCGGCTCGTCCCCACGCCCCCCGGCCGTATCGCTTCCGGATCGGTCCTATTCCGGGGCGAGAATCTCCTCGCACTGGATCGGAAGCGGCTGCAGGACCTGCGCGGCGACCGGATCTCGATGATCTTTCAGGAACCGATGACCTCGCTCAATCCCGTCTTCCGGGTGGGAGACCAGGTCGCGGAGCTCATCCTTCGCCACAGAAAGACCACGCGTCGCCAGGCCCTGGATGAGGTGGCCGGATTGTTCCATCGGGTCGGAATCTCCGAAGCGGATCAACGCCTGCGTGCCTATCCGCATCAGCTCAGCGGCGGTCTCCGCCAGCGCATCATGATCGCCATGGCGGTAGCCTGCCGCCCCGACCTGATCCTCGCCGACGAGCCGACCACGGCCCTGGACGTCACGATTCAGTCCCAGATCCTCGCCCTGCTCGATCAATTGAAGCGGGAGATGGGAACCTCGCTCATACTCATCACCCATGACCTTGGCGTGGTCGCACAGATGGCCGAGCGCGTCATCGTGATGTACGCCGGCAAGGTGGTGGAAGAGGCTCCGGCGGAGGTGATGTTCGACACGCCCCGGCACCCTTACACGCAGGGCCTGCTCGCCTCCCTCCCGCGCCTCGGAACCGACCCCGCGACGCCGCTGCCGATCATTCCGGGACAGGTTCCCAGCCTGTACGATCTTCCCCGGGGATGCCGCTTTCAGGACCGTTGCCCCGATGTTCGCCCGGTGTGCCGCCAGGAGGAACCGGCGCTGTTGACGCCCTCCCCGGGGGGAACCGTGCGATGCTGGAATTACGCCTGATGATGACCGTGTTCAAGAGATCAACCTGTTTCCGCAAGACTGATTCCCGCCCGGGCGGGCATCCCTGAGGGACGCGATGCGCGATGTGCTGATGGAGATCCGGGGACTGTCGAAGACCTTTCACGTCTCCGGAGGGGGACTGGGAAGAGGCGCCCGCGAGGTCCGCGCCGTCCGGGACGTCACCCTGTCGATCCGCGCCGGGGAGACCCTGGGGCTGGTTGGAGAAAGCGGCTGCGGGAAATCCACCCTGGGGCGGCTCTGCCTCGCGCTCGAAAAGCCCACCTCCGGTGAAGTCAGATTCGAGGGCCGCAATATCTTCACCTTGACGAAGCCCAAACGGAAGGCTTTTCGCCGAGCGGTTCAACTGGTTTTCCAGGATCCCTACGCGTCGCTGAACCCCCGTCGAACGGCGGGCCAGACCGTCATGGAGCCCCTTTTGCTGCATGCCACCGATCCGAGGCTTGTCCCGGAGAACACCCGGAGCATCATGCGCACCGTAGGGCTGAGCGAAGAGCAGGCCCAACGTTATCCCCACGAATTCAGCGGCGGTCAGCGGCAACGCATCGGGATCGCCCGGGCGATCGCCCTGAAGCCGAAACTGATCGTCGCTGACGAGCCCGTCTCCGCCCTGGACGTTTCCATTCAGGCCCAGATCCTGAACCTGATGAAGCAACTCCAGCGGGATTTCGGCCTAACGTATCTGTTCATCACGCATGATTTCAGCGTCGTCCGCTACATGAGCGACCGAATCGCCGTCATGTACTTAGGACGGATCGTCGAGCTTGCATCGAACAAGGCGATTTTCGCGAATCCCCTCCATCCCTACACACGTCTCCTTCACCGCGCGATACCCGTTCCCGATCCCCGCGCAAAGCGCCCCGGGCAGCCGGCGGAAATCGACGATCATCCCCCCTCTGAAGAAGGGTGCCTGTTTTATC
>Ga0116159_1000753_pt1 | contig 36530 bp, 30 predicted proteins | sample AD_JPNAS1_MetaG_FD_89878 | JGI IMG/M metagenome (GOLD analysis project Ga0116159, IMG submission 89878) | Active sludge microbial communities of municipal wastewater-treating anaerobic digesters from Japan - AD_JPNAS1_MetaG | ecosystem: Engineered > Bioreactor > Anaerobic > Digestate | place...
CTTCCTCACTCACGCGGCGTTGCTGCGTCAGGGTTTCCCCCATTGCGCAAGATTCCTCACTGCTGCCTCCCGTAGGAGTCTGGACCGTGTCTCAGTTCCAGTGTGGCTGATCATCCTCTCAGACCAGCTAACCATCGCAGCCTTGGTAGGCCGTTACCCTACCAACTAGCTAATGGTGCGCGGACTCATCCTCCAGCAAGAGCTTTCAAGAAGAGGCCCTCTTTGGCCACTCGACCGGAGTCGAAGCAGCATTATTGGGTATTAGCACACCTTTCGGTGTGTTATTCCCAACTGGGGGGCAGATTATCCACGTGTTACTCACCCGTGCGCCACTTTACTCATCCACCGAAGCGGACTTTCTCGTACGACTTGCATGTGTTAGGCACGCCGCCAGCGTTAGTTCTGAGCCAGGATCAAACTCTCCAGTTGAAAAACTTATGAGGAGATTGCTCTCCCTTTCAGCTGGAAAAAAGGACCCACAAACTCATTATTTCCCACTATTCAATTTCCAAAGAACAACTTAGAAACAAACCGGCAGAACGCACAATCTTCCTTCTCAAAAGAACTTCCTGGCCAGCAGGCCGAAGGAAGGTGGCGTCGCAGAAAGAAATTTCTTTCTACATTAGTTTCTAACGGTATGTCAAGCACCAAATTGAGTTACTGCTTGGTTTTCTAAGAGCAGGCGCGACTTCTACCCTTTCTTTTGCCCGCTGTCAAGAAGAAATTTCATTATTTTACAACAACGATAAAATGCCTTTTCTTTCCCTTCCTTAGATGGATCTCACCATCCCTCAAGAAACGCGAATTGACCGTTTGGTCAAAGGAAGATACGGGTTCATCGTTGATATATGCCCCTCCCTGACTGATAAGACGCCTGGCCTCTCCCCGGGAAGCGCATAGACGAATATCCGCAAACAATTCGAATGCAGGAATTCCTCTTTCAATCCGCTCCCGCTCCACAGTCACCCGCGTAATCGCGGAGTTGTCCTGTTCCGTAAAGTCGCGGGGAATCGAACTGGCCGGAAGAATCCCCGCCTCCACGGGTTTCAATCCGAAAGCGGCTGCCGATGCCTTCCAGGCTGCCACGGCCGCGTCCTGTCCATGCGTGATCCTTGTCGCCTCAAAGGCCAGAACGGCCTTGGCCACGTTCAGTCTTGCATCCTTCAATTCTTGAACCCTGCGGATCTCCTCCATGGGCAGGAATGTGAAAAAAGACAGGAATCTCCGGACATCGCCATCTTCCGTATTCATCCAGTACTGGAAGTACTCGTAGGGCGTAGTGAGATCTCCATCGAGCCAAACCGTACCCTTCTCGGTCTTGCCCATCTTTCCGCCCGAAGCCGTCGTGATCAACGGAAAAGTCAGGCAGTACACCGTTTTCCCTTCAACCCTGCGGATCAAGTCCACGCCGGCCAGCATGTTTCCCCATTGATCGTTGCCGCCCATTTGAAGGATGCAATGATTGTTTTGGAATAAGTAAAGGAAGTCGTAGGCCTGAAGAAGCATGTAATTGAACTCGATAAAATTCAATCCGCGCTCCAGACGCATGCGGTAACTCTCGGCTGAGAGCATCTTGTTCACGCTGAAGTAATACCCAATATCCCGCAGAAACGAGATGTAATTCAGCTGAGTCAGCCAATCCGCATTGTTCAGCATCTGAGCCCCGTTCGCCCCGAAGGTCAGATATTTTTCAAACTGCCGCTGCAGGCATCCCGCATTCTGGTCGATTCGTTCTCTCGAGAGAATCTGGCGCATCTCGGTTTTTCCCGACGGGTCACCGATCAATGCCGTCCCTCCTCCGATCAGAACAATCGGTTTATGGCCATGTCTCTGCATATGAGCCAAGGCCATGATCGGCACGAGGCTGCCGACGTGAAGGCTGGATGCAGTGGGATCGAAACCGATATAGCAGCTCACCGGGCCGCTTGCCAATCGCCGGCTGATCTCTTCTTCATCGTTCGTCTGCTCTATGAAGCCACGCTCCGACAAAACATCCCAAACGCTCTGCACGTTCAACAGATCCTCCTGCGGAAGAATTATCGATGCTGGGAAGCCAGTGCGGAGTTGATGCGTTCGATATGGCGGGCTCTCCCATCCACTTCATCAATCTCCAGGAGCACACCCTGCAGCCGCACGTCACCCTTTGCAACCTCGAACTTGTTGGGCATCTGCAGCAGAAAACGTTCCAAGACGGCTTCTTTTCTTACACCGATCACCGAATCCATCGGGCCTGTCATCCCCGCATCCGTCAGATAGGCTGTCCCGTTCGGCAGAATACGCTCGTCCGCCGTTTGGACGTGAGTATGCGTGCCCAGAACTGCGCTCGCCTGGCCATCGAGAAACCATCCCATGGATATTTTCTCTGAGGTGGCCTCGGCATGGAAATCCACAATGACAACCCTTGTACTCTGCAACAGTTTCTTGATTTCGTTTTCCGCCGTGCGGAACGGACAATCCAGGGGATTCATGAAGATCCTTCCCTGGAGATTGAGAACCGCGACATGCTTTCCTGATGCTGTCGGCAGCAGGACGCTGCCATGGCCGGGCACGCCGGGAGGATAGTTGGCAGGGCGCAGCAGTGTTTCGTAGTCCGCGATAAAATCCAGCACTTCCTTCTTGTCCCAGACATGGTTCCCCGTGGTCAGGACATGGATCCCGGTCGAGTACAATTCGTCCACGACTTCCTGAGTCAGACCAAAACCGGCTGCGGCATTTTCACAATTCGCGATGACAAGATCGATCCCCTGGCTCGCCACCAATGGAGGCAGCAATTCCCTGACAGCCAATCTGCCTGGCTTCCCGATGATGTCGCCTATGAAAAAAATCTTCATGACCAGGCCCTACTTTGCGAAATCCGATACGCGAGTTTCGCGGATCACGGTGACCTTGATCTGTCCTGGATACGTGAGTTCGGACTCGATCTTTTTCACAATATCTTTGCACAGCATCACGGCGTCGTTGTCCGAAATCTTTTCGTTCTCGACGAGAATCCGGATTTCTCTCCCTGCCTGAATCGCGAAACACCGATCCACACCGCCGAAAGAGTTTGCAATATTCTCAAGCTCCTCCAAGCGTTTGACATAGGTCTCCAGCATCTCCCTGCGGGCCCCGGGTCTGGCGGCTGAAAGCGTATCCGCAGCCTGCACAAGGACGCCGAGCAGGGTGTTGGTCCTGCCATCGTCATGGTGGGTTGCAATCGCCTGCACGATGCGGGCATTCTCGCCGAATTTGCGCGCATACTCGGCCCCGATAGCGGCGTGGGTTCCTTCAATCTTATGGTCAAGCGCCTTGCCTATATCGTGCAGCAGGCCGGCCCGTTTGGCCTCCTTGATATTCAGTTTCAGTTCGGATGCCATCATGCCAGTCAAATGGGCCACTTCGATCGAGTGCTGCAGCACGTTTTGGGAAAAACTGGTCCGAAACCGCAAACTACCGAGCAGGCTGACCAGTTCCGAATGGAGGTCATGCACGCCGACGTCAAAGGACGTGCGTTCCCCGGTCTCGCGAATGATCTGTTCGACCTCCGTTCTGACCTTCTTGACGACTTCTTCAATCCGTCCCGGATGAATCCTTCCATCGGTAATCAATCGTTCAAGGGATATTCTTGCAACTTCTCGACGGACGGGATCGAAACTGGACAACACGACAGCTTCCGGCGTGTCATCGACAATGAGGTCAATTCCTGTGGCCGCCTCGATCGCCCGAATGTTCCTTCCCTCGCGGCCGATGATGCGTCCTTTCATTTCGTCGCTGGGCAGATTTACAACAGAAACCGTATTTTCGGCGACAAACTCTCCGGCATATCGCTGCACGGCATAGGCAATGATCTCCTTCGCGGATTTGTCCGCCGTTCTCTTGGCTTCATCCTCAATCTTACGGATCACGCCCGCAGCCTCTGCCTTGGCTGCGCTTTCCATGGATTGGATCAGCAGATTTTTCGCTTCTTCAGATGAAACTCCTGCTATTTTTTCGAGCTTCTCCCTTTGTTCCTCAACCATCTGGTTCAATCTGTCGTGCTTCTCGTGGAGTTGCGATTCCTTACTGCTCAGACTCTTTTCGCGGTTTTCTATCGCTGTCTCCCTCTGCCCCAGGGAATCCTGCTTACGCTCCAGATTTTCTTCTTTCGCACGAAGCCTTCGCTCCAGGCTCTCGAATTCACTTTTTCGGTCCTTGCTTTCCTTTTCAAATTCAGCCTTTAATTTCAGCAGGTTCTCCTTTACCTGGATCACTGCTTCTTTCTTGATCGTTTCCGCTTCTTTCTTCGCCTCGCTGACGATTCTCGCCGACAGGTTTTCCGAGGATTCCATTTTCTTCTTGGCCAGGCGGTTGCTCAAGATGAACCCAGCAAAGACACCCATCGCAGCGATTGCCGCAACGACGACGATTATGATCAGGTTATATAACAAAATCCGTCACCTCCTTCGTCAGGTTATGCCAACCTATACGCATTGGACCCCCGTTCTTGCTCAAACGATCTGTCAAGGATCGTTTCTTTCGCACCGGTCGAGCATTCTTTTTCAAGCACCGGCCGACACGCTATTCGCTTCTTTTGAGGGATTGGAATGAAAAATGGAAGAAAACAAAGGGAAGGTTCCGGGGTTTCCGGAGGCTCTGCAAAAAAACCCCCGCAAGTGCCGTGTTATACACCCTTTTTGAACCTTAAAGATACGTGGGCACCTATTTCTGTTGCTTTAGGCTTTCCACCCCCGTGGTTACGGGATGCCGGCAGACATGCACACCGCAATCCAGGCAAGGTCCCCATCTCCAAGGTGTTGGCTCAAAAAAGACTGTCAATCACGCGCATCGCAGGGGATTATCCAATACGACCTAATTTCATTGCGGTCGGATACCATTGATTAACTCAATCAACTTCCCCGATCTGGTCTCCAATTGCCGATAAGCCTCTTCCCGCAAGGTATTGTTTTTAAAGTACTCATCCGCGATGTTCAACGCAGCGAGGATGGCAATCTGCAGGGCATTCCCATCATGGGATGTTTTTCCGATTTCATCGGCCTTCTGATTGACATACCTGACCACGCTGGCCACATGTTCATCCCCCGAGTCACTAAAGACGGCTATTTCCTGTCCCAGTATCTTGATCTGAAAGCGCTTTTTCAACTGACACCCCGGTTCCTATCGCGTCACTTCGATATCTCGAAGCAGTTCCAACAACGAGTCCACCTTGGAGCGGACGGCATCCCTCTCTTCCCTCAGTCCCCCTATCTTATTTTTTATCTCTTCCAACTCCCCGTTCTTGGTCTTTATAGTCTCCTCTAATTCCTGGTTCCGCTTCTTTACAGCCGCGTATTCCTCAACGAGGTTCTTGATCTTTTCTTCCAACTCGTTGAACTGAGCGAACTCCACAAATCATCCTTTCTCGACGATCGGTATTTCTCCCGGCCTTCGCTGCCAAGTGCAAGTTCCGGCTCGGAAATTCGGTGGAATTATGTCAACAGGCCACCGAAATGTCAAGTCATTATTTCCCCGCAGCGAGACTGCTCCGCCGAGCCGAAAGAAATGCGTGCAATCCCTCCAGGACCTCGTTTCTGCGGACAAATTGTCCTGCACGCTGACGAAAAAGAGCACCTCCGCTCAGGCCTTTCGTGTACCACAGCAGGTGCTTGCGGAAGTTGATCACGGCCCTCTCTTCTCCATGACAAGCCACCTCCATGTCCAGGTGATCCCGGATTACCGCCATCCGCTCCTCAGCATCCGGTTCAGAAGGCGTTGCTCCTTCCCATCGTCCCTGCAGGCGAAGAATCTGGCCAAAAATCCAGGGATTGCCCAAGGCACCTCTGCCGATCATGATCCCGTCGCAGCCGGTCTCTTCCAGCATTCGTATGGCATCTCCGGCCCGTCTTATGTCTCCGTTGCCGATCACGGGCACGACCAGATTCCTCTTCATTGCCCCGATGAGGCTCCAGTCAGCATTGCCGGAGAATCCCTGCTCGGCTGTACGCGGGTGGAGAATGACCGCGTCCGCACCGCAATCCTGCGCAATGCGGCCTACCTCCAGAGCGTTCATTCCTCTTTTCCACCCCGCCCGCAACTTCACCGTCAGAGGCAGAGGGGTGGCAGCCCGGACTGCGCGCACGACAACCGCGACCTTGTCATCGTCCCTCATGATCGCCACGCCGGACCCGCCCTTGATCACCTTCTTGGCCGGACACCCCATGTTGAGATCGATCAAGTCGGCATGCATGTCGGTCAGCATCCGCGCCGCCTCCGCAAGCACGGATGGATCCGATCCAAAAATCTGCGCCCCGAGAGGCCTGTCCTCTTCCGATGACACGAGGCAACGCATGGCCACCCTCTGAGACTTGACCAACCCATGGGCGCTGATCATCTCCGTGAAAGCGAGTCCGCACCCGCATTTCCTGACGGTCAGTCGGAACGGGTGGTCGGTAATCCCCGCCATCGGCGCCATCAGCAGATTGTTCCGCAGATACAGAGAGCCGATTTTCATGATCTTTGGAGTTTCAGAGGAGATGTTCTCACGCCCTTTGTCCCTTATGCCTGCGGCGATCTTCCATCTTCCGCCGCGCCATTGCGAGATCATCCGGGGTATTGATCCCCATGACCTCCAAGGCATCGCCTGCGACCAGAGCGCCGACTCGATGTCCTTTCGCGACGGCGATCCCGACGATGTCCGTCAGATAGTACTCTCCTTGGGCGTTGTCTCTGCCGATATCTTCGACCGCTGAAAAAAGAAACCGGCTGCCCGCACAATAGATGCCCGTATTGATCTCCCGGATGCGTTTTTCTTCTTCCGTTGCATCCCGCTGCTCGACGATCTTGACGACACGCCCCTCATCATTTTTCACGATGCGCCCGTAAGTTCCGGGATCGTCCAGGACAGCGGTGAGAACCGTCAAGGCCGACTTCTCGGCCCGATGACGGGATACAAGATCCGAGACTGTTTCGGGCCTGAGCAGGGGGACATCGCCGCATAAAATGACCACGATCCCTTCATAATCCGAGAAACAGCCTTTCGCCTGGAGCACCGCGTGTCCGGTTCCGAGTTGCTGATGCTGTCGAACGAAGGTCAGATCAGGACTTGGAAATGCCTTGCGCACGATGTCGGCGCCGTGACCGACGATCACGACGGTTCCTTGGGAGCCGATCGCCTTTGCGACGTCCAGGACATAGGACAGCACCGGTCTTTCCGCCAACGAATGCATGACCTTCGGCAGGTCGGATTTCATTCTCGTCCCTTTGCCGGCAGCCAGAATCAGCGTGCGCAGATCGCGATTTTTCTCCATCTCTTCACCGTAGCCTCCCGCGCTTTCCCGTGGGGTAGATTTTTTCTTATCAGATTCACGTGACAAAGCCCATCCAATTTGTTTGACAAGGACGGCGTTTTTCCGTTATTGAAGAGCACCCGTAGACTCCCTCGGAATAGTCCGGTTTCCGAGACGCCGCGAAGGCATCGGGGATCTCGATTCAGACCGGTTGCCAGCCAAAGGAAGCGACCAACCCTCTGGAACCCTCAAGAGATGTCGAGCTGCTTACCGAAAGGAGATTCGAAAACATGATCGGGGTTCTCCTCGTGGGCAACGGCGCCAGGGAGCACGTCCTGGCAGAGACCATTGTCCGTTCCAAGCACGGGCCGTGCCTATATTCCTTCATGAAGGCGAACAATCCGGGCATTGTTTCCCTGTCCAGGGAAGTCCGCATCGGGAACTACCGTGATCCGGAGCCGATCGTCCGGTTTGCAAAAGACGCCGGCGTCTCCTTTGCAGTGATCGGCCCCGAAGATCCGCTCAACAATGGAATATCGGATGCTCTCGATGCAGCCGGCATCCCTGTTATCGGGCCTCTGAAAAACCTCGCCCGACTGGAGACTTCGAAGTCCTTTACGCGGGACCTCGTCCGCAAATTCGGGATCGCCGGAAATCCTCAGTATCGTTCGTTTTCCTCCATCGATGGCATAGCCGCGTTCCTCGATGAAATCGGGGCGGCTGTCATAAAGCCTGACGGACTGACGGGCGGCAAGGGAGTCCTCGTTCAGGGCGAGCATTTCATGACGGCGTCGGAGGCGCTGAAGCATTGCGCCGAAATCCTCCGCGAGCACCCCAGCGTCACAATCGAAGAGAAGCTGGAGGGAGAGGAATTCTCTCTTCAGTGCTTCTGCGACGGCACGACGGTAGCACCGATGCCGGCGGTTCAAGACCACAAACGGCGGTTTGTCGGTGACGCCGGCCCCAATACGGGCGGCATGGGTTCCTATTCCTGCGAAGATCATCTGCTGCCGTTTCTTCGCCCCAGAGACGTGCAGGAGGGGCTTGATATCACGCGCAGGGTTGCCGAGGCGCTTCGAACCGAAACCGGCAAGCCCTACAGGGGAATCCTGTACGGCGGATTTATGGTAACCCGCCAGGGCATTCGCCTGCTCGAGTACAATGCACGTTTCGGCGACCCGGAGGCCATGAACGTGCTGCCGTTGCTCTCAACGGACTTCATCGACCTTTGCCGATCGATCATTGACGGCACGCTGGAGCGCCTTCCCGTGTCCTTCGAACGAAAGGCCACGGTCTGCAAATATGTTGTTCCATGCGGCTACGGGCTTCCGAAGGATCACCCGGGCGCATCTTCAACTTCGGCCCGAATCGAGGTTGGCGATATCGGAACTGCCCGCCTGTATTATTCTTCCGTGGATCAGCGGAAGGACGGCCTGTACATGACCACGTCGCGGGCCATCGGCGTCGTCGGGGTGGCCGGGACCCTCCGGGAAGCGGAACGTATCGCGGAAGATGCGGTTCGTGCCGTCATCGGTCCTGTCGATCACAGACCAGACATCGGAACGGACTCTCTGATTCGCCGACGCGTCGAACACATGCGGAGAATCAAGCGTTCCTCATCGGAATTGACCTAAAGGGGGTTATCAAAAAATGGCGGACAATGTCATTAAACGCGTGCTGATCAGCGTAACGGACAAGAAGGGGATCGTCGAGTTCGCCAAGGGGCTCGACGCCTTCGGTGTGGAAATCCTGTCAACAGGGGGAACAGCGGCCCAGTTGCGCAAGGCAGGGCTCCCCGTACGAGACGTCTCGGACTATACGGGGTTCCCGGAGATGATGGACGGACGCCTCAAGACACTCCATCCCAAGATTCACGGCGGGCTCCTGGCCCTGCGGAACAATGAAGAGCACCGGAAAGCCATGAAGGCCCACGGAATCGAGCCCATCGACATGGTCGTAATCAACCTGTACCGTTTCGAAGACACCGTAGCCAAGTCTGGATGCACCCTGGAAGAGGCGATAGAGAACATCGACATCGGCGGGCCGACGATGCTGCGCGCCGCCGCAAAGAACTCCTCTTTCGTGACCGTCGTGACCGACCCCGCAGACTACGACCGTATCCTGCAGGAGATGAAATCCTCCGGAGGGAAGATCTCGGCGGCGACCAATTTTTCCCTTGCTGTGAAAACCTTCCAGCTCACGGCGCGCTACGACGCGGCAATCTCCAATTACCTGGGGACGATCGGATCGGACGGCACCCGAAAAACCTTCCCGGACACCTTCACCTTCCAATTCATCAGGGCCCAGGACCTGCGCTACGGAGAGAATCCGCACCAGGCCGCAGCGTTCTACAGGGAGGCCGATACGACGATCGCCGCAATCTCCAACGCCATCCAGATTCAGGGCAAGGAGTTGTCCTACAACAACATCATGGATTCCGATGCCGCGTGGCAGGCCGTCTCCGATTTCGACCTGCCGGCCGCGGTCATTATGAAGCATGCCAATCCATGCGGCGCTGCCACGTCCGCGTCGGCTCTTGTCGACGCCTACCGGAAAGCGCTCCAGACGGACCCCGTTTCCGCCTTCGGGGGCATCGTCGCCTTCAACAGAAGCGTTGACGCGAAAACGGCCGAGGAGTTGGCGAAGATCTTTCTGGAGGTCATTGTTGCACCTGCCTTTGACGAAGGAGCCAAAGCCCTGCTGGCGGCAAAGAAGAATCTGCGTGTTCTGGAAATCCCTGGTGCCGCAGGAAAGCGGGGTCTCGGTTACGACTTCCGGCGGGTGGTGGGGGGTCTGCTGCTTCAGGACCGCGATACCGGCGTGCTGGACATCCGGAAGGCGAAGGTCGTCACAAAGAGAACTCCTGCGGAAGAAGAATACCGGGCGCTCGATTTCGCCTGGCGTGTCGTCAAGCACGTCAAGTCCAATGCCATCGTCTACGCGACCCAGGATCAGCTCGTCGGCGTCGGTGCCGGTCAGATGAGCCGGGTGGATTCCGTGAGGATCGCAAAAATGAAAGCGGTGCTGCCTACTGCCGGTACGGTGCTTGCGTCCGATGCCTTCTTCCCGTTCCGCGACGGCCTCGACATCGCCGCGGAGGCCGGCATCACGGCAGTGATCCAGCCGGGCGGGTCCGTGCGGGACGATGAGGTCATCCAAGCGGCGGACGAACGCAATCTTGCCATGATCTTCACGGGCCAGCGCCATTTCAAGCATTGAGGAGCGATGTCAATCCGTGAAGGACGGCGACTGCAAGCAAGGAGGGGATCTCATGCCGAAGAAAAAGGCGCCGATCGTGAGTATCGTGATGGGCAGCGATTCGGATCTGCCCGTGATGGAAGAAGCGTCAAAACTCCTGAGAGCCTTTGACATCCCCTACGAACTCTTTCTGACATCGGCCCATCGGACTCCGGACCGGACATCCAAGTTCGCACGGGAAGCCGCAAAAAAGGGCATCCGACTCCTGATCGTCGGAGCGGGGGCCGCTGCCCATCTGGCCGGCGTAATCGCATCGCAGACGGACCTGCCCGTCATCGGGGTGCCGATCGACGCGACGACCTTGGGAGGGCTGGATGCCCTTCTGGCAACCGTCCAGATGCCGGGAGGCATCCCCGTCGCGACCATGGCGATCGGCAAGGCCGGTGCGAAAAATGCCGCCCTGTTTGCCGTCCGTATTCTTTCTCTGGAGGACCCGGACCTGCGGGAGAAACTTCGCGAATACGTCGCCAATATGGCCCGGGAAGTGGAACGGAAGCACAGCGACCTGTCATGCCGCGCATCCTGAATGCCAGGGAAAACGGAGCGCTGCGAGAAGCGGTGCGATTGCTCAGGGATGGCTGCATTGCCGCCTATCCGACGGAAACCTTCTACGGCCTGGGCGCCGATGCCGGCAACGAAGCGGCGGTCAGGCGGATCTTCGAAATCAAGGGGAGAGATTTCCGCAATCCCATCCCTCTGATCATAGGGGAAGAACGTGTCCTCCGTCATTTCGCGGCGGAAATACCGGAAACGGCAACACGGCTGATCAAAACCCTGTGGCCCGGTCCCCTGACGCTTATTTTTTTCGCGACTGCCCGGGTACACCCTCTTCTGACCGGGGGGACAGGCAAGATCGGCATACGACTTTCCAGCCACCCCATCGCCTCCTCCCTGGCAAGGGGCATTGACGGCGCCTTGACGGCGACAAGCGCCAATCTGTCAGGCGGGCCGGAATGCAACTCGGCCGCCGAAGTGATGGACCAAATAGGGAGCCGAATCGATCTGATTGTCGACGGCGGTACAACCCCTGGAAAAGCGGGGTCAACCATCGTGGACGTCACCATCGCCCCACCGGTAATTCTCCGTGAGGGAGCCGTGCCCCTCAGCCTCATCAAAAAAATCCTGGACGGACAAACCGCTTGAAATAGCGTCATTCGTGCAAAGACGTGCAAAACTACGATAACAAACATCATTCCATGTGATAAAGGTCACACAAGATCACCAAAATGGTCTTGACACCCGCCGCCAAGCGATGAGATAAAAACGGCCAATCAATTATTTTCGGATTTCTGGCAAAAAACTTTAATCGGACGAACTTGCCATCTGAGCCCGGCGCTTCCTGGTCTCCTCCTTCGCAGAAAGGACCCTTCATGAGAAAGTTCGTGCTGCTCGCATCGTCCGCGCTTCTTCTTGCGTTGATGCCGTGCCGGCCCCCTGTCAAACGGCGAGCCTGGAAGAGGGGGTCCGGCAGTACAAGGCTGAAAATTATGAAGAGGCAATCGAAATTCTCCTGAAAGTCCGGAAAGCGGATCCTTCCTCTTCGATGGCCGCTTTCTTCCTCGGGATGGCCTTCAAACAGACCAACGACGTTCAAAACGCACTCCCGCAATTTAGAGACGCCGTGATGCTGAAACCCCCGATCCGGGAGGCCGTAGTCGAGTTGATCGACATCTCCCAGCAGTCGGGGAACATCCCGGAGGCAAAACAATGGATCGGTCTCGCCGAGCGGGAAAACATTCTCCCGGCCAAGGTGAGCTTCCTGAAAGGCATGGTCCTGGCGCAGGAAGGCAAGTACGGTGAGGCCATCGAGTCCTTCGAGAAGTCAAAGAAGCTGGATGCAGCCTACACGCAGGCGGCTGAGTTCCAGATCGCGCTCTGCTACATGAACCAGCGGAATTTCTCGAAGGCCAAGGAACGGTTTCAGGCGGCCCTCACCCTTGATCCCCTCTCCGATCTCGGCTCCTTCGCCCGCCGCTACCAGGAAATCGTCGAACAGCGCAGCTTCATCGAGCGCCCCCTGCGGATCACGTTGGGCGTCATGGGCAAGTACGACACGAACATGCTGGCGGAGCCGAATCTCTATCCGGGGATCGAATCCCTGACGACCGGCGATCAAGCCAGCTACGGCATGACGAACACCTTCCGTCTCGATTATGTGCCGACCCTTTCCGGCAACTGGCTCTTCAACGCCACCTACGCCCTTGCCAGCGGCATCAACGAAAGGAATTACGATACGCATGACGTCCTCGCCAACACCATCTCACTGGCACCGGGCTACAACTTCGGGAAATTCGCATTGAACTTTCCGGTCAATTACACCCATACCCTCAAACGCGATCCGGGCTACCGCCGCTATGCGGACAATTTTTCGGCGGGCCCCATGGTCCGCTATCTTGCGGCCCAGAACCACATCCTGGAGTTGTTCGCCGGGTATACGAAGAAGAACGTTTTCAAGACCGTGACGAATCCCGAGTTGGAGGACCAGAGTTCCTGCGGCGTGGACAGCTACCTGAGCTGGATGTGGTTGCTCGAAGGCGGCGGCATCTTCAACCTGAAATACGGCCACGCGATCGAACGTGCCGACGGCATCCACTACAGCAACCAGAGCAACCGTTTCACGGTCAATGCAATCTATCCGATCTACAGCGCGCTCCGCCTGCAGCTGAGCGGCGATGTGAACCTGCAGAATTACGACAACGAAAATTCCTTTTTCGGTAACGAGACGCGACGCGACAAGATCTACACGGGCACGGTGGGCCTCACCTGGGACGTTCACAGAAACGTGAGTCTGATCGCCCAATACACGGACATTGTCGCCCATTCGAACATCGCGGCTTACGACTACGACCGGAGCATCTATTCGGCAGGCATGGAACTGAAGTTTTAGGACAACCGAAAAACTCGGAGAAGGCTGAAAGCCTCACGGGCATTGTTTCATCAACACCGCCACAGACTTCTTTTTCACCCTTGGGGAGGGGGTGTCTTATGAAGCCGAAAGTCCGCATGGCAATACTCGCGCTCGTCTTCCTGGCGCTTCTTGCCTCGTCCGCGGCGTTTGCGGCGCCTATCGGGAAAATCAGCGCCGTCCAGGGAAACGTGGACGTGACCGTCGGTCCGTCGCCTGCCGTCGCTGCCAGGGAAGGCATGCCCGTGAACGAGGGCGATATCCTGCGGGTCAAGAGCAAATCGAAGGCCGAGGTAACGTTCAACGACGGCAACCTCCTCAGGATCGCCGAGAATACGCGCCTGAAGATCACGGCCTACGCCGTCGGGGAGAAAAAGAGCAACTTTCTGAACCTCTTCCGCGGCAAGACGCAGAGCCTTGTCAAGAACCTCGGCAAGGGAAGCACCTATGAAGTCCGCACGCCGACGGCGGTCTGCGGCGTCCGCGGGACGGATTTTTTCACCTTTTTCCAGAACGGCGTGAGCGGGGCAATCTTCAAGGAGGGCACCGGCTACGGCTACAACCCCAACATGCCTCAGGAAGTGAAGGTCATCACCGCCGGTCAGGCGATGGTCATCCCCACCAAGGATGCGCCGCCGGTCATCAAACCGGCGACGGCCGCCGACATCGAGAAGCACTTGAAAGACACGGCGCCTCCCCCGAAGAAAGAGGAGGAGGAAGGCAAGAAGGACGATCAGGGCGGCCAGGGACAGCAACAAGGCCAAGGCCAGCAGCAGGGCCAGCAGGAAGGTCAGCAGGGCAACGGCACGCAGGGATCGCAGACGGTTGGTCAGGAGACTTCCGCACCACCCGCCGTTGTGTCGGAATTGATGGAACCGCCTGCGCAACCACCCGCTCCCCTCGTCGTAACGCCGCCCCCTCCGGTGGACATCAGCACGCAGATCCAGCAACAGCAAACGGGCGAGACCCTGGCGCAGGACCAATCCACGCCCGAACCCGAGCCTGAGCCGGTTGTGCCGAAGACGACCTTTTCGACGGCCGCAACGCTGGGCACCATCTCCGGAACCCTCGCCGGCGAGATCGTCGATGCAACGAACACGGGGACGATCAGCCTCGCGGGAACCTACACCGGCAGCCTGACGCCGACAACGGGAGCGGTCAGCGGCGAGCTCAGCGACGGCAGCGCCTATGACGCGGCGATCGCCGGCATCCCCGGCTCCTATCGTTTCATGCTCCGCGGCATCTACCGCAAGGGCGACGGCATCGGGTACCTCAGGGGCGATCTCTCCGGCACGGCCGCCGACGGCTCCGTATCGACCACCGGCAGCCTGTCGCGAACGGGAATCTTAGGCACTGTGGCCGATCCGCAGGCCGAGATCGGCGCCATCCACGACATCGCCGTGCCCAGGATATCGAGTCTCGTTCCCGGCGCCGCGGAATACCTGGCCTCGGAAGACCTGGTGGACGTCCGCGGCTTTAAGACGGCGGCATCCTACGGCATGGAGGGCATCGAGGGCATCTGGAGCACCACGACGTCCGGCGGCACTTACAGCACGTCGTGGAACTCCACCTACGGTACCTCTGGCTTCCTGGACTCCGGTGATCCCTACAATGTCTATTACATGATGGGCAACGACCTGATCGCGATTGCCGACCCCGCAACAGGCCATGTGAACATGTCGGGTAACCTCCTCTATCTCGACGCCAATTACATGGGGATCATCGGCCTCGCATACAACGGCAAGTACGACCCGAACAATCCGACCGGCACCTACGAAAGCGTCGGGGCCGGTACGGTGTCCCTGGCGCCGCTCGCCTTTTCCGGCGACTGGGGCATGCTGGCCTGCCTGTTCGCCGACGAGAACGGCAACTACACCTGGGCCGCGTCCGACACAGGCATCTTCGGCGGTCTCGATCCCTTCTGGAGCGGTTCAGGCTCGTCTTTCCTCGCCATGGGAACGAATAGCTTTGCTTCCTCCTATGCCGGGAAGCCCCATTATCTGTGGAATACTACGATCAGGGGGCGCGAAACCGGCCACGATAGCCAGGACGGAAACAGCATAAGCCTGTACGGCCCCGCCTGGCTCGTGGGCTACACGGCCGGCCTCTGGGTTCCCGGGGCGACCACGATCCACGGTGCGGCCCGCGCTCTCTATGTGGGGCCGGACGGCGTTCCCGGACTCCTCACGAGCGACGACATCACCATGGGCAACTACCCCTCCATCGGCATGTGGAAGGCAGAGGGTACGTTGACCCCCCATCCTTCCGGAGACCCTGCCGGCGATTACGACTACGACTACGGCGAATTCAGCAACGTCAAATTTTCCGGACAGTTTAACGTCTATGATTCCGGTCTTCAGCGGGCCGTTCCGACAGGTTCGATTGTGGGAGCTCAGGCGGAAAGCTACTCCAGCGAAACGATGTTCCTCGTGGACAGTAATGAACAGAGCCTGCGATGGGGCATCTACGACCTGCGCCTCGGCCTGGGCAATGCCTTCAGCGGCAGGCCTGTGGACGCCTCCGGCAATCCCGTTGACGCAAGCTGGTCGGCCGTCCTCGGCGGTCATGGTCAGTTCGGCCGCCTCTACACCGGAGGCGATGGATACGATTACGAGGACGGTTACTGGATCGCGGGGGCAGGGGGCGTCTGGTACGCAACGGGAGAACTCTCCGGCAGCATGCTCGGCCGGTACGTCACGTATTTCAGCTCCGGTAGCATCGGCGGCCCCTTCACGGGCGTAAACGGAAGCGTCGGCCAGGACGGCGACTGGATCGGCCAGAGCATCGGCTCCTACGAGGGAACGCCCAATGATTTCGGGGGCGACTGGTACAGCAGCACAATCTACAACGACGATGGATATTGGGAGTGGGGCGGCTATCCTCACGGCGTCTTCGGATTCCAGGAGCGCCAGGATGGAAACTACGACTTTCTCGCCATCGGAGAGTTCCCCGATTCCGGCTACGGAATGGAAGACTTCGGAAGACCGTACATCCTCAGCGGCGCCATGTACCACGAGGGCGAAGAGGGCCGCTATCTTGAGGGCTTCACCGGAGGCATATGGAAGAAGGCGGACCCGGCCGCCAGCGACGGCACGCTGGACGGATACGGGGCCGCCGTTTACTACACCGCCGACGGAAAAGTCGGCCTGATCCGGGGCGGTTTGACCGGCGTCTTCTACGAAATGAACGATTACTGGAATGAAATGACCGGCATGTGGGCGGTGCAGAGCGGCGAGGACGGCCTGGCGAACGTCGACAAGACCCTTTCTCTGCCCGGGGACTTCTCCGTTTCGAACGCCTGGATCGATGAAAATTCCCTGTACGCTTACGCGGCGGGCGGCTTTGCCGGAGGCATGGGGAACACCATCTTCGGCGAATACTACAACGGCAAGACCAAGTTCATCGCCTACGATACGCAGGACGCAACCAGGAGCCTGCCCTTCGGGATCTACAACCTCAAACTGGGAGAGGGATCCGAAGTCAATTACTACTCCGGAAAACCGGCAGGACCATCCGTCCCGTGGAGCGCGAAAATCGGCAGCGATGGATACTTCGGATACGACGAAGTTGCGGATTGGGGGTACTGGATAGCCGGTATCAATGGCGGCACATGGAACGAGTATCCAACGGAATCGGGCCATGGAACGGTCAGCGGAACGATGAGCGGCAGGTATCTCACCGCCACCCACATGGGAACCATCTGGGGTCCTTTTTATGGACTTTACACGCAGGACGGCATCGATGAAGCCGGCGGCTACGGTACCTGGATCGGACAGAGCGCAGGGACCTACGAGGGCGTGCCCTTGGCCTTCAGCGGAGAGACGTACGGATCCCTGATGCACTACGAGAGCTACGAAGGGGCCGGCCACCTCAACACGGGCGGCAGTGCAGATGGGCTCCTCGGTGGAACCGCCCCGACGCTCTTTTCGGGAACCAATACCTCCGTTACGCTCATGGGCGGGTATTCCGACGGCTGGGACGATACGAAACCGTATCTCATGTACGGTTCCGGCTGGTATTTCAACGGCACTTCGGTCTCCGGATCGTCGGAAAGCGGCGCCTTCGACGGGTATCTGGTTGGCCTGTGGAAGGACGGGACGATCCGGGCCAAGATATTGAGCCTCTACTACACGGCCGGCGGCCAGGCAGGCTACCTCGAAAGCGTGGGCGATGGGGCCTTCAACCTCGGCGGAAACTACTACCCGGGGATCGACATGTGGGAGATCCTCGATGGAACGCTCCGCGCGGTTCCCTCCGGGACCATCACCTCGCCTGACATCACCGAAAATCGATTCGAGGGCAATAACGGCCGGGGCTCCTTCAACACCGCAGGCGGGGGAACACTGGACCTCTTCGTAGCTGCCGGCGACCCGATCCGCTTCAGCGAGCTCGACTGGGGAATCTGGAACGCCGGTTTCGGCGGAACCTTCAGCGGCACCACGGCGGATTCCTGGAGCCTCAGGACGGGCGGCGGCTTCTACAACAATGATTCCGAAGACGGCTACTGGATCGGCAGGATAACGGGAACCAGATGGTCCCCCGATCTGGAGGGGACATTCGCCGCACGCGCCCTGACGAATGAGGCGCTATACCGACTTACCGGAGACGTCATCGGCTCCTCTTTGCCCGGCGAATGGCAGGCTGCGGGCATCGGCCGCTACACGCGGGAGCCGCTCGCCTTCAGCAGCGAGCTGAACGGCAACCTCTACCAGGTCGTACCCGGAAAATTCGTTGATCGGGAATACGCCCGGCCCTATTACCGGGCATCGCTGGGAAGCAATTTCTTCGAGCCGCTGCGCTATGAAACCGTGTACTTCCTCCCCGACGGGACGACGACCCATGACGCCGGGAACGTCGTCGCGTTTGAAACCGTCAAAGGGCAAGACGGCGGCAAGGACGAATACCACTACTATCCCAACGGCCACTGGCTCGCCGTCCGGACGGACGACGGCGTGACCTACACCTACGTGCAGGACGGCGGCGTAACGCCGGAGACCCTTGATTTGTCCTCTGTGCCGCCCACGACGCCGACGACGCACTTCGACCCGGAGCACTACGCATCCACACAGCCTTTCGGCTACAGCGACTATGTGATGTCCTTCGAATCCGCCTGGGAAAACACCAACGCCCTCCTGCGGGGCGGGGCCTTCACGGGAAGCCTGGGCGGCCTGACCGGACAGTCTCTCTGGACCTCTACCTCGGAAAGCAGGACGGGCGTCGTGATGATGGGCGATCACGCGACGTACAGCGGCTCGCAGATCTTCGGCACTGGGACGGCCTACAGCGGAGCCGGCGGCGCCTTTGTCGGCGAAATCGGCGGCATCATCCGCGACAGGGACTCCGACGGTGAAAATCCTCTCGAGGGGCTGTTCTTCGGGATCTATGTCGATGCGGACGGGAAGGCGGGCGTGCTGCGCGGTCCTTTCAACGGTACGTCCTACGCAGACACGAATATGTGGGAGACGGCGGACAGCCCCGACGCAGCCACCCTGTATCGGGACGACACCCTGAAGGACAGGGAAACAGGCATTTCGGCCGCCGACCTGACCGCCACGGACGAATCCGGCAACTATACAAACCTCTTCCGGGGCGGCATCGGGGCGGGCGTCAACTCCGCCCTCTACGGCACCTTCGGCGGCAGCGGCCATGTCGCAACGTCCGTCGGCGTCATGGGTCACACCCTGTCCCTGGCCGACCAGCCCGATTGGGGGATCTTCTCCCTGCAGATCGGCGCGGCCAATACCTATGAGAAACCGGACCAAAGCCCGGGGGCGTGGGCCGCCAGGCTCTTCGCCTCGGGCGAATTCGGAAAATACGCAGCGGATTATGGAACATACCGCGACGCGGGATACTGGTACGCGGACGTGACGGAAGGGACCTGGGCGGACAACCGCATCGCCGGAACCATCGCGGGCGAATTCCTCACCTTCAAGAAGTTCGGGATACTGGAGGGATCGCTCCTGGGCACGTATGACGCATCGTCCTGGCAGGCGATCGGCGGCGGCACGTGGGCCAAGGAACAGGACCTCTTCTTCAGCAGCGAGATCCGGGGAAAGAGCTATCGCCTGGCTCACCAACTGCAGGGCAGCAAAATTTACGGCTGCAGCCCCTATTATTACAGCTACTCGTACGGCGATCAGGGCGCCGACAGGAGCGGCTACAGCGAGTATTACTACTATGACGCAACCGCCGGCAGACTCAAAAAAGTCATCACCCGCTTCGACATTCAGGGACCGCCGACGGGTGAAAAGGGACACAGGGATGTGTGGGTGCAGAATTACGGAGCGGACAACCTGCCCAATACTCTGGACGACACCTGGACATTCCAGACAACGGTTTATGAGACGATCGGTGCCTATAACAACGCCCTGGCGCAACTGGCAAAGGACCCCGTCACCGGTCTACCTCTCAGTGCCAACGAACGATGGGACCTCCAGTACTCCGATTTCGGTGGCATCATGGGCGGCCTTGGCGATCTGTGGGCGAACCTGGGCTCTGCGGCATCGCCGACGGCCCTGAAGTTCATGGGGGACGTCGATATCTTCGACGTTGCGCAGGGAAACGGCAACAGCGTCTTTGCGGCCGAACTCGTGAGCTTCGATCCCCTGGTCACGATGGATCCCTATGCCAATTCGAAGACGCCCCTGGGAGCGGGCGGAAAATACGGCGCCTACTACGCCTACCTCGGCGGCGCCGTCGAGACCCCGGCTGCGCCGACCTATGATGCGAAGGGGCTTGAGACGCGCGGCCTGAGCGCGGTCCTGCAGGGCATGTTCCTCACGGACGACGGGAAGGCCGGCATCCTCTACAGTCTCAGGCAATTCGAGGATGGATCTTATGACTACAGCATCCCCGGAACGTATTACCCCGAACTGGGTTCCTGGGATGCGGACGGCAACGCCTATACGTACCAGATGACCGACGCCATCGACGCCGCGCTGCTTTCTTCCGCGGGATGGACGCCGGAGAACTTCGCGAGCCGCATCGAGTCGACAAGAATCGCGAAGTACAATTCGTTCGGAGCGGGTCTTGCGGCTTCGTATGTCGACACCGGAACCATATCCCTGTCGAACATCCAAAGCGAGGAAGTGACTTTCGGTCTCGGCGCCCTGTCTCCCAACCGCCAGTGGAAGCTCGATCAGAAAATCGCCGGCGGCGGCTATACGGGAACTCCCCGCTCCTGGGCCTTCTACCTGAACGACCCGGTCCTCGCCAGCGGACTCCCGAACCCGTCCTTCATCCCGCTTACGGAGACCGACTTCATGACCGTCAGGATCAACGAACCCGTCAACAACGCCTTCGACGGCGTCCTCGCGGGCGCGAGCGTGGATTGGATCTCGGCCACGGCGTACGTCACCGGCGGCGCGATCAAGGGGACGTTCGATCCGACCACATGGACCGCCGTCAGCATGGGCACCATCCTGCCCGTGGCCGGGTTCATCGACCGCGTCAACGCCCTCACAGACGATGCGGCGCGCCTTGCCTTCGAGAAGGCGACGAAGATCCCGGCGTTCGAGGTCGGACGCGTGGATCTGACTTACTCCAATCCAGTCAATCCTGGCTTGACGTCGGTCAACATGAACAACGTGACCTTCTTCACGACCTCAACGGATACCGCCCGGGCCAACCCGACGCTGTGGGCGACAAAGGAGATCAGCGGAACCTACAACGTGACGCCGGTGAACCCCGTAACGTTGACCGGCGGTACGGGCAGCACCGCCATCAGCGCCACGTTCAATCCGGTGAGATGGGACAACAACAAATGGGGCGCGGCCGTAAACGGCGGCGGCACCCTGACGAACGTGAACAACGCGACCTTGAACGTCAATTTCAAGGGCGGCGCGGCCGGAACGTACAGTGGAGGAAACTTCGGCGGCACGGGCGCCGGCGTTGTGAAAGCCGGCGGAGGCGCCCACTAGTAGGTGTTGAAAAACTGTAATCTTGTTCTTTGTTGTCATTCCCGTGGAAACGGGAATCCAGTCTTTTCAATAGCTTTATGGATCCCCGCCTTCGCGGGGATGACATGGCGGAGGCGAATTACGACGTTTTCAACAGCCTGCTGAGGGTGCGATCCTTATCGAGAGGCACAGGCCGGCCGGCTTGTGCCTCTTTTTCTTTTCTGTTAAGGATTGCGGACAAAATCGACGGATCATCGGATTGACAGCACCGGAGGAGGTCATTTCATGAAACGACTGTTGTTCTGGACGGCAATGCTCGCCGTGTATCTGGCCGCGTTTCCGGCTTGGGCCGCGGCAGCACCCAAGGAACCCGTCCTCAAGATCGGCGTCATCGACACGGGCAGGATCATGAGGGAATCCAAGGCGGCCAAGAGCGCCCAGGTCCTGTTTCAGAAGGAACTGGAAGCGAAGCGGGCCATTCTGTCGGCCAAGGACAAGGAGATCCGCCTCCTCGACGCCGAACTGAAGAGCCCCGACGCGAAGCTGACCGCCGATGCCCGCAAGGCCAAATCGGACAAACTCGCCCAGGAGGTCAAGGAGTTCAAGCGCATGCAGTCGGACCTCGACGAGGAGCTGAAGAAAAAGGACGCCGAGCTGACGCGCAAGCTCATCGACGAGATCCGTCAGGTGATCCGGACGCTCGTCAAGGATGAAGGCTTCACGCTGATTCTGGAAAAGAATTCCCTCATTCACGCGGACGATGCGATCAACATCACCGACAAGGTCATCAGACTCTACGACGGCCAGAAGAAATAGGATTTGCGCTGCCGATGGATAAGCGCTACGGCAGCATCCTCTCCGCCCCGGCGACCATGACCGTGGCCTTCGCGACGCCCGGGGGCTCGTGGGCGAAGACCACCATGAATGGGATCTTGCCGTTGGGCGGCACGCGCTCGTTGGAGACGGTGCTCCCCTGGGGGGAAGAGAGCTCGCTGGCGATCGCCTCCTCGGTGAGAACCCACAGTGCCTCGTCGACGAGGACGTTCCCGGCATGGGACACCCGGTCCGTCAGGACAACGCCGTAGGCGTCGTAGAGCTCCCCCTTGATCTTGATGCGCGCCACCGTGAAAGAGGAGGTATTCACGGCCGTTCCCTCGACGACCCGCAGCTTGCCCATGATGCCGTTGTTGACGAAACGCTGCCGGACGTCCCGGATCTCGATCTGCCGCAGGTTGAACTCCTTCGCGGACTTGTCGGGCCCCCAGAGCCGCTCGACGGCCGGGATGGCTTGAAATATGCCTTGGAGAATCGAATCGCCCCCCTGGGGGAAAAAGCGGAAGAAAACCGCCGCCAGGAGCACGATCAGGAGCAGGCCGTACAGGACGATCCGCCCGGGCGTCAGGATTCCTTTTTTCCTCTTCGCCTTGCGCGGCGCTTCTTCCTCTTCGTCGGCGGCTGAACCGAGTTCATCGAGGTTCTCTTCGGCCTTGTCGATCTCCAGTTCGTCCACGTCGTCGGCCGGTGCCGGACCCTGTTTTTTCTCGGGCGCCGCCAGATCGGTCCTCGCGGCGTCGCCCGCCTGCGGAACTGCCTGCGCCGGTTTTTCCGCAGCGGCGGCGGGCTCCTCTCTCCGCGCCGGCTGCGTCTCGCCTGCGGAAGGGCGTGCGCCTTCCTGGAAAAAGACATGCCGGCAGCGGCTGCAGCGGACCCAGACACCCTCCCCCGCCAGCAGGCTGTCGTCGAAGCGGAATTTGGTTTCACAACGTTTGCACTGGATGATCATGCATGTCTCCCTGAATAAATCCCCGGAAAAACCGTTCCTGCAGGCTGTTCGATCGGGTCCTCCTGCATTCGCTGCGGATCAATCAATCGTATCGGACAGGGTACAGACGTCCGGCAAGAACCGGGAGCGCTCGTTGAAGTCGAGGCCGTAGCCGACGACGAAGCCGTCCTCAATGGCGAAACCCACGTAGTCCGCCTCGAAGGGGACCTTACGCCGGGCTCGCTTGTCGAGCAGGGCGCAGACCTTGAGCGAACGGGGATTTCTTTCCTTCAGCCAGTTCACGAGATACGACAGCGTGAGCCCCGTGTCGACGATGTCTTCGACAATCAGGATATCCTTGTCACGGATCGACGTTTCGAGGTCCTTGGTGAGAACGACCTTCCCCGCACTCTGCGAACCGGCTCCGTAGCTGGCCAGCCGCACGAAATCGATCACGCAGGGAACCTGCAGGGCCCGGACAAGGTCCGCCATGAAAATGAAGGCGCCCTTGAGGACGCCGATCACGACAAGCTCCCGGCCCTGATAGTCGCGGGAAACCGCATCGGCGATCTCGCGGATACGTTTTTCGATGGCCTCCCTGGATATCAGAATCTTCCTCTTGTTGGAATCGTCCAAGAACAACCTCCTTCGGAGCCGGTCCCGCCCGGGATCGACGGCGAAAGCCTAACCGAGCGTCGAAAAACTGTCAATGAAAATCAAAGGCTGTCCTGCAGGGCGCGCACGGTGTCCGAGATGTGCGCCTCGACGATCTCCTCCGCCCGCCGCAGCTCCCGCCCGCCGGAGAACAGGGACGAAAGGCTCACGAAAATGGCGTCGAAGCGGGAAACTTCGCAGCCGAGCTTCCCGTAATCGATCCGTCCGATCATGTAGGACGATCCGTCGAAGTAGTATTTCCCGAGGCGGTTGACGGAGGGATCGCGGAAGGGCCAATGGACCTTCAGGGACAGGTACCTCCGCGCGACCTGTCGGACCGGCGCCGCCCGGAAGAGCGATTCCGGCGGTGACTGCCCCAGGCGATCGGAGACGAATTTTGCGTACTGCTTGACGAAATCGATATCGGTGACGCACAGGCCGTAGAGGTACCAGTCTTCCAGAACGGCGATCAGGAGCGACTTCTCCGTCCCGGTCAGGTAGGTGAAGCTCGGGCACAGATGACCCTGGCAGAGTTCGCGGCCGTAAAAGGAGACCTCGCGCAGGTCGGAGCCGCCGTTGCAGGCGGGATGAAGCAGGCAGCCCACCCGCCTCTCCGCTTCGTCCAGAAATCCCAGATACTCGCAGCAGTAGATGACCTCGTACCGCTTGGCCGCATCTTCGTTCGCCGCAACCCACGCGGAAAAGGCGCGAAGATCCTCGGGAGACCGGCCCGCCCCGCGGAACCGGCGCGTCCGGGCCCGCAGCCGCTCCACCAGGGGGCCACGCGAGCTGTCCGCATGGTTGTAGAGGCCGCAGCAGGCCCCGCAGGATTTTCCGGGATCGGGCTGGCAGAGATGGAGAATCTCGCCACTCCCCATCAACCCGCACCCGCCGGAACGTCCCTCCATCTCCGCCTCCCCTGGCCCCGCCCACCGGCGTGCTATACCGGATCCGCGTCTGCGGCGCAACGGGGAACCGATTGCATCGCCCCGGCAAAGATGGTAGAGGGGAGCCGCAAAACGAATCGAGTCAGGTGGCACTTCCCATGGTCCTGAAAGAAAAAACCCTTCTGCCGAACGGGCTGGAACTGGAGATCTGGGACCGCTCGCGGTCCATTGCCGCGGATACCGTCAAGGTCGAGCTTCTCGCCCGCATCCCCGTGAAGGTCGAGGCCATCTTCTTTCCCGCGAAGGAGCAGTTCGACCGTTTTGTCGCCGCCGCCGGTCCCGAGGTCCGTTATGAATACCGCCTGGAAAGGACTTTCGTCGCCCGGAACGCCGCGGATGCCGTCTTTGCGGAACTCCTGAACGCCTTCAAGAAGGATGCGCTCCCGTATCTGTCCAAACAGGATTTTGCGCAGCGGCTCGTCCGCGCCCGCTGCCGGGAAGTCGCCGCGCAATCCTTCCGCCGCCCGGCAGGAGACGACGGAGGAAACGGGAAATGAACTGGGAGGAGATCCTCTCGTCCGTCGAAAAGCCGAGCCGGTACCTGGGCGGGGAGGCCAATGTCCCGCAGAAGGATCCGCGCGGCATCCGCCTCCGCTTTGCCCTTGCCTTTCCGGACACCTATGAAGTCGGCATGTCCCACCTGGGACTCCAGATCCTCTACGCCGTTCTGAACGACCTTCCCCGCGTCTCCGCCGAGCGTGTCTACGCGCCCTGGCCCGACATGGAACAGCGGCTCCGGGAGCACGGCATTCCGTTGAGTTCGCTGGAGTCGCACCTGCCGTTGAAGGATTTCGACATCGTCGGATTCTCGTTCCAATACGAGCTTTCCTACACCAACGTCCTCAACATGCTGGATCTGGGGGGAATCCCGATCCGTTCCAAGGACAGGGGACCGGACGATCCCCTCGTCATCGCCGGCGGTCCATCGGCCTTCAACCCCGTCCCCATGGCCTCCTTCATCGACGCCTTCGTCATCGGGGAAGGTGAAGAGGCGGTCGTCGAAATCGCCGCCGCCGTCGTAGCCGAGAAGGAAAAGACGAAGCGGCGCGAGGGGCTTCTGGAGGCGCTGGCTGCGATCCCCGGCGTCTATGTGCCGGCCCTGCACAACCCGGGCGCGGTGACGGTCCGGAAGCGCGTCGTGGCCGACCTCAACCGCTGGACCCTGCCCTGCCGGCCGGTGGTTCCTCTCATGAAGACGATCCACGACCGGATCTCCCTGGAGATCGCCCGCGGCTGCACCCGAGGGTGCCGCTTCTGCCAGGCGGGAATGGTCTGGCGGCCGCTGCGCGAACGGAGGACCGATGTCCTCGAGCGGATGGCCGACGGCATGGTGAACGCCACGGGCTACGAGGAAATCTCGCTGCTGTCGCTCAGTTCCGGGGACTTCAACGGGATCGGGACACTGCTCTCGACACTCATGGACCGCTATTACGAACGCCGCATCGCCTTGGCGCTGCCGTCTCTGCGCGTGGAAACCCTGAAGAAGGAGCTGATGGATGCGATCAGGCGCGTTCGCAAGACGAGCTTCACCCTGGCGCCCGAGGCGGGCACGCAGCGGCTCCGCGATGCGATCAACAAGGGAAATACGGAGCAGGATCTCCTGTCCACGGCCGGGACCGTCTTCGCCGCAGGCTGGCGCAACCTGAAGCTCTATTTCATGCTGGGCCTTCCCACCGAAACGGAGGCCGATCTCGAGGGGATCGCCGACCTCGCCTACAAGGTCCTGGGAGAGACCCGAAACCGCGGCCAGATCACGATCAGCCTCTCCACGTTCGTGCCGAAACCGCACACGCCTTTCCAGTGGCAGCGCCAGATCGGCATCGAAGAGACGCTCGCCCGCCAGGAATTCTTCAAACGGCGGATCCGGCACCGCAACCTCTCCGTCAAGTGGCACGATGCGCGGATGAGCCTGCTCGAAGGCGTCCTTTCCCGCGGGGACGAGCGCGCCGGTTCCCTCGTGGAACAGGCCTTCCGCCTTGGCTGCAGGTTCGACGGGTGGAGCGAGCGGTTCCGCTTCGAATGGTGGGAAGAGGCGCTCAGGAAAACCGGCCTGTCCGTCGACCGGTCCCTCGACAGCCGCAGCGCCGATGACGAACTGCCCTGGGATTTCGTCGATACGGGCGTACGGAAGGCCTATCTTGCCGGGGAAGCCGGGAAGGCCCTGGACGGATTGATGACGGAGGACTGCCGTTTCGGGGCCTGCGGGGACTGCGGCGCCTGCGACGGAAGGGAGATCCGCATCGTCACCAATCCCCGGGAAACCACCGGGCCGTCGGCATCCGGAGCGGCCGAGCTCCCGGCGGGCGTCGGGTCTCCGGCGCAGCGCTTTGAAATCCGGTTCTCCAAGAGGGGGCGGGCAAGGTTTCTCTCCCACCTCGAGGCGGCGACGGCCCTTTTTCGCGCCTTCAACCGCGCCGGCATCGCCCTTGCGTACTCCCAGGGATTCCACCCGCACCCGAAGATCTCTTTCGCCTGCGCCACGGCCGTGGGGGTGGAAAGCGACGGGGAATTCGCCGAGGTGCAGCTTCACGGCTCCCGAGTCGAGGCAGGCGAAATACCCGCAAGAGTCAACCCCTGCCTGCCGCAGGGGCTGGCGATCGAGGCTGCCGAGAAACTCCCGCCCGACGGGCCGTCGCGCTTCGCCCGGATCGCGGGATTCGATTTCCAGATTGCCCTGCCCCTTGATCTGCCGGACGCCTCGCTCCCCTCTCTGGAAGACAGGATCGCCGGCTTCCTCGCCGCCGGGCGCTGCGAGATCGTCCGGGAGGGCGGCGGCAAGACCTCCGTCCGTGACATCCGGCCGCTCGTGGAACGTCTGACGCTGAACCGGGAAGAAAAACGCATCGACATGACCGTGCGGTTTTCGCCGGCGGGAACCGTCCGGCCGGCGGACGTCCTTTCGCAGGTGCTGGGGGTGGCGCCCTCCGATCTTCCGCGGTACCGGATCCGCAAGACCGGGACTTTTCGGTGACAGGCAATCCTTCGGACATGCCGACATGCCGGCCGGATGGCGTCGATTTTTGTTGTTGACAAACGTTACGATCTGCGGCTATAAGAGGCGCTTCAAAAAATCCAGATAAGGATTGTCCTATGTACGCAGTCATCAAGACAGGCGGGAAACAACACAGGGTCTCGGCAGGCGAGGTCCTCAACGTAGAGAAGATTCCCGGGAACCGCGGCGACGAGGTCGTATTCGACCAGGTGCTGATGGTGGCCGGGGACGGCAAGGTCCGCGTGGGCAAGCCCTATGTCGAAGGGGCAAAAGTGGTCGGTGAGATCGTCACCCAGGCCAAGGCGAGGAAAATCTACGTTTTTCACATGAAGAAGCGCAAGGGCTTCAGCAAGAAGACCGGTCACCGGCAGCCCTTCACGAGCATGAAGATCAAGGAAATATCGGCATAGGAGGATTTTCGGTATGGCGCACAAGAAAGGTCAGGGAAGCTCCCGCAACGGCCGGGACAGCAATTCCCAGCGAAGGGGCGTTAAGGTGTTCGGCGGCCAACCGATCCATGCCGGTTCCATCATCGTTCGCCAGGTGGGAACCAAGATCCATCCCGGCGTGAACGTCGGATTGGGCAGGGATTTCACACTCTTCTCGAAGATCACGGGCGTCGTGAAGTTCGAGCGGCTCGACAAGAAGCGCAAGAAGGTCAGCGTCTACGCCGCCTGAATTCTGCCTGTACGGCGGCGGGTGATCACAACGGCATCCATCCCCAGCATTCCCTGAAATACTTGAAGGCACTCCCGGCAGTGCCTTTCTTTCTTTTCCGGGGTCCCCTTTTTCCTATGAAATTCATCGACGAGGCGAAAATCTACGTCAAGGCCGGTGACGGCGGGAGGGGATGCGTCAGCTTCCGGAGGGAGAAGTTCGTCCCGCGCGGCGGGCCGGACGGCGGCGACGGCGGGAAGGGGGGCGACGTGGTGGTTCGGGCCTCGGCCAGCGCAAGGACGCTCCTGGATCTCAAGTACCGCCAGCATCACTTTGCCAGGCACGGTGAACACGGCAAGGGAAGCAACCGGACTGGCGCCGATTCGCCGGACGTCATCGTGGTCGTCCCGGTCGGAACGGTCGTGAAGGATGCAAGGACCGGAGAGATCATCGCCGACCTCACGGTCGTCGACCAGGAGGTAATCGCCGCCCGGGGCGGCAGGGGCGGCCAGGGCAATGCGAAATTCGCCACCGCGACGAGGCAGGCGCCCCGCTTCGCCCAGCCGGGAGAGCCGGGCGAAGAACGGACGATCCTGCTGGAATTGAAACTCCTCGCGGACGTCGGCATCATCGGCATGCCCAACGTGGGAAAATCGACTTTCATATCGAGGGTGTCTGCGGCCCGGCCGAAAATCGCCGACTACCCCTTCACCACGCTCGTCCCCAATCTCGGCGTCGTTTCCTGCGGGGAGGGCCGGAGTTTCGTGGTGGCGGACATCCCGGGGTTGCTCGAGGGGGCCCACGAAGGTGTGGGCATGGGCATCCGCTTTCTTCGGCATGTCGAACGGACGAAGGTCCTGTTCCACATCCTGGACCTCTCCCGCGAGCCCTACGGAGGGGCCGGCCACGACCACGAGGTCGTCAACCGGGAGCTGGAGCGTTTCAGCGCGGAAATGATCCGCAAACCGCAGATCGTCGGCGTGAACAAGATCGATCTCCCGGTCAGCCGGGAGCGGCTGAAAAACGCCGTTGACTTCTTTGCCGGGAAGGGCATAAGGGTTCTACCCTTTTCCGCCGCAACGGGTGAGGGCATCGCGGCGGTCCTGCAGGCCATGATCCTTCGCCTTCAGGAAGCGGGCACCCCGGAGCGGCAGGAAGGCGCGGAAGAGGAGTCTTGAAGGCAGCGTTTGCGACCCGCCAAGGTAGGTGTTGAAATGAACACATCGTGCATCCGCAAAGAGATTCTCAAGGGCGTCCGGAAGGTCGTCATCAAGATCGGCAGCGCCGTGCTGACCGGCGAAGACGGCCTCGACCTCCAGCTGATCGAGCAGATGGTCGCCGAGATCGCGGAGTTGACCCGGCGCGGCTACTCGGTCGTGATGGTCACCTCCGGCGCCATCGCATCGGGCAAGCATCGCCTGGGCATCGCCGGCAAGCTGAAAAGCATCCCGCAGAAGCAGGCGGCGGCGGCCGTCGGACAGGGCCGCCTGATGCGCGTGTATTCCAACGCCTTCGGCAAGCACGGACTGTTCGTGGGGCAGATGCTGCTCACCATGAATGACCTCACGGACCGCAGGGGCTTCATCAACACCCGGAACACCCTTTCCACGCTCATCGAATGGAAAGTCATTCCAATCATCAACGAGAACGACACCGTCGCCGTGGACGAGATCAAGTTCGGAGACAACGACAATCTCGCGGCGATGATCACGAACATCACGGAGGCCCACCTGCTGATCAATCTGACGGGAACGGAAGGCCTCTACGACCGCAACCCCGCGACGTCGAAGAACGCCAAGCTGATCCCTCTGGTCAGGGAAATCACCGAGGAGATCGAAGCGGCGGCGACCGGCGAGACCAGCGCCGTCGGACTGGGCGGCATGAAGAGCAAGGTGCAGGCGGCCAAGAAGGTGACTTGCTTCGGCATTCCCTGCATCATCGCCCCGGGAAAGGAAAAAGGGATCCTGCTGGATCTTTTCGCCGGAAAGGAGAAAGGCACGCTCTTCCTGCCCATGAAGGACCATCTGAGCAGCCGCAAGTCTTGGATCGCCTTCACCCTGCGGCCCCGAGGAAAACTGGTGCTGGACGAAGGGGCGGTGCAGGCGGTTCTGGAAGAGGGGAAGAGCCTTCTTCCGTCGGGGATTCTGAGCGTGGAAGGAGCCTTCGTCGCCGGCGACCCGGTGACGTGCGTGGATGCGGAAGGGCGGGTCCTGGCGAAGGGGCTCGTCAATTACACCGCCGACGAGATCCAGAAGATCAAGGGGTTGAAGAGCTCCAAGATCGAGCAGGTCCTGGGATACAAGGACTACGACGAAGTCATCCACCGGGACAATCTCGCCGTCGAGAAAGGGCTGCAGGCGAAGTCGCGATTGCAGGGGGACGAGGCGTCCCCCGACGCATGCCGCAACGACGGAGAATGAGGCACGGCCATGGCCCGGCGTCCGGAACTCTCCTGCGAAGCCTTCAGATCTGCTCGAGCATCGCCTCGTTCACCATTTCGCCGTTCGTGATCACGCAGGAGTTCACGCAGCCAACGCGATTGCACACGCCGATGCAGTCCCGGAAGTTGTGATCCAGCGTAAGGAAGAGCGCGATCAGGTCTCCGCCGCAGCGGCAAGCCGTGTAGACCGGCAGCTTCTTGTTGCACGTCGGGCATTGGATTTCCACGATCTTCCCTTCCTGCAGGTCGATGTCGAGTGCCACCCGCACCTTCTCGCCGAAGATGGGACTCAGGGCAACCAGGCCCTTGGCCTTCCCGTCCTTGACCTTGAGCAGGATCCCCCGGTGACCGTTGAACGTCGCCCGCTCGCTGATGAGACGGTGCCCGTTCTGACAGTAGAGATCGCACACGACCAGGACTTTTTTCGCCTCGGCCATGGCCTTGTCGATCGGGTTCGGGATGAGCAGCATTCCTTTTTCATCGTAGAGCGCCATGGGGCTTCACCTCCGTTGCCGTTTTGTCGCAGGGACATCCTATCATGGTACAAGTCCCCTCTACAACGTCAATCGGCTGAGTGAGGACCGCTTCTTTTGAAGTTCTCCGGCCGTTGTGATAGAAAGACGGCCTCGCCCCGGCGGCCGGAGCAGCCGCCGCGGACTTCGCCCGCTTCTAGCGAGGAGTGTCTCCATGAGCATGACACGCCGTCTTCTCCCTTGGTTTGGGGTCATGGCGGCCGTCCTGGCCGCGGCCTGCGCACCGAAGCAGGCACCCGCCCCGATCCCGCCAAAACCGGCGAAGGTGGCCGTTGTCCTGGGCGCGGGCGCCGCGAAGGGATTTGCCCATGTCGGCGTTCTCAAGGTGCTGGAGTCCCACAAAATCCCCGTCTCCATGATCGTGGGTACGAGCGTGGGAAGCTTCGTCGGCAGCCTGTACGCCTCCTGCCGGGATGCCTATCATTTGCAGACGCTCTCCTTCTCCCTCGACCGGGATGACGTGGTCGACCTCGTGCTGCCGGACAACGGTTTCGTGGCGGGGGAAAAGCTGGAGGCCTTCATCAACCGCCAGGTGAAGGGACTGCCTCTGGAAAAGTTGAAAATCCCGTTCTTCGCCGTTGCGACGGACATCGCTTCGGGCGCCGAGACGGTCTTCGCCACCGGCAACACGGGCATAGCCGTCCGCGCAAGCTGCTCCATTCCGGGGGTCTTCAAACCGGTGCGCATCCTGAACAGGACCTATGTGGACGGAGGCCTCGTCAGCCCCGTGGCTGTGGAAGCGGCGCGGCGCATGGGCGCCGATGTCGTGATCGCCGTCGACATCTCCTCGGCCGTCGTCGACGGAGCGGCCCCGAAAGGCACCGTCGAGGCGATCCTGAAGTCCGTCGACATCATGTACGCCAAGATCGCCGCCGTTCAGATCAGGCGGGCGGATATCGTAATCAGACCCCGGGTGGGGCACATCGCTTCGGGGGATTTCTCGAAACGCCACGAGGCCGTATTGGAGGGAGAGAGGGCGGCAATGGAAGCCCTGCCCTCCCTTCAGGCGATCTTGGAACGCCTGAGAGCGGAAGGCCGCCTGCCGGCAAGTTCTTGAAGGGCCTGCCCCGCTAGAGGATGTAGCGGGCCTCGACCCGCCCGGCCCGATCGAACCGCACTCCCTCGATTTCCAGCAGGGTCCGCTTCAGGGCCAATCCGCCGCCGAAACCGCCGAGCGATCCGTCGGCACGCAGGGTCCTATGGCAGGGGATGATCGGGGGAAAGGGATTGGTCGCCAGGGCGCGACCGACGGCCCGTGCCGCGCCGGGGCTGCCGACTGCCGTCGCCAGGCGGCCGTACGTCGTCACGAAACCGCGCGGGATACGGACCTGGGCCCGAAGCACGGCCGCGTGGAAATCGGCGAGTCGTTCGAAGGCCAGCAGGTTCAAGTCAAACTTCGGCGTCTGTCCGGACAGCATCTTCCGGATCGAAGCCTCCTCGCCGCCCGCCTTCCCGGGAACGGCGTCCGGATACTCCCGCCGGATGAGGGACTCGACGTCTTCCCGGCGCGGCAGAAAGATCCTTTCAAAGCGCCTGACCCTTCCTGCAGCCGTCCAGACGGCCCCGGACATCCCGAGGTCGGTCGGGATCAGCACGTAGAATCGTGCAACGGATGTCATTTCTCGGCCACCTTCCTTTCAGTCCCGCTTTCGCCGCCCAGGCGAAGGGCGAGAAAGATCGTCCCGGCCAGCACGGCCAGGCTTGCAGCAACGACCGCCGGACTCACCATGCCGGCGGGCAGGTACTCGTACAACCCCCAGAGTCCGAAGACGATGAAGATCGATGCGGAACACCATTTGATGAATCGCGTCGGAATCCTCTTTCCCAGCGTGACGCCGATGCCGATGCCGATCGCGTCCGCAATCACCATTGCGGCGGTCGTTCCCATCCAGATGAGGATGATGGAGGGATAGCGCGCCGCCAGGGCGACCGTGGCCAATTGCGTCTTGTCCCCCATTTCGGCGAAAAAAAAGGAAACGGCGACCGTCCAGAACGGGTTGAAGCGGAAGCGCCGGTCTTCGCCTTCCAGCCTATCGCCGCGCAGCGTCCACAGGCCGAACAGGATGAACGATGCCGCCGCGGCAACCTGCACCCAGGAAAGAGGGATCAGCGCGGTCAGATAACTCCCGGCGATCACGGCCAGCAGGTGGTTCACGAGCGTCGCCGCAAAGACCGCCGCCAGCACCGTCTTCGCCGGATAGCGCATGGCGAAGGCCATTGCCAGGAGTTGGGTCTTGTCACCCATCTCGGCGATCAGGACGAAGAAGAGCGATGTCGCAAAGACGGTCATGGGTCCTCTCAAAAAAGAAGCGAGACTTCCAGCGTGAGGGCCTCACGCGGAAGGTCTCGCTGATCGGCCGACGGCCGAAGGCAAGGCCGCCGCCGGCCTGCTGGCCCTGCCTTCGACGGCTGGCGCCTTCCCGGCGCGCCCCTTATACCGCCGCGGGTTTCGGCCTGTCAATCCCTTTGTCCCGAAAGCGCCTGCCGGATCTCCGCGGCCAGGGCCGGACCGATGCCGCGGACAGCCTGCAATTCCTCGGCGGAGGCCTCCCGGATGCGGCGCAGGTCTCCGAAGGAACGGAGGAGCGCCCGTTTTTTCGCCTCGCCGATGCCCGGAACCGCGTCGAGGGGGGAACGAAGATCCCTCTTCCGCCTCAGCGTGCGGTGATAGGCGACGGCGAAGCGATGGGCCTCGTCCCGGATGCGCTGCAGGAGATGAAGAACCGGCGGCCGCCGCGCCGGATAAACGGGTTCCCGCCGTCCCGGCAGATAGACCCTTTCCTGGTCTTTGCTGACGCCGCCTCTGCCCGGATGTCCTACGCCCCCTTCCTTGGCCAGCCCGACGGCGTCGACGCCATCGATCCCCAGGTCGCGGAGAACCGCCAGGGCGACGCCCAACTGTCCCTTGCCTCCGTCGACAACGAGGAGATCGGGAAGATCCTTTCTCTCGCCGTAGCGCCTTTGCAGGACCTCGCGCATCATCCCGTAATCGTCCGCCCCGGCCACGGTCCGAACGCGGAAACGTCGATAGGCCGACTTCAGCGCCGTGCCTGCCCGGAAGACGACCATCACCCCGACCGCCTCGGCGCCGCCGAGATTCGAGATGTCGAAGGCCTCGATTCGTTCGGGGACGCGGCGGAGTCCGAGAAAGTCGGCCGTCTGCTTCAGCGCTTCCCGCGGGTCGCCTTTCTTCAGTTTTTCGGCCGCAAGCAGGTGTTCCGCGTTCCGTGAGGCCATCGCCACGAGGTCTCGGGCCCGCCCGCGGATCGGCGCCTGCAGCGCGACGCGTCTCGATCGCTTTTCGGAGAGCCACTCCGCAATGGCCTCCCCGTCTTCCGGCATCAGCGGGACTGCGATTTCCGGCGGGATTTCCGCCTGCCCGTCATAGTACTGTTTGAGAACGGACGAGAGGATCTCGCCGGTTTCCAGGAGGAGGCGAACGACGGGAAAGGCTTCATGGCCGACGATCCGGCCCCTGCGGAGGCGCATCAGGCAAACCTGCGTCTGTTCCCCGCTCCGCGCCACGCCGAAGACATCCTGATCCCGCCCCGAGACGTCTTCCATGCGCTGCTTTTCCAGCGTCTGGTCCACAGCGGCAATCCGGTCGCGCAGGCGCGCGGCCAGCTCGAATTGCAGCGCCTCGGCCGCCTCGTCCATCCGTTTGCGCAGCCCTTGGAGAAGAGCGGTCCTGCGTCCCTCCAGGAAGGCAAGACTGTCCTCCACCATCTGCCGGTAGACGGCCTCGTCGACAAGCGAAACACAGGGCGCCAGGCACCGGCCGATCTCGTACTCGAGGCAAGGCCGCCGGCGTCCCGCCATCTCGCGATCGCGGCAGGTGCGCAGAGGGAAAACCGACTGAACGAAGACGAGCGTTTCGCGGGCGGCGGCGGCGGAGGGATAGGGGCCGTAATACTTCGCGCCGTCGCGGACCGGCCTGCGCACCAGCTGAAAGCGGGGATAGGCGTCGCGGGGATCGATGCGCAGATGATAGAAGGCCTTGTCGTCGCGAAAATCCACGTTGTACCGGGGGCGGTGTTCCTTGATGAGGTTGTTCTCGAGGATCAAGGCCTCCTTTTCCGTCCCCGTGACGACGAATTCCACATCCCGCAGCCGGGAAACCAGATAGGGGATCATGAAACGGGTATCTGCGCCGCCGGAATAGGCCCGGACCCTGCTCCGCAGGTCCTTGGCCTTGCCCACATAGAGAACCTTCCCTTCGCCGTCCCGCATGAGATAGACGCCGGGTTCCCGGGGTGCGCTCGCAATCTTCTTCTGCAATTCCGAATCCATGGGAAGAATTCCGGTTCATGCCGCCGCCCGGCCCGTCATGGGCGGCCGTGAGAGAGGCGACCGCTTCCCGATGTGCGGGACAGGCGCGACGACGAGAATTTCTCCCAACAAACAGGATTTTGCATGCCTTGTCAAGCCATCGGCCGCGCCCTGCCGGGTGGCGTGGATGCATTGAAAACACGGCGGATTCCATGGTATAAAACGGCCATTCTGTGGCGCAGGTGCGCCGAATCCGGACCGAAGCAGAACGGCAACCCTCATTTCCTGCGCAGTCGGCAGGATGTCCCCGTTTTCCTGCTTGAAGTGCAAAGTGCCCGTCGGGATTGAATGTATCCGGGCATTCGTCCTTTTTTGTCTCCAACGGCAATTCCCATTCCTTTATCCGTCATTCCCCTCTTTTCCCTTCTTTTTTCATTTTTACGAGAAGGACTAAAGTTTTCCCGGGAGAATACCGAAAATGTCAGCGAATGATTTATCCACCCAAAGAGAGGGCTAAGCCATTGAACAGCGATAAGAAACGGCAGTATCTCGCCGAGAATATCCTGACGGCGCGTGATGTGGCGGCCTATCTGAGGCTGACGGAAGCGACCATCTGCAAGCTGGCCGCTTCCGGGGGGCTGCCGGGATTCAAGATCGGAAAATCATGGCGGTTCGACAGGGACGAAGTTCTGCAGCGGATTTCGGCAGCAAAGCAGAACGGGAAAAATGCTGCGTAACGGACACAGGATGACAGGGAGGGAACCATGGCAACCGAAGGAGAATTGATCGGCAAGGTCGCGGCCGTAGCTGCGGATCGCGAGGGCAAATACCTGACGTTCACGCTGGCTGGAGAGGAGTACGGGATCGGGATCCTGAAGGTCAAGGAGATCATCGGGATGATGCCCGTGACGATGGTGCCGCAGACGCCGCCGTACGTAAAAGGGGTCATCAACCTGCGGGGGAAGGTGATCCCC
>Ga0116159_1000756_pt1 | contig 36396 bp, 29 predicted proteins | sample AD_JPNAS1_MetaG_FD_89878 | JGI IMG/M metagenome (GOLD analysis project Ga0116159, IMG submission 89878) | Active sludge microbial communities of municipal wastewater-treating anaerobic digesters from Japan - AD_JPNAS1_MetaG | ecosystem: Engineered > Bioreactor > Anaerobic > Digestate | place...
AGTTTATGGTTGTCAAGCGCCTCCCGGGCCGCCGCGTCGCCCGGAGCCGCCGCCACCACCTCTTCCTGGCGTTTGATCATTTCCTCGATTTCCGCTATCAAATCAGACAGCTTGCCCTGAACGCGAAACGCTTCGATCAACATCATCCGGGCCGGCAGCGCCTGGGGATCCAGATCGTTCAACGCGGCGCGGGCCTCTTCCTCAGCCTTGGCGGCCTGACCCGCTTGCAGGTATGCCCCCCCAAGCGCCACCCGCGCCTCCAACGAACGGGGAAACTGTTCGCGCAACGCCGTCAGCGTGGCGATGGCCGCCTCGCCTCGCCCCGTGACTTGTTCCACATGGGCCAGCAGCAGCCCTCCCTTTTCCGGATCGCGCCCTTGCAGTTCCCGGGCCAAGGCCTCGGCTTCGGACGCGTTGCCCTGTTTCACGGAGAGCGCCGCCAGTTCCGCATAGGCGGGAACCAATACGGGGTCCAATTTGATCGCCTCGCGGTAGGTCTTGACGGCGTCGTCGGGACGTTGCTGCGCGGCGTATACGCGGGCCACGCCTAGTTTGGCCAGTGCATTGCGCGGGTCTGCCGACAACGCGCGATCGTATTCAATCATGGCGTCCGCCGGCTTCTCCAGGCGCAAATACGTGTCGCCCTGTTGCCGGAATTGCTCGCTGCGACGCCCGCCGCATTGCGATGTCGCCGCCAGAACGATCGCCAGCGCCAGCGCAACCCCGATGCGACTCCATTCCGACCCTTTTCTCGTCGTGCCCATAGTCATTTCCTCCGCGGCGATTTTGCGGCCGCCATCGATCCTATCCGGAAGAAGCCGCGTTCGCACACGGCGCCTTCGCACGGTTCCCGGCGCGCTTATTTTCCAAGCATGGCGCCAATACGCTTCAAATATTGCGGGTCCACGGGTTGCCCCGCCTGCGCCTTGGCGGAGGCCGACGCATAATACCGGTTGGCCGCGTCGCGATCGCCAAGTTCGAAATAGGCCTCCGCCATCGCCGCGTCGACATGGGCCGGCCCCGAGTCGAGTTGCGCCACGGGCTGCAAGTCGCGCACGCCTTTGTCATACTGCTTGAGCGCGATGAAGATGAGCCCGCGCAGCGTCACGTAGGCGGCTTTGGGCTCTAGCCGGATGGCCCGCTCAATCGTCTGCAGGGCGCCCGCCATGTCCATGCCCCGCTGGGCCATCAACATCGCCTTGCGATACAGCATGCCCGCGTCTTCCGGGCGCCGTTTCAGGAAGCGTTCGCACAGCGCCTCGGCCTCGGCGGCATTGCCCATGCGCGTCTGGACCTCCATCATTTTCTCCGTGATGGACGACGAGGCGGGATCAATCAACATGGCCCGGGTCAACGCCGTAGAGGCTTTGGGCAGGGCGTCCGCATGGTTCTGGGCGAGCAAGAAATCCGCCAGCGTCAACCACGAATCCAACATGCCGGCATGCGTCGCGGCAAAGCGGTTCAACACATCCTCGCCTTCCGCGGCGCGCCCGGTTTTGGCCAGCATCGCGGCCAGGTTTCCCGCCACGGTCGCATCGTCCGGATGCGCCGCCGCCTGCTCCCGGAGCGTTTTTTCCGCTTGGGCGGAGTCGCCCTGCTCCATCAGAATCCGCCCTTCCATATAGGCGAGCGACTTCGCCTTGGCGGGATCATCCCCCGCCACGCGTTTGATTTGGCCGAACAGGTCCTGCGCCCGCGCCTTCTGACCGGTTTCCAGGCAGACCGTCATCAATAGTTCCAAGGCGGCCAATTCTTGGGGGTTTTCCACAAGCAGGGCTTCCAGCATGCGTTGCGCTTCGCTGTGACGTTTTTGCCCCAACGCCGCCTCTGCCGCATAGAGCCGGGCCGGCAGCGAATGAGGAGCCAGGGCGATTGCTCGATCGGCCAGATCGCCGCCTTTCACGAAATCGCGGGCGTTCAGCGCCAAACGCGCCAACCCTAGCAAGGCCGTCAGATTGGCGGGATCCTTGTCATACACCCGCTGAAACCGTTCCCGCGCGCCGGCGGGGTCCGGCGGCGTCATGGTCATCAACAACTGCGCGGCCAACGCTTGCGCGGCCAGGTTTTCAGGGTCTTCCTTCAGCGCCGCGTCCAACGCTTCCTGGGCGCGCGCGTGCGCCTCCTGGGCCCCTGTTTTGAGAAACGCCTGTGCCACGGCCACGCGGGCCTCCGTCACCTCGGGAGCGCCCCCCGGACCCAACGTTTCGAGCAATGCTCGCGCTTCTTCGGGCTTTCCTTGGCGCGCCACGGTCTTCACCCGGGCCGCCGCGATCGCGCGCTGATCCTCCGCGCTGAAACCCGGCTTGCCGCTGCCGAGCGTTTCCATCGCGATTTCGGGATGGCTCGCCTCGGCAAAAAACGAAGCCCAGTCAATCAGTTCGCGCGCCGTGACGTCTTCCCGAGCGATATCCGCCTTGCAAAGGCCGCGCGCCGCTTCCACGTCTCCCCGCGCCAGCGCCAATCCCGCGCGCGGCATCCGCAAAACGTCCTCGGCAATGCCCGCGGCGGCGGCGCGATCCAACGCGGCGGCGGCGCCTTCGAGGTCATCCGTCGCCGTCGCCAAATCTTGCAGGGCTAGATAGCCTTGCACGGATTTCGGGTCCATCGCGATCGCTTTCTCGATGGTCGCCTGCATTGTCGGAAGATAGGCCGGAACGGCGTTTTCGTTTCGGGCGACCTCGTAAAGGGATTTCGCCGCGGCGATCAACATGCGAGACGTCGCCAATTCGTTGCGCTGAAGCGTCTGCGCTTCCTGGGCGAATTCTTCCGCGGTGCGCGGCGGATGGGCGATTCGCTGCAGCAGCGCCCGGGCGTTTTCATCGTTTGGGGTGTTGCGCAGATAGGTTTCGAGAATGATGCGGGCCTGATCGGGCCGGCGGAGATCGAGGTTTGCCAGCGCCAGGTAGACGTGGGACGGCGCGAACGAGGGATCGCGCACCACCACCGTTTCCAGGATGCTGGCGGCCTCCTGGGGCTTGCCCTCCAACAGCAGCATACGCCCGCGAAAATAGTCCTGAAGGAGCACGTTGGCCGGATGCGCCTTGAGAAGCTTCTGGTTGGTGGCGCGGGCTGCGTCGATTTGGCCGCAGGACAATTGCAGGTCGGTCAGGGCGACCAAGATGGCCGGGGAATCGACCGATATCTCCGGGGACAGCGCAGACAGGAAATCGATGGCCTTTGCGATGGAACCCTGGCGGGAGTAAGTCTCGGCGAGGGGGATATAGGTCTCCGAGCGTTCCGGGGCCAATTGGATGACTTTTTCGCCGAACGCCTGGGCCTTGTCCCATGCGCCCCGAGCCATCTCAAACCGCATCGCGGCGAGCAAGGCGTCGGGATTGGACGGTTCCAAGCGCAATCCTTCGGTCACTTCCGTCTCCGCCATGGCCATGTCGCGCGCGGCGATGGCGTATTGGGCTCGTTGCGCGCGTATGGAGGCGGATTCGGGATGTTGCCGCAGCGCGGTTTCCAGAACGGCGCGCGCCTGGCTGTCCAACTGTCGCTCGCGCAGCAACAAGGCAAGGTCAAGGTAACTGCGAGGCTCGGCCGTGCCCGCGTCCACAAGCGTTCGCAGGGCTTCCGTCGCTTCTTCGCGGCGCCCCAGACGCATCAGGGCCCGGGCGCGTATGTTTTGCAGCGCGGGATCGTCCGGACGCCGCCCCAAAAACGCATGGGCGTAGTATTCCACATCGCCCCACGCCCCCAGCTTCGTCTGGATGTCCAACAACTTTTCCTGCGCGGCGACGTCATCGGGCCGTAGCTGCGTCAGCAAAATGTATGCGCGGGCCGCTTCCCCCAAGGCTTCTTCCCGCCCCTCGAACAGGCGCAGGCAGGCCTCGGCGTACTTGGTCAGAACATCGGCGTTGTCAGGCCGCTGCTTGAGATAGAGCGCGTATGTGCGCCGGGCCAGCAGCCAATTCTCCTGTTGATAGAGCGCTTCGGCCTTCGCGAGATATTCCTGCTGCTTTTGGCTTCGATACAGGTCGATGCCCAGCACCGCCGCGCCGGCCCCAATGCCCAAAACGGCCAGCGCCGCCGCGACAAGCCATAGCCATTTTTTTCTGGTCATTTTCTTCCTCGTTTCAACCGTGCCCGAAACGTATCCCGCGCGCTACCGCGCCGGCGTGGTCGGCGCGCGACAAAGTCCCAGCCTGCGCAGCGCCTCGCGCGCCAGCAGCGTCACAAAATAACTGTCGTCCACAAAATAACGGCGTCCAAGCCGCATCGGTTCCTGCATCACGCGCCACGTCCATTCCAAACCGGAGCGCTGCATCCAGACCGGAGCCCGCCGCACCCGGCCCGCCGCGAAATCAAGCGCCGCGCCCACGCCCAACAGCACCCGGGCGCCGCTTTCGCGGTGGTGACGGTGCAGCCATATCTCTTGCCGCGGCGATCCCAGCGCCAAAAAACAAATGTCCGGCGCGGCATCGCGAAGACGCTTCAAGACGTCCTGCAACGTCGCGGGATCATCCTCGAAGCGGAGAGGCGGACTGTACGCGCCCGCCACGCGCAAGCCCGGATTCGCTTGCTGCAAGGTCCGCGCGGCTTCGTCGGCAACGCCGGGCGCTGCGCCCAACAGATAAATGGAATATCCTCGTTCGGCGGCATAGGCGCTGAGCAGCGGCAGCAAATCCGATCCGCTGAGTTTTTTCCGCAACGGATTGCCAAACAGCGCCGCCGCCCACAAAAGGGGCATCCCGTCGGCCAAGACCAAAAAGGCGTTGTCGTACGCGGCGCGAAACGCGGCGTCCTTGTGGTAGCGGCATACGTGATCGACGTTGGGCGTGACGATGTATCCCGGCTCGCCCGAAGCGATGCGCGCGGATACCTGCGCGCACACCCCGGCGAAATCCAGATTGGAAATCCGCATTGACAGCACGTCGGTCTGCTCGACGGGAAGCAATCCGTCCGGGGGCGTCTCGCGCTGATCGGTGGCGTCGGTCACGGTGTGCGTTCTCCCACGGGGCGCGCGGGCGCTCCCACCGCAATGGTCTTCGCGGGGATGTCCTTGGTGACCACGCTGTTGGCCCCAATAACGGCCCCGGATCCGATGCGGGCGCCTTTGAGAACGCAGACCCCGCGTCCTATCCATACGTCATCGCCGATGTGAATGGGCGCGGCCGTATGCGGCTGGAACCGCATGGGCCCCGCGTCCAGCCGCATGCCGTGGGCGGCGTCCCGGATGCTGGCGAATTCCCCCATCATGACGTGATCGCCCATCGCCACTTCGTCGTAGGCGGTAATGACCGTATGATCGTTGATGGTGCAGTTGCGCCCAATGACGATTTGGCCTTCTCCCTGGGTCTCCAAAAAACAGCGGCGTCCGATGCGCGTGCCGGATCCGATGTGGATGTTCCCCGTGCCCTCGACCGTTATCCATCCGATGAATTGGACGCCCGCTTCGACCCGTCCGCGCAACCGGCTACGGGCCCACGCCTCGTACACGAACCGCGCCGCCCTCAGCCGGATCGGCTCGACGGCGCGCACCGCCAAGCCCACGCCCTGGGCCAATCGGGATCGCGTCCGAACCAGTCGTTGCGGCAGGCGCACGCGGCTCACCTTGCCGCGCGGCGTGCGCGTTCCGCGGCTCTGACGCCAGGCGTCGCAGACATCAGGCGCCGGCGTCCTTCGTTTTGTTATCGTCGTTCTCGTCCAGCAGCATGATGACGGGAGGATCGTCTTCCGCATCGGCGACGGCTTCCATCGGGACTGCCTGCCGGCGCGGCGCCGCGGCAAACGCCTTTTCGCTGTCCGAATAGGCATAGTACAGGTCGCGATTTTCCTTGAGATATCCGCCGCGCGTCGGCAGCACCCCATTCAACACGATGCCCACGATGTTCGCGCCCACTTGTTGCAGTTCCACGAGACACCGGCGCAGCATGCCGAGATTCGACGTTTCGACGCCGGCCACCACCACCAAGCCGTCCACGACCGGAGCCAGCAGTTTGGCGTCGGCCATGAGTAGACTTGGCGGCGTGTCGATAATCACGTGTTCAAAGGCCTGCTCGGCGCGTTCGAGGAAATCGACCATCTCGCGCGAAGCCAACTTGCCGATCAGTTCCTGCGCGTGATGGCCCGGACCCAGCGTCATGAGGTTGGGATGCGTCGCGGGGCGCATGAACTCCGCCCCGAGAGCGCCGTCGCAGAGAATTTCGCTCAACCCTTCGGCGGGCTCCAGCCCCAAGGCGATCTCGACGGCCGGCGCGCGTGACGCGATGTCGAGCAACAGCACGCGCCGGTTCGCTTCGGCCAGCGCGATGGCCAGGTTGCACGCCACCGAGGTTTTGCCGTCGCCGCGCGACGGACTCACCACCAGGCACGTGTTCAATTCCGCCGATCCTTCCGGCGGATAGATGATGCGCGTGATGACGCGCCGGTATTCGTCGGCGATCGTCGATCCCGGATAGTCCACCGTCAACAGCGGCCCCTGCGCCGGAACGGATATCTGGTCCACGCTGGCATGGGGCACGGCCGCCAACACCGGCAAATGGGTGACCGAGGCGACGTCCTGCGCCGTGCGCAGTTTCTGATCCGTCAACTCCCGCCACACGCCGCCGCAAAAGCCCAGCCCCAGCCCGCCCACCAGCGCCAGCGCCATGAACTGCAAGCGCTTGTCGCTCTTGGGTTCGACGTCCGCGCTCACCTCCGACGGCACCTGAAAACCGGCCGGCGCATTGCTTTCCACGTCGATCTGATAGCTCTGGTCTTCAGCTTGCTTCAACTTGCCCTGCGTGTCCGCGATATTCTGCTTAAGCTCCTCGATCATCATCTCGCGCTTCTTGGCTTCGATGAGTTGATCGCGGTTGTCGTCGATGTATTTCTGGAATTCGGTCTCGCGCCGCTTGGCGTCTTCGACGGACCGTTGCGCTTGGGCCGCGGCCTGCCGGACCGTCTCCATGACGGATTCCAGCGCTTCGGCGCGCGCTTCGCGCATTACCTTGTTCGCCTGATTCGTCAAGGATTCGCGCGAGTCCGTCAGCACTTTCAACTGAGGAGCGTCGGGCTGATAGCGGTCCTTCGAGACGGCGATCTCCTGTTCGACTTTGGCCAATTCGCCCCGGACAATGCCCACCACGGAACTTGAGAGAACCTTGTCTTCGATATTGAGCCCGTACAGCGGGGCGTCCGGGTTTTTCTTGAACTGGGCCTGGAGTTCCTCTGCTAGCCGGAGGATTTCCTCGTATCCGCGCAATTGGGTCTCGGCCGTGCTGCGTTCCGCCTTGGCTTTCGTGAGATTTTCGTGGTACGACTGCATCTCGCTGATGTGCGCGTCCGACTTGGAGCCAAAGGGGATGCCCGCTTCCTTGTACAGCGCGCTCAGCCGTTCCCGTTGCAGGTTGAGTTCGGCCTCGCGATCGCTGCGCAGTTTCTGCAACTGCGCGAACCGTTCCGAATCGCTGGTGCGGGCGCGGCCCGTGGCAAACTTCGTGTACTGGTCCACGATGGTCTTCACGACCGTGATCGCGGCCTCGCGATCCTTGGCGCGGCAGGAGACCGTCACCAGCTCCGTGCCTCGTTGAATGCGCGCGCCGACCTTGCGTTGCAAGAATTCCAACTTGTCCGGTTCCGCCTTCAGCCACGCCAAGGCTTGCACCTCGGGCTCGTTCAGCACGCGCGTCAAAATCGAATTGTCGATGATCAAGTTCACCTGCGTGTTGATGTATTTCTCGTAATTGGCCGAAAGTTGCCGCTGGCCTTCGTTGCCCAGGATCGTCGGCGTCTTGGCGAAAAACTGTATGGTCTGCGTGGCCTCATACTCCGGCGGCGTGGCCAGATACGCCGCGATCATGCCGGGAACCGCAACGGCCACGAAAAGGCCCGCCATCAACGGAAGCCGCAGCCGAAACAGGCGGCCAAAGTTGAGATGCCGCTCTTCCCGGGCCGCACCGGACCGCTCTTCCGGAAGGAAGGTGGCGAGATCGGTCGAGTACTCTGTGGACATAGGCGCTCCTATGGATTTGTGGGAAGGGTCGATAGAGTCCCCAGCAGCGAGCCGAACGAACGCAGATTCTCGAGGGTCGTCAAGGTGGCGTTCGTCGTTCCCGACCCGGAGAAGAGCCGCTCGTACCGGTCGCGGACGTAATACGTGTCGTACGCTTGGTTGTACAAGCTCAAGATCGGCGACACCGTGCCGGTGAAGCGGGTGACGATTTCCTGCAATCGGACCGCGCGCTTGCGAGGCACATAGACGATGTCGCCCGGCTTGAGCGGCATGTCCTTGCCGCCGTGGAGTATCTGACGCACGTCGACCCGCTGCACGTCGGTGCGCTCGGGATCGATGGGGCGTATCAGAACCACATGCTTGATCCGCGCCGTCGGGAAGTTCGGTCCGCCGGCCTGCGTCAACAACTGCAGCAGCGTCATGCCCTCGGTCAACTGAAACACGTCGGAGCGGCGAACCTCGCCGATGAGATACACCAGGTTGACGCCTTCGGGCACGTAGACCACGTCGCCCGGCAGCACGGGCGTGTCGGCGGCGTGGGGCCCTGACTTCGCAAGCCCGCGCAGATCAAAGTCCATCACCTCGCGCTGATCGCCCTTGTGGCGGATGATCAAGGCCTTCGTGAGTTGCCCCTGGGCTCCCACGAACGAATCGCCCCCCCGCGTGGAAATGCGCAGACCGCCCGCGTCGTTGACGGCCTCGAGCACGGTGATCGGCCTGCGGTACGGATACGAACTCGGCCGGTTCACCTCGCCCATCACGTAATACAGTTTGCTGGCCGAATCGCGAACGGTGACGCTTACTTGGGGGTTTTTGAAGATGCCCGAATACGCCTTCGCCAGATCGGCGTTGACCTCGTCCCGGGTTTTGCCCGCGACGGCCACGTCGGGAATTTGCGGCAAGGAGATGCGTCCATCGTATCGGACGACGATCCCCTGCTGACTCAGCGTCGGATCGTCGAAAGAACGGAAATCGATCACATCGCCCGCGCCCAGCCGGTAGTCGTCCACCGCGCCGTCATCCGCCGATCCCGCCGTTTCCTCGGATCCCGCTGCGACGTTTTCCGCCGCCGCATCCGGAAGCGGAAGAATCTCGCTGGTCTTCACCACAAGGCGGTCCGCATCGTCCAGCGCGACGGCCGCCGAGGCGCTTTTCGGCGCTGGATGCGTGGCGCACCCCGCCAGAGGAAGCATTGCCGCCGCCATGATCCACAGCCAACGCGCCATGCGCGCGCGCTTTGACAAAGCGAGTTTACGAATCAAGCCGGTCCCCCTTCCCTGGCATGCTCGCGCCCCGACCATGCCTTTATTGTCTCTATTCCGCCCGCTGATCTTGCTTGGTCTTGCCAATATTATACGCATCAATCCGGCGCAGAAGCGAACTGTAACTGATGTCCAACATCGCCGCCGCCTTGCGACGGTTCCACAACGTCATGCGCAACGCCTCTTCGATGAGACTGCGTTCCGCCGCTTCCACCGCGTGCCGCACCGCCTCTTTCAACGACGGCAATCGCGGAGGCTGGGCGTCTCCTTTTCGGCAACCTTTCCTGGCTCGTAAAGCGTCGGCGTCGCGCGCCGCGCGTCTTTGCCCGCCGCCGACGGCAGGCCCTGCCCCAGCGGCAAATCCTGCGCCTCTTCCAGCAACGTTTTGGGGTCGCGCGTGGCAACGAATTGCTTGACGCGCGCCGCCAATTCCCGAACGTTTCCCGGCCATGGAAGATCGCACATGCGCCGCACGGTTTCAGCGTCCACCGGCTGGTAATCCTTGCCCAGCTTGGCGCTGAAATGATAATTGAAATGCTCCGTGAGCAGCGGAATATCCTCTGCCCGGCTCCGCAGCGACGGCATGCGAACGATCACATCGCTGAGCCGGTAAAACATGTCCTCGCGCATCCGCCCCAAGCGGACAATATCGTCCAGCGCGATATTCGTCGCCGCGACAATGCGCACATCCGTCTTTATCGGAGTGATGCCGCCAATCCGCATGAACGACTCCCCATCCAGAATTTGGAGGAGCTTTCCTTGTATAGCATACGAGGTTTCCGCAATTTCGTCAAGAAATATCGTGCCCCGGTTGGCCAATTCAAAGCGGCCCGGCTTCGACGATCGGGCGCCCGTGAACGCGCCCCGTTCGTACCCAAATAGCTCACTTTCCAGGATGCTTTCCGGAATCGCCGGACAATTCACCTTCACAAATGGCTTTCCGTACCGGGGGGAGAGCCGGTGCAGCATGCGCGCGGCGATATCTTTACCGGTTCCGCTCTCGCCCGTGATCAGCACGGTAAGATCGGAACGCGCCAAGCGTTGAACCAGTTCATTGGCTTCACGAATCGCCTTGCTGATTCCCAGAAGCCCTTCGTGCAGTGGCATCCGGATCAAAGCCGCTTGATCGGTCGTGGACAACACGCTCATGTCTCCCGCATCGGCGCTTATCCCCTGAAGCGCCTTTCCGAACGAATGGAATTCTTCCCCTCTTCAACAATCATATGGTATTACTCTATTCATACCCTTCATGAAGACCGGCTCCCTGACGCGTTGCGCAGATCCGCCCGCCACCCTTTCGCGCATATTCATCGTACGGCCCTACTAATATTAGCACAAATCAATGTCGTGCGCCTATCTCGCGCAGGCGCCACAGTTTTTTGATCGCTGTCACGGGAGATCGCGGAGGGAGGGGGGTGGGGCGGCACAATTTTCCGCCCAGCGTTTTGCCTGTGGCGCTTCCTCGCAGACGCCACAGGGGCGAATGGGGCGCCGCACTACTGTCGTTGGGATCGCGGACGCGTGCCCCGTCTGCATTTCCCCGGGAATCTGGCAAAAAACGCGTTGTGTCTATCGAGCAGGAAGCGGCTGCGAATCAGGCGATGGACCTGGGGGCGGGGCGGCGTCAAATCCGCGGCGTTGTTCTCTCAAGGCTCCCTGGTTCGGACCTGGGAATCCGTTCCGATCGGATGGAGGGCCCCATTGCCCCGAACGCGGCCCCGGCCCTTCCATGCCTTGCCCTTCTGATTCCGGCGCGCGCCGTCCGCGGAGTCCGGGCTGCGGACCCTGCATGCGGGCCCGCTGGATCATCTGTCGCAGACGCCCTTCGAAATCCTGTAACGCCAGGTATAGTTTGGCGCGTTGCGCCGTGTTGAAGTCGCCCGCCATGCGATTGAAACTATCCAGCCTTGCCTGGTGCAGCGCCTGTTCTTTGGCCATGAGCGCATCCAATTTCACCTGGATATCCGCTTCCGGCGTGTTTTTCCGGATGGATTCCCGAAGCGCCCGCATCGCTTCTTCCCGCTCCCGATGCAGCGTGCGCATGACTTCTCGGTCCTGCTTCATGCGGCGGACCAGCAACACCGTTTGCTCCTCGTCGAGGCCCAATTCCTCCGAAACCTGAACGGCCCGAAGTTGATCGATTATCTCGGCCATTTCGGCACGATCCTCGGGGGAGGGTTGCGTCTCCGGAGAGGGTCCCGGAGGGGAGCCGTGCATCGGTCCGGGGCGCGGCGCGGCGTTGTCCGTTTGCTGCCCGCATGCCGCCGTAGTCGCCAACAGCCCGCATGTCAATGCGGCCAACATCCACCAAAGCATATGCGGTTTCATGTTCTTTTCCTTTCTTGCATGCGCCCGGAAAGCAGTGCTTCCAAGACGTTGGACTCGCCCGGCGCAAGGGTCTGCACGAGTTCGTCTATGCTGGTTCCGTCGTCCACGGCGGCGGCGAATTCCTGAAACCAGTCCTGTCCCGCCAATCCCGCCAGCAAAGCGCCGTTTTCCGTCACCGTGTCCATGCTGGAAACGGCGATCGCCCAGTCGTATTCCTCGGGAAGGGGCTCTCCCCAAGCCAATCGTCTCGCAAGAGCGTTTTCCAGCGTGACGGGCGATATCGACGGCGACAAAACGCCGCCTGACGCCGGGCCGTGCGCCACAACGGGCTGGACAGGGCGAGGCCGTTGCCAGTGCCATACGAGGGCCGCTCCCACTGTTATCGCCGCCACAGCCGCCCAGGAGACGATGGTCCGGACGTTGCGGGAGGGGAATGGGCGGATGGGCGAGGTTTCGCGCACATGATCCAGCACCCGCGCGGCAAAGTCCGGATGCGGATCAGGCGCCGGCAACGCACGCAACGCCAAGGACAAAGCGCGCAGTTCCCGGTGCCGTTGCGCGCACGCCGGACATTGCTCGAGATGATGCGCCACCGCTCTTCCATCCCGCGCTTCACCGTCGAGATACGCCGACAGCTCTTCTTTCACATCCCTGCAATTCATAGGTTCGCTCCGCCTATCTTCAAGACCTGCTCCCGCAATTGTTCGCGCGCCCGGGCAATCCGGCTCTTCACCGTTCCCGCAGGGCAATGCGTGATGCGACCAATCGTGGCGTAATCAAGTCCGTCCATCTCGCGCAAGACCAACACCTCCCGGTGTTCCGGCGACAGGGCCTCCAGCGCCTGCTCCACGATCGATTCCACTTCGCGCCGCCGGGCATGCGCGCCGGGTCCGGGGCGAGGGTCCGCCACCGGCAACTCCCGGACATCCTCCCGGATAAGCGCGAGGCCATCCACCCGGCGGGCGGTGTCGCGCAGGAAATTCAACGTTAGGTTTCGGGCAATCCCAAACAGCACCGTCGAGAACTTCGCCTTGGGCTCCAATCGATTCAGATGCCGGTAGATGCGCACAAAACTTTCTTGAGCCAGTTCCTCTGCGTCGTCTACGGTGCGCGTCATGCAGCGGCAGAAACGGAGGATGGGCGTCTGATAACGCGCCACCAGGGCCGAAAATGCACGCATATCGCCCGCGCGCGCCCGCGCCACGAGTTCCCAGTCGCTGTCTTCATTCATGCGTCCGAGCGCCTCGCTCATGCATGTTGAACCCTGACGGAAAAAGGAAGTTCCAATGCTGCGCAGTTCCCGGAGCCGGGTCGGCGCGATCGTCCCAATGGTGGGCCACGCCTGCGGCAGGGAAGGGGGCTATCCCGACTCGGTTTCCTGGCGAGCTGCGGAACACAGAGCGGTCATCATCGTGTGCAAGGCATGGGCTTCATCGAGAAAGGGGCGGATTGTTTCGGGAGAAGCCAGTTCCGCGCCGATGATCAGGCGGAGCCAATAGCCGAGTTCTCGGCTGGCGCGGCGCGCGGACTCCAATCGCGATAAATGCGTCCGCTTGCTGTGGCAGTTGAAGGCCTCGGCCACGTCCGCGCCGATATCCGTGCTCAACCCCGCCACGCGGTCCACTACATGCCGCGGCGCGTTGGCGGGCAAGAGCGCAAGCAACTGCACCACCGCCACCGCGAATTGGAAAGACCTTTCTTCCACGTCGCGCGGATCGCGATCGTCTTGACCCTGTATGCGCGCGATACGAATTGAGAGCCCCTCCCGTTGGCGCACCGTTTCCTCCGGGGCGACGGCCCGCGGCGCGTGCGCTTTTCTCTCCATGTCGATGGTATACGGAATCCCGCAGTTGTGCAACCCCCCAGCCCGCCGAAGGCCCGGATAGCCCCGATTTTTTACAAGCGCGTTTGCAAGGGGGAAACAGACTAAATGGAAGGCAGGCGATCCAGCGCCGCTTGGACGACCTGTTCCACCGCTATTCCCGTCATGCAGCGATGGTCGGTGGCGCAGACCGGTTTTTGACAGGGACCGCAGGGGACGTCAATGCGGAGAACGGCGCCTTTTTCGTAGGGGCCGCTCGAGTAACGGGGGGAGGTGGGGCCCATCAGGCAGACTACGGGAACGCCAAAGGCCACGGCGATGTGGCGAGGTCCGGAGTCGTTGCCGAGAAACACATCGAGCTGCGAGATGGCCGCCTTCAAGAGGGCGATGGACGGCGCGCCGTCGTGATACGCGGCAAGGCGTGTCCGCGCGCGCCCCAGGACTGCGTCACGCGTGGCTTCCTCGCCGGGTCCGGTCAACAGCACACACTGGGCGCCGGCGCGTTCGGCCAATGCGTCGGCCACGGCGGCATACCGTTCGGCGGGCCAGCACTTGCTCGGGCCAAAAGCCGCGCCCGGCGCAAGACCGACCAGCGGCCCCGGGCCTCGAAAACGCGCCCGAAACGCTTCGACAAGCGCCGGCTTCGCATGAAGTTCCAAACCGGATCCGTCATCCTCGCATCCCCAAGCCCGCACCAACTCCAGGTATTCAACGGCCATGTATATGGGGACGACGCGATTGTTTTCGCGGTGCGGCTGCATCCGTTGCGTCAACAAGGGAGAACGGCTGCCGCGTGCGTATCCCAGCACGTGACGCGCGCCTAAAATCCGCGCCAGGGCGGCGGAACGAAAGGAGTGGGAAAATAACACCGCGCGGTCGTGGCGGCGCAGACGGAAATCGCCCGATAGCCGCATCATCGCCGCGAGCCCGGCCCGCGCGGGAATCGTGATGAGACGGTCCAGCCAGGGAATGTCTTCCAACAGCGCACAGACGGATGAACGGCCCAACGCGATCAATTCGGTTTCGGGAAAACGACGGCGCAGGGCGCGCAACGCGGGCGTGCACATTGCGGCGTCGCCGATCCAATTGGGAACGAACGCCGCGACGCGACCGGGCGGCCCAGGATCAGGATTGCGATCGAGGCGGCGAAAAACGGGCTTCACGGCTTGTCTTGCCGCTCCATCACCCGCCGGCCCAAGTTGCGCGCGAACGCGGCATCGCCCAGCGTTGTCCGATAGAGACGTCCGCGCTCGCGAACGTGCTCCCGCAAGATGTCAAACACCTCGGACAAGGCCCTGGCAATCACGACGAAGAAGAAAACGAAAAACGTCGCCAGCGCCAGTGCGAAATGCCGGGGATTGCCCTGGTCGCGGAACAGGGGGAATCCCAGCAGCAGCACGATGATCATGGCCAGCATGAGGCCGATGCTGACGGCGCGCGCTTTTCGGTTGCGCGCCCACGCGGCGAACAAATACCGCCGCCACGTGCGAGCGGCCATGGCGTCCCTTTCTGGGGCGGGTGTCATGATCGGCGCCTTTCCCGATGGTTGACGGCGTTAACGCATACCACGCGCGCGAGCCCGGCCCGGGGCTGCGTCGCTCATTTGAACGGACATCCGCCTTCGGAACCGCAGCAGCTTCCGGCGCCGCAGGGCGCGGGGTCCATACTCCGGCCCGATCCGCTCATTGGCGCGAACGCGCTAGGCTGTTTGATCATCCGCGTAGAACCGCACCGGGGACACGCCGGGGTTTCGTCGCTCCGGATCAGCGCTTCGCTGACAGCGTCGCATTTCTGGCACACGTACGTAAACAACGGCATCCGAGATAACCTCCATGAAAAGGCATGTTGATTGCCCTCTCCCATCAGTATATCAAAAAAGCGCCTGCTCCCACACCGGCATTCGGTTTCCGACCAGGGCCATCGCATTAAAATTCTGAGCCATTAGGACTTTTCCGCCCGATATACGTCCCGATTTTACCATTTGGCTCCCGATTTTCGTCTTTGTAGCGCCCGGTCTCTGTGCCGGGCGGTTTTACGGCAAGCGATGCGACGAATCCACACCATCCCGGATCCGTGCGGCCAGAATGCTTCATCCCCAGCATCAACATTGATCATTGCGCGCAGACCCGCCCGGCACAGAGACCGGGCGCTACAAAGACATCAACGATGCCTATTCCCATGCGCCATTTCCCTCGGCCTTAGTAATGCGATTGCCCTGGGTTTCCGACGCGCTAGTTCAATTCAAACGTGACGTACACCGTCACCTGCACCGTGATCGCGCCAGGGACAAACGTCTCCGTGGCAAGGTCGGCGGCGGGCGCGCTTTGGACGAACGCTCCATTGGAGAGCGGGCTTTGCCAGCGGTCGTCCTGCGCATGTTCCCGGATGGTCATGACCGTTCCGAGGTTGCAACCGGCGGCCTTGGCCATGGCTTCCGCCTTGTTTCTGGCGGCCTCGATCGCCTTCAGCCGGGTTTCCGCGCGCACCTCATGAATGCGCGATGATTCGAACGAAAAGCTCGCCTCCATCTCCGCGCTCGAAACAAGGGCGTCCAGAAACTTGTCGAATTGCTTGAGATCGCGTTGCCGGATGGCGACGTCGCGCTGGACGGCGAAGTGTTTGAAAGGCCCCATGTTCCCGCGCTCATATTCGCGGCGGATGCTGACTTGCCCCGTCTCAACATCTGCGTCGTCCACGCCCAGTTTTTTACGAAGCGCGACGACCGATTTGACCTTCTGATCGTTGCTGGTCTTGGCAAGGCGCATGTCCTTGTTCGTGTCCGTCAAGCGTATTCTCCATACGATCTGGTCTGGCGCCGTTTTCGCTTCGACGGTTCCAGAAACGGAGATGCTTCGGAAAGGCTTCTGTTCTTGGGCCAAGGCGGCTCCGCCCGCGACGCAAAGCAACAGACATGCGCATGCAATAACGTGTCTCATGGTTTTTCCCTCCTGTCGGTTTGGATGGTCCCCAGACAACTCCAGCCATAGTACGAAATAGGGATCACGAAAGTTACTTCTTTTTTGACTGCAGGGGCGGGGCCTTTCGTGCGGCAAAATCGCACAAGGAGGCAAGGGAGTGCAAACTTGCCCCCATGGCCGTTGCCGCGACTGCCGTTTTTTGTAACTTGAGCCCGAATCGCGTCACCAATTTGGGCGTTCCAGAGAGGTTTCCGCCGGAGAAATAATGTCGCAACCCATTGTTTTACAAGTAGTTGAAGCTGAATGCCCGATCTTGGCATGTAGTTTGCCATAGTGGGGACAGTTGAATCACTGACTGACTCACAGAGGGTTCGTCAAACACGTTGGAGGGTTTTCACATGAAGAAAAACACCGGTTTCACGTTGATTGAGCTGATGATTGTGGTCGCGATTATTGCGATTATCGCGGCGATAGCCATTCCGAATTTGCTTCGTTCGCGCATGAGCGCCAACGAAGCGAGCGCGGCGGGCGCGATGCGCACCATCTCCACGGGCGAGGCCAGCTTCCAGGCGGCCTGCTTCATCGACACGAATGCCGATGGTTTGGGCGATTACGGCACGCTGGCGCAGTTGGCTGATCCCGATGGCGCCGGGGCCACGCCTCCGTTCATCGACCAGGTGTTGGGCGCCGGCACGAAACAGGGTTACACCTTTGCGGCGGTTCCGGTCAACGGCACGGCGGCCGTCAGCCCCACCTATGCCTGCACGGCTGTCCCGCAGTCGCCCGGACGCTCCGGCTACCGGCAGTACTTCGTCAACGAAACCGGCGTGATTCGTTTCACCGCCGACGGCACCGCAGCTACGGCCGCTTCGAACCCTCTGAACTAAGCTCTCCGATCCTGGCGCGCAATGCGCCAATCCCGAGCGGCGGGTCCTCTTCCCCCGCCGCTCGCCCCTTTTTTGGGGGGAGGGAAGCAATCGTCATCTTGTTTGCGGAATGGAATGCGAAGCGCAGGGAAAGCAAGGGGGACGGTTGCGTCACGGGTATAGTTTTGGGCGCGCTGCGTCGAAGGCTTGGAGCGCGTCGGCATAACGCGCCACGATGCTGGAGGCGGTTTCGCCGGCTTCGATGCGCCGCCGGAGATCGTCGGAGCCCGCAAGCTTGTCGAAAAGGGGCTGCCAGGCGAAATCGCCGGCGTGACGTTTCCGGATCGCGACGATCAACGCGAGCGCCGTCGTGAAGGGACGAAATGCAGACGGGTCGGTCACGCGGAGACGGATGCCGCGGCATTCTTTGTCTCTATGCCTTGGTTTGGCGGCCTTGCCAGCGATGCTGCGCGGCGTATAAACCGTTGCTTCGAGTGCGCAGCCCGCCGTTTCCTCTGGAGCGATCTCGGCGATCGTTCCGCCGGCGTCGAGCCAGGGCGCGCCAATGAGCTGGAAAGGCGTATCGGTGCCGCGTCCTTCGTTCAAGTTTGTGCCTTCGAACAGGCATGCGCCCACGTACGCCAGCGCCGTCTCGGGGGTGGGCATGTTGGGCGACGGCGCCGACCACGGCAGCGAGCATGCCTCGAACAACAACGCGCGCGGCCAGCCGTCAACGGCCATCACGTCAAGCGTCAGCCCTTTTCCGCGGAGCGGTCCCGCTTCGAGAAAGCGCGCCAACTCGCCAAGGGTCATTCCGTGGCGCACGGGAACCTCCGCGGAACATACGGGCGAGTCGGTCCTTTGCGGCATGGGTCCTTCGAGTATGGCGCCGCCGATGGGGTTGGGGCGATCGAGCACCAGCACGGGCGCGCCTGCGTCGGCGCACGCTTCAAGACACGCCCGCATCGTCGCGAGATAGGTGTAGTAGCGCGCGCCGATGTCCGGCAAGTCCACGAGCACCGCGTCGAGGTCCTGCAATTCGGAATGCGTGGGCCGGTCCTTGCCGCCGTACAGGCTGATGATCGGAACGGCCCCTTTTTCAGACAGGACGGTTTCGCCCGCCTCGGCATGTCCGCGCAGCCCGTGTTCCGGCGTGAACACGCGCTGCAGGCGCACGGTCTCATCGAGGCGCAGCGCGTCTAGCGCGGGCCTGCCTAGCTGATCGACGGCGGCGAGATTGGTCAACAGGGCGATTCGTTTGCCGCGAACCGGCTTGAACCCGTCGCGCACCAGACGGTCCAGCCCCGTGTGCGCATTCGATCTTCCTGGATAAAAAGCCTTTGCCACGGCATCGTAGAAGACGCGGCGCAAGGTTTCGTTGTCGCGTGCGGCGCGGCTCGGATGGCACGTATTGCTCAGCAAAATGGCGAAAAGACCGGTCTCGGCGTCGGCCCACAAACTTGTCCCCGTCCAGCCGACATGGCCGAACGCACGGCGCGAGGGCAGGTAGCCCATCGTCGTGTCGCGCCAGGGATCGAGGTCCCATCCCAAGCCCTGCCACGGATACACCGGCACTTGTCCCACGCGGAGCGCCTCGGTGTAGGTTTTTTCCTTCACGATGTTGCCGTTCATCCAGGCGCGGCAGAATCGCGCCAGGTCTTCCGCCGTGGAGAACAGCCCCGCGTGCCCCGCAACGCCTCCCGCCGCGTAAGCGTTTTCGTCGTGCACTTGACCCTGCATGATTTTTTTTCGCCAGGGACAGCGCTCCGTCGCGGCGCATTGTTCCGCCCAAGCGGCGGGCGGATTAAACGTCGTGTGATCCATGCCCAACGGGTCAAAAATGCGTTTGCGACAAAAGGCATCCAGCGAATCGTGCGCGGCGAGTTCCACGACCTTGCCGAGAATCATGAATCCGGCGTCGGAATAGCGCCGCCGCGATCCGGGCGCATACTCGAGATCCATCGCTGCATAGACCTGGAGCATTTCGTTCAGCGTCGATGCGGTCTTGTAGAGCGGGCGGCCGACGGTCAATCCGGAAGTGTGGGTCAGCAGGCGGCGGACCGTAAAGCGGCGAAACGCGGGGATGGGAACGATCTCGTTGACGGGCTGATCGAGATCGATCGCGCCGTCTTCGCACAGCAGCATGACGGCCGTGGCCGTGGCGACGGCTTTGGTCATCGATGCAAGATCGTAGAGGGTTTCTTTCTGCGTCGGCAGCGCAGACGGCTCAAGCGCGCGATGCCCCATGGCCTCGTAAAAGATGGTTTCGGACCGATTGCCTACATAGGCCGCGGCTCCGGGCGCGCGAGCTTCTTGCAGGGCGCGTTCCAAGGCCTCGCGCAATGCGGGCGCTGCGGGGTGTGTGGCCATGTATCTTTTCCTCTCCGGCGCCACGGGGAAGGCGCCGGGCGAAAAGGAAAAAGCGCCCACCTCCGGGCGCCTCTCCTCGGCAAAAGAATTTCTTGCCGGGACTCATTCTTCGGGTGAGCGCTCGTGCGCACGACAACGCATTGCAGCGGCGTCGTTCACGATTGCCACCCGAAGAATGAGTCGCATCGTCGTTCAGACGGCGATGCCTTACTTCTTCGCGGCGGCCTTCTTGGCGGCCGGCTTCTTCGCGGCGGCTTTCTTGGCGGCCGGCTTCTTCGCGGCAACCTTCTTGGCGGCCGGCTTCTTGGCAGCCGGCTTCTTGGCGACGGCCTTCTTGGCGGCCGGCTTCTTCGCGGCCGGCTTCTTCGCGGCTACCTTCTTCTTGGCTGCGGGTTTCTTTTCGAGCGCCATACTTAACTCTCCTTCTTTTTCACCCCTACCTATGCCAGCTCGACGACGCCGGCGTCCATGTAGGCGCCGTCCCGTCGGCTAGCGTCCCAACTGCAGCCAGTCTGCAGTCAGGACAGTCATCGGGCTTCCGCCCGTCATGACCGGCTGTACGCAAACGCCCGAGCGTTTCGTCGCGCTCGCGGCGGATGTGGAGGGAAATAAAAAAGGAAGAAGACGATGAGGAACGATGCCGACGCGACCGCGACGCACGATGCCCGCTCCACCGGCATGCCGATGTTTCGCGAACTGATGAAACGGCTTCTTGAAGTTCCGTTCCGTCCATGACAGCGTTAGACGCTACGTTCCCTTCTTGCCTGCGATAAACCGGCGCCGCTTCGCGCGCTTTTTTTCGCGGCGATCGATCGCGCCGCTTGGGTGGCGATCGCTGGCCGCGCGTCTTGTCTTCTGCGCGCTCTTCACGCGCCTCGCGAAGCGATTGCCGCTGCTCTAGCTTTGTACATGCACATCACTGTGTGCACTTGTTTTTCTAGGGCTTCTGCGGCGTTGCCGTTTCGCTTGTGCGCGCCTGCATCGCGGCCGTCGCGACCGCGATATGCACCGATTCAATTTCGCCGGCGTGTTGCGCACGCGCGCATTGCGCGTGCTTGCATCGCCCATATCGTGGAAGTGTGTAGCAAACAACGAGCGAAATAGCAAGCATTTTTTTTGCTTTTTTTTCTAATCGCGTTTCTTTCATCACCGTGTGCGCGGATCGATCTCTCGCTATGCGCGATCGTGCATTGACGCGATCGAGCGCCTGTGTTAGATTGAATCCATCGCTCCGCACGCGCGCGCGGGGCGCCGCAAGAAGCCCATAAACAAAGGGCAAAAGCGAACAAGGGCGTTTCCATCGAACGGGAGAGAAAGCGTCATGACGGCAACGGAGTTCTTTGAAGGGCTCGCCTCGCGGATCAATCCGGAGCGCATCAGCGGCATGTGCGCCACGTATCAATTCAATCTCATCGGAGATGATGCCGGCGATTGCCGTTGGGTTGTCGCCATCGATGACGGCATTGCGCAGGTCTGGCAAGGCGATGCGGCGAATCCCGACATCACCGTCACGACGACGGCGTCCGATTGGATCGATATGGTTTCCGGAAAGCTCAGCGGCCAGATGGCTTTTCTGTCGGGCCGTCTGAAACTGCAAGGGGATGTGAGTCTCGCCTTGAAATTACAGGCTTTTCTGCAGCCTTGATCGTTTCCGGCGCGCGCGAAAGGAGGCGGCGATGCGTTTTGTCGCAGCGCTTATCGGTCTTGCGGCGAGTTTCTCTGGATGCGGACGCGTGGACGCTATCCACGGCTCCGCGCAGGACGTGATGCTAGACGCGGGCGATGGCGTTCGCATTGCCGCGACGCATTATCCTTCCACGGAGTCCAAGGCTCCGGGCGTGATCCTGGTCCATATGCTGGGATCGGACAGAAGCCGCTGGGCCGGGCTTGCGCCTCAATTGCAGCGCGCGGGGTACGCCTGCATGGCGATTGACATGCGCGGACACGGCGACAGCGCACAGCAGCAGGGAAAGACGCTTTCGTTTCGCGCGTTCACGACCGAGGAATGGATGGGCGTTTTGCGCGATATCGACGCCGCGAAGCGCGGGCTGATCGATCGCGGAGCCAACGCCGCCAACATCGCCTTGGCAGGCGCCAGCATTGGAGCCAATCTCGCACTCCGGTATGCTGCGGTGCACGGCGACGCGCCCGCGGTCATCCTTATCTCTCCGGGTCTTGATTATCACGGCGTTGCGATCGAACAAGCCATGATCGCATACGGCAAGCGCCCGAGCCTGCTGATGGCGTCCGATGGCGACGGCTACTCGGCGTCTTCGTGCGCACGCTTGAAGGAAGTCGCTCCGGGGCACTGTGAGTGGCGTCAATATCCAGGCGGCGCGCACGGCACGGATCTGTTGGATGCGTCGGACAGCGCGCGGAGCCAACTGGTCACCTGGCTTGATGCCGTCATGCGTGGAAAAGGCGTGGCGGCGGACGCTTCCTGACGCGGAGCGGAATGCCGCGGCGAATCAGGGCGTTTCGGGAATGGTTATTGCAACAGGAGGCGGCGGCATGACGCATACAGCATGTTTGATTCCGGGAGACGGGATCGGCCCGGAAGTGGCCGAAGCGGCGCGGCGCGTGATTGAGGCGTCCGGCGCATCCATCGCGTGGGAGGTGTTGCCTGCGGGCGCGGCCGCCGCGGCACAATACGGCGATGTTCTTCCGGCGGAAACGCTTGAAGCCATCCAGCGTCACAAGATCGCGCTGAAGGGTCCGGTCACGACGCCGATCGGGAAAGGCTTCAAAAGCGTCAACGTGCAGTTGCGCAAAAAACTCAATCTGTACGCCGCCGTGCGTCCGGTGCGCAGCATGCCCGGCGTCAAAACGCGTTACGAGAATGTCGAATTGGTGGTCATCCGCGAGAACACGGAGGGACTCTACTCCGGCATCGAGAACGAGATTGTGCCCGGGGTCGTGACAAGCCTGAAGGTCGCGACGCGGACCGCGTGCGAGCGGATCGCCCGGTTCGCCTTTCATTACGCGCACACGCGGCGTCGGAAGCGGGTCGCGGTGTTTCACAAAGCCAATATCATGAAGATGTCCGACGGCCTGTTTTTGGAGTGCGCCCGGGCGATGCGCGATGCGTACGGTCCCGATATCGAATACGAAGAGCTCATCATCGACAACGGTTGCATGCAGCTGGTGCGCGACCCTGCGCGTTTCGACATCCTGCTGCTCGAAAATTTGTACGGCGATGTCATCAGCGATTTGTGCGCGGGGCTCGTGGGAGGGTTGGGCGTCGTGCCCGGATCGAACATTGGAGACGATTGCGCCGTGTTCGAAGCGGTCCACGGCAGCGCGCCCGACATTGCGGGGCAAAACATCGCCAATCCGTTGGCGATCATCATGAGCGGCGTGATGATGCTCAACCACCTCGGCGAAACCGATGCGGCGGCGCGGATCCGGAACGCTTACGACAAGGTTCTCCGGGATCAACGCCCCGACGAACTCACGCGCGACATTGGCGGCGTCGCCGGCACCCGGGAATTCGCCGAGGCGCTGATGCGACGCATGGAATAAGCGCACGCCGGGCGCTTCGCCTGTTTCGCAGGACCCGGGGTTGCTATAGAACGCGCAGGGCGGCGTTGATCGCGAGTTGCACGTCGACTGCGTCGACTCCGCCGTTGCCGTCAATGTCGCAGTCCAACCCCACGGGCAGGTTGAGGGCCGCGTTGATGACGAGTTGCACGTCGACCGCATCCCATGAGAGATCGCCGTTCACGTCCGCTGCGTCACGATATCCCACGAAGAGCGCCGTCACCACCCGGTCGCCGTTCATGACGACCGTGGCCACTTTCCCGCTGGCGGCGTCCACGCCTTGCCAACTGACGAACTTGTACAGGGGCGCCGCGGTCGCCGTCAGCGAAAGCGTTGCGCCCGATGGATACAGCCCGTCTTGTCCCGTCGGCTGACTGGGGGTGATGACGCCGGCGCTTGGGGGATACGTTTGCAGCGTAAGCATGTAGCGTCCCTGTTGAATCGGGGTGAAAATGGCGCTCACGGTCCGATCGCCGTTCATGATGACCGTGGCATTGGCTCCCGAAGAAATGTCCACGCCCGACCAGGAGACGAATTGATAGCCCGTGTTGGGTACGGCCTGGAGGTTGACGCTCTGTCCCCGGTCGTATTTGCCATCCAAGCCTGGACTTGGCGCCGGGTTGATCACGCCTCCCGCCGTCGGACTCGCGGTCAGCGTCAACGTGACGCGAGGATCCTGGATAAGCGCGAATGTCGCCGTGACGGTTCGAGCCCCGGTCATGGCCACGGCCGCATTGGGGCCGTTTGAGGAATCCACGTCTGTCCAGGAAACAAACTGGTAGCCGGCGTTGGGGACGGCCTGCAGGGCGACGGTTTCCCCCTGAGGGTATTTGCCGTCTTGGCCGGGGCCGGGCGTTGGCGTAATGCTGCCGCCGGCCAACGGGATCGTTGTCAACGTCAACGTGAAACGAGGAGGCTCTATCAACGCAAACGTCGCCGTAACGGCCCGGTCTCCCGTCATGACGACGGTCGCATCGGCGTCGTTCGAGGAGTCCGCGCCTGTCCAGGAAACGAACCGGTAACCGACGCTGGGGACCGCATGCAGGTTGACGGTTTGCCCCTCATCGTACCTGCCGTCCTGTCCGGGGGCGGGCGTCGGCGTAATGCTGCCGCCGGCAGTGGGCAACGCCGTAAGGGTCAGCGCGTACCGCGGCGACTGCAGGAGGGAGAACGCAGCCGTCACGGTCTTGTCATTGTTCATGACTACCGTGGCGCTGTTTCCGTTTTGCGAATCCACGCCCGACCACGAATCGAACTGATATCCCGAGTTCGCGACGGCCGTCAGGGTGACGACTTGGCCGCTTGCGTATTTGCCGTCCACATCCGGCAGGGGCGATGCGTTGATGGAGCCGCCAATGGCGGGATTGCGTTGCAGCGTGAGCGTATACCGGGGAGCGGTCGAGGCTTTGGACGTCAACATGATGTCGGTGTTCACGGCGCTGGAAGCGGAGGTCCTCAGGTACGCCACGCGCAATGCGCTGTCGGGCGCGAGGGATATGGACGGCTTGCCAATCAAATTGCCGGTGAACGGCGGTCCCGGCGGCAGCGGCCCCGAAAAAACTTCCTGGCGGATCATTTCCGCCTCGCCCAGGCTGTTGGCGTATTCGATCTTGGTGGTGACGGAGAAGGTGGTGGGGGTCTGGGTTCCCTCCGTTCGCCGAAACACCCAGTGAACGACGCCGCCGGTTTCCACGGCAAGGTCCAATGTTTGGGACGACGCCAACGGATCCGTTCCGGTTGCGCTGTCCCTCACGATCGACATCCACGTTTGGCCCACGCTCACGGGCGTCGCGAAAGAGCCGCCGGCGCGCGTCGTCAACAAAACGCCGTTGGTGAACGTTGCGCCCGTAATGTCAGGAACGCTGCGCCAGAAACCCAGATACAGCGTGCCGTCCGCGAGGGCGAGGGTCGGTTGCCCCAGCACGGCTCCCGAGACGCTCGTCCCTATCGCCTGACTCTTTCCCGTGCTGGTGTATGTGGCGGTAAGCACCTCGGAGTCTTCGCCGGCTCCGGCGTTATTGCCATACCGGATTGTGGTCGTCTTGATGGATTGCGTGGGAAGGAAGCTTTCGGCGGTCCGCATATACGTCCAGTGCAAAACGCCGTCGCCGTCTACGGCGATGTCCAGCGATTGCGCATCGGTGGCGCTGTGATCATATATATTCGAAGCGACCCAGACGGAGCTGGTCGCGGGCAAGGGCGAAAACGACGAGGCGCCGATTTCTTTCATTTCCAATTTGACCGACGTCGTGAAGGGATCGCCCGTGATGTCGGGCAAGCTCTCCATATATCCCACGTACACGTTGTTCGCATCCACCGTCACGGAGGGCTTGCCCAAAACAGCGCCCGAATACGTCGTGGTTTGGCCCATCACGATGGTTTGCACGGCGGACTGCACGATGAAATCCTGCCCTTGGCTGTTCCCGCAATGCACTTCGGACACCGTGGTGATGGTGGCTCCCGCCTGCTGCTGGGAGACGCGCACGTACGCCCAATGCTGAACGCCGGCCGCATCGGTGACCGTATCCAAGGCTTGGGAAGCTCCCGGAACGCCGTCCAACGTAGTCGCCGACCACGTGACAACGGAGGCGGGGGTGGTCCATCCCCATGCCGTCGGAGCGATGCCCGCCACGAGAAGGAGCCACACGATCGCCATCCCTCGCGTCCGCCGGCTTTGGCGTTGCCGATGCGAGAAAAGCGCGTGAAATCGACTGCCATGCCGCAAACAAAAGGATGGTTTCATGACGTTACGCCCTTTCATAATCTGGCATTATGGGGACGACGATCGCGCGTGCCTGCGCATTCGTCCCCGTGTACGCGCGGCCACGCGCGATGCCCCGGCGCCCTCGTCTTGTTCGCCGCCCGCATGCGCCACGACGCGCAACCTTCCCCTCGATCTCCCCGAATTCCTGTCTGCGCTGAACCATTGTTTCGTATTCACTATAGGCGCTTCCCGTAATTTTGTCAACGAACTCCCGAATACCCGGCATCGTCAACGCAGGCAGGTTCAAAAGCACGGAAACCGCGCCGATTGAATCGTCAAAAACAATGACGTACTCTTTCGATATGAAGCGATGTCATCGATGCGGCCGGGAATGGGCGGCAGAAAAAAAACAGCCGGGGGTGAAAGATTTTTGCGACGGTTGTTTGGCGTATCTGCATTGTTGTCTGAATTGCCGTCACTACGATCCCGCCAAGCATAACCAATGCGCCATCGGCACGACGGAGTGGGTGGGCGACAAAGCCGGGGCGAATTTTTGCGACGAGTTCGAGTTTCGGGATGCCGGCGCCGCCCAGGCCGACGCGGGCGAGAGCGAGAAAGCCAGAAACGCGATCGAAACGCTTTTGGGGCCGAGTGCCGTCCGCGCCGAGGCCGATCGCCTCGATCGTTTCAAGGAATTATTGGGCGATTGAGGAGCGCCGGGACCGGCAGCGCCAAGCGAGACCGCCGCAATGATCGCCGCAGGGAGATGTCTCCCCGGGAAGCCGGAGGGAGACAGGGGGAGGCGGCATGGTTTCCTGGAGAGACCGTTTTGACACGCACAGTTGCGCGATTTGGGCCGTAGTGGCGGCGAGCCTCGCGGTCGCCTGGTTTCTATACCCGCGTCCCACACAGCACACAGCCCGACAGGACGCGGTTGAGCTCACGATGTGGCTGCCTCCGGAGCCAACGCTCTTCGATTCGTTCAAGCCGCTCATCGAGGACTTCGAGAAACAACATCCCGAGTATCGCGTCCGCATGGGCTCGGTCACTGCGCGCGATGCCACGGGCGATCCGACCCGTTTTTTGCTGGGCGTGGCGGGCGGCGTGCCGCCGGACTTGATCTACTTCGATCGGTTCGCCGTGGTGGAATGGGCGAGCCGGGGCGCGTTCGCTGATCTGACGCCGTACATCAACCGGGACCAAGATCTGCCGGACGGCATTCGCGAAGAGAATTTTTATCCTGTCGCCTGGCAGGAGGCCCTATTTGGGGGCAAGAACTACGCCATCGCCAACAACGTCGACACGCGCGCCTTGTATTACCTCGAAGACCCCTTGATCCGCGCGGGGTGCGTGTACAAAACCGACGATCCGGAGGTGCAATCGGGTCAAGCGCAGGCCGGCGATGCGCGCCCCCCTAAAACGTGGGAAGAGATGTGTCGCAAGCGCCTGCATGCATCGGGCCAGGCGTCCGCCGACGGCACGGTCCGCCTTGCCGATCTCGTGCGTCGCTCTGCGGTGAACGTCGAGGCGCCGCAGGACGCCAAGCCCAACCTGAAGGCCGCCGGGGTGCGTGAAGGCGATGTTGTCGCGCTGGTCTCGGGGGCGAACGTGTTCCGAGGGCGCATTCGCTCGGTCGCCGACAACGATGCCTTCCGCATCGACTTGGAGCGCGATCAACGACCGGGCGCGCGGTCGCTGCCGGCGGCGTTTGTCGGCGAATGCGAAGTGAAGGTCTATGATCAGGACAGTTATGTGTGCCGTCTGACGCGTTACGATCCGCAGACGGGCCAGATCAGCGCGCTGGGCTTCATTCCCATGTTCGGCAACAGTTGGCTGTATATGTTCGGTTGGCAAAACGGCGGCGAGTTCATGAGCCCGGACATGACGCAGTGCACCCTTGATCACCCAGGAATCATCGAAGCGTTGCAGTGGCTGACGGACACGTACGACGCGATGGGCGGCTTCCAGTCCGTGACGGTGTTTCAGAAGACGGCGATGAGCGGAGGCATGGACCCCTTCATCGTGGGGCGCGTGGCCATGCGCATCGACACAAGCCTCCTGATATCGACGGTGATGTCCTTCAAGCCGGAATTGCGGTTCCGGGCTGTCGCCGCGCCCATCCCCGAAAAACGCCTCGCCGCCGGAGCCAAACCCCTCGGATGGACCGGCGGCTGGTCCTATGCGATTCCCGCCACGGCGAAGCAGCAGGAAGGCGCGTGGATACTCCTGCGGCACTTGTGCTCGATCGAAGCGAACAAACTGCAATTCCAGTATCGCGCGACCATGAACCGCGCGCGCGGCCTTCCGTTCTTTCCGGACATGCACCCAGACAAACGGATCATGGCGTGGATCCGGGAAACCTACGTCGATGGCAATCCCGCCGTGTCCCCGGCCATGCAGCAGGCGTTTGGCGTATTCGAGGCGCTGCTGCCGAACAGCCGCTACCGTCCCGTCACCCCGGTTGGCCAGAAACTGTGGAGCGAGCATGTCCGCGCGGCGGAAACCGCGTTGAACCACGTCAAGCAGCCATACGACGCGCTGAACTATGGCAAGCGGCAAGTCCAGGATACGCTCGATCGCTTCCTGAATCCGCCGCAAGGCGCGTTGGTGCATTGGTCCGCGCTGATCGCCGCGTACGCGATCGGGGCGGCGGCCCTGTTCGGCGGGATGGCGTGGCGGCAAGAACGCAAGCGCCGGGAGGCGGGCGGCAAACGGGGGGCATGGCTCGACGGGTATGTGGCGGCAAGCCCGTGGCTGATCGGATTCATCGTGTTTGGCGCGGGGCCGATTCTGTTTTCAATCATCATCAGTTTTTGCCAATACGACGTGCTCAATCCGGCGCGCTTCGTCGGATTCGACAATTACGTCTCCTTGCTGGGCCGGCATTACGACGATGTCATCGGCGCGACGGTCTGGAACGACCCTGTGTTTTGGAAGAGTCTGGGCAACACGCTGTTCATGGTGATCGGCGCGCCTCTCGGGATTGCGCTGGGGCTCGCGATTGCCTTGCTGCTCGACACAAAAGTCCGCGGGCTGCACATCTACCGCACCATCTACTACTTGCCCGCGATCGTGCCGGCAGTCGCCAGCTTCATTCTGTGGCTGTGGATTCTCGATCCCACCCGCGGCATGCTCAACCAAGCCTTGGCGGCGTTCGGCGTTCACAATCCGCCGAATTGGCTGCAGGACCCCCTGTGGGCGAAGCCCGCGCTCATTCTTATGGGTCTGTGGGGCGTGGGCGCAGGGATGATCATTTGGCTGGCGGGCCTCAAGGACATCCCCGAATCCCTCTACGAGGCCGCCGAAATCGACGGAGCCAATCGCGTGCGGCGGTTTATTCACATCACCATCCCGCTGCTCAGCCCCTACATCTTCTTCAACCTGATCATGGGATTGATCGGCGCGTTTCAGGTGTTCGAGGCCGCCTTCATCATGACCGACGGCGGCCCCGCCGACGCGACGCTATTCTACGCGTATAAGCTGTTCAACGAAGCTTTCCGCTTCTTGAACATGGGCGTCGCCAGCGCCATAGCCTGGCTGCTGTTCATCGTCGTATTGTTGATTACGCTCCTTCAACTCTGGCTCGGCAAGAAGTGGGTGCATTACGGCGGCTAACCGCAGAATTGCAGACAAGATCAAGATGAGATTTTGGACAGGATTGACAGGATTCGGATTCGGAGAGGAACAAGACTTCTTCTTTCTTGAATCCTGTCAATCCAGTCAAAAAATCCCTATCGAAGAAGCAATTGCACGTTGCGTATGCACGGAGGGGAACCGGTGGCGCTGAAATCTCTATCCGCTTTTGAACGCATCCTTACCCATGCGATTCTGATGGCGGGATGCGCGGTGTTTGCGTTTCCATTTGTCTGGATGCTGAGCACCAGCGCGAAGGCGCCGCGCGAAATGGCGATCGATCGCATCCAACTGTTGCCGCAGAACGCGTACACGCAGGACGTTTCGCCGTATGTCGATGCGCGCGAATTCGGCGCGCCCCAGCGCCCGGACGGCGTGCCCAAAGACGTGTGGGCGGCGTGCGAGCCGGAGTTGCGCGCCTATCTCGAAGCGGTGGTCGCCGCGTGGAAACCTGAAACCGTCGGCGCGTCGGAGAATAGCGCGCCGCCGGCCATTCCCGATGCCGACGTCTACCGCGAGACAATGATCAATGGCTTGTTCGAACGCCTTTCGACCCAACTCAGCGACGACGCCCGGCAAACAGCCATCGCCGAAGAACGGCGTCTGCGCGAAGCGGCGGGACGCGTCGACACGGGAATCTCCGAGTTGGCGGCCGCGCTCAGTCCGGAAGCCGTGAACGTCGGCAAGCAGGCCGTGTGCGACAACGCGAAGACGCTGATCAACGAAGAGGCGTTGCGCGACACCTTCGACCAATGCTACCGGAGATTCTGTCTCGGTCTGATGCGCGTTCTGACGCAAGATTACCGGAACGTTCCTTTCTACTCCGGCAACGAATGGGAGACCGCCGAGTCCGGCCTTGTCGCACTCGCGCCGCGCAACGAAAAAGGCCAGCCCTTGCAAGAAGCGCGGATCGATTTTTTGCGCAACCAGGACCCGGTCGCCTTTCGCCTCACGCCTGACCTTGCCGGAGCGGGCCTGAAACCCGGAGACATCAAACGCTTGTATGTGTCGTATCGGGGCGATGCGGCGTGGTCGCGCATCGCATTCAGCGTCATTCGCGACGGCCAGATGTATCGCACGCGCGACGCCGCATATCTTTACGAGCGCGACTGGTTCGAGCAGGAACTCATCTGGCCGCAGGACGACGCCGACCCCTATGCCCGCCGGACGTTCATGGTCCTCGAATCCGTCGGTCCCGCGCCCGCCGGGTCGCCGCCGTTTTCCGTCACGGTCAGCCTCACCCCAAACACCCCTGTGGGCGCATGGGCGGCCAAACTCTTGCGCAACTATCGCCTCGCCTTCAACGAAGTGCCCTACGCACATTACGTCATGACCAGTTTCTCGCTGGCGATCCTCACGATTTTGCTGGCGATTTTCTCGTGCACGCTATCGGGCTATGCGTTCGCGCGGCTCGATTGGCCCGGACGCGACCTTTGTTTCGGCATTCTGCTCGCCACGATGATGATCCCGCCGCAAGTCACGATGATCCCCAGTTTCCTCGTGATGCGCCACCTCGGCTGGTACAACACCCTCTTGCCGATCTGGGCGCCGTCCGCGTTCGGGTCCGCGTTCTTTATTTTTCTAGTCCGCCAATTCCTCAAGAACGTCCCCAGGGACCTCGAAGAGGCCGCCCGGATGGACGGCTGCGGATTCCTGCGCGTCTACTGGCACGTCATGTTGCCGCTCGTGAAGCCGACGATTGCCACGATCGCGATCTTCACCTTCATGGGCAGTTGGAACAATTTCATGGGCCCGCTCATTTTCGTCAACGACGAACGCCTCTTCCCTCTTGCGCTCGGGCTGTTTAAATTCAACCTCCGCAGCGGCGGCGACGTCGGCCTCATGATGGCCGGCGCCTTCCTCATGACCCTCCCCATCATCGCCCTCTTCTTCTTCGTCCAACGCTACTTTATCCAGGGCATCAGCCTGACGGGCACGAAGGAGTAAGCGCCCTCGAGGCGCGACTTGTCGCCGGCATGCCTGGCGGAAATGCCCTTACAACAGGGCTTGTGCATGGAATATGCGGCCATGGCGGTCCTAAAAACCGTTTGCGCAGGAGGTGCGGTCCCTCCTGCGCAAAACCAATTGACGCTATTGCTCTGGCGAAACGCGTTTGCGCTTCGTTATTTCTCGCCCGGCTTTGGCCCCCCGAAACAGTAGTGGGCATGCGCCGGATTCATTGGCTTCGCGAGAAGCCCGACCGCGACGATGACAATGGCGGAGATGGGCAATCCGATGAACAACGGATCGACATTGCTCCACGTCACGCTCCATCCTTCAGGCACCAACGTCGCCTTGCCAAAAAGGGCCTTGCAGATGCCGACGCCGCCGGCGGTCTTGCCGTTGACGAAGAGAAGCCAGAAAGTGCTGACGGCGAATCCGACCAATACCGACGAGATGGCCGCGGCGCGGCTCATGCGTTTCCAGAACAGGCCGGCGATGAAGACCGGCAGGAACGACGCGGCGCACATGCCGAAGAACACCGCCGTGGCGATGGCGACGATGTTGTCGCCCGCGATTTTGCCCAGCACGAGCGCCACGATGAGACCGACGCCAACGCCCAGACGGGTGACGGTGATGCTGCCCTTGGTGTGTTTATGGGTGAATTGCTCGCACACGTCGCGGCCGATCGCCGTTCCGATGGTGTGGAACTGGCTCGACAGGGTGCTCATGGCCGCCGAAAGCAAGGCCAACAGAAACACCACGCCAAACCAGCGAGGCATGGCGCTCGCTACGTACGTGGGAATGATGCTGTCCACATTGCCTTGCATCGCGGTGGCGTTGGTGACGCTGCGCGCGATCGAGATGAGACCGGGCCGCACGATGTCGAGTCCGTTCGGTCCCGCGCCCCGCTCGATTTTCATCGCGGGCGTCGCGAGAACGTAGTGGGGCAGCGTGGCGGCGCTCTCCCAGGGCAGCCGGTAACTGACAAATGCCTTGGCGCGGGCTTTCACGTCCTCCGGGGCGTTCGCGTCGACCGGCTTGAGCTTGGCCTTTCCGTCGGGGCCGGGATCGAACATGGCCTTTTCATCCAGGATTTGGCAGACGATGGCCTCTTTTTGCGCGAAGTAGACGTTGGACAGGGCGCCGATCGTGAACGCGACGCCGGTCATGAGAAGGATGAATACGCCGCCTACGGGGACGGCCCGGTTGAGCGCCTGCTGGGATTTGACCGTCATGAAACGCACGATGAGCTGGGGCTGCGCCAGCACGCCGATGCCCACGCCCATGATGATGGTGCTGACCATGATCCACCAAAGATCGTATTGATCGGGGGGGCGCGGCGTCGCCGGGCCCGGCATGGGAACGCTGGACCAGCCGAATAGCGGCATGGAGGTCCAGCCCTGATGCCCCATCGCTTGAAGGGGCTTGGGAACGCTGCCGCCCATGTCCGTCAACGCCTGGTGCGCCGCGACAACGCCGCCGAGTTCGGCGTAGCAGCCGATCACGAGGATGGTCATGCCAAAGATCATGATGACGGCCTGGAGGGCGTCTGTCAGCATGACGCCTTTGAGCCCTCCGGGGATGACGTAGGCCGCCACGATAAGCGCGAAGATGTAGAGCGCAATGTCGGGGCTGACGTGGAAGGCCGTCGCGATGAACTCCGCGCCGCCCTTCATGACAGCCATGGCATACAGCGGCATGAACACGAAGATGACAAGCGCCGAGAAAATGTGCAGGAACTTGCTATCGAAACGCTTTCCGAGAAACTCGGGGAAAGTGTGTACGTCCAGGTGATGGCCCATGCGGCGCGCGCGCCCGCCGAAAAAGACGAAGGCGATGAAAATGCCCACGAAGATGTTCAAGACCGTGAGCCAGAGAAGGCCCATGCCGAAATTGGCGGCGACGCCGCCAAAGCCGACGATGGCCGAAGTGCTGATGAATGTCGCGCCATACGACAACGCCATGATGACGGGATGCGCTTGGCGCCCGGCGACGAGATAGTCTGCGGCGGTTTTGGTTTGGCGGTAGCCCCTAAATCCGAGATAGGCCGTCAACAAAAGATACGCAATGACTAATACAATGGTCAGCAGATCCATTTCCCTTGCCCTCCGGCCAGAGGAACCCCCCTACTGCTGGCTCTCTTTGGCTTTTTCCCCCAGGATGTTCTGGTTGTTTTTTCGCCGTTCCTTCTCAAAACGCATCGTTGTTCGGGAGAATGCGCGCCCCTAGAGCGCCTCTTCGATTTCCTCTTTCTCTTCCTTTGCCCAGTGAATATCCTCGGGCTTGATGGGTTCGTCGCCCTTGTTCCACGTCAGGGCTCCGTAGATCACGCACAGCAACGCGCTGCCCACCATCAACACATACGCCAAAAACACCCATTTGTCCTGAATTCCCAACATGATGCGGCCCTCCGAGGTTGCGATGAACATGTGGACGTATCGCCTTTTTCCCGTTTGGCATGTCCCCCGCGAGGAGTATAAGGACGCCACGCGGCTGGGTCAAGCGATCGATCGCGTCGGCCCGATGGACCGATGCTCTCTGCGCTTCTCGCGCGCACGGGCGTCTTTACATCGCCCTGTCCGATATGATACTCCTCGGTCCTCTTGTTTTTGGAAATGCGGCGGGCTTTGGCTGGGGCGCGCCGCGGCAGGGCGCCGGCGCCGGCGAGGCGAGTCTCGCACGGCCAGCGCCGGGCAGGGAGATACACCACTCGTGAACACGTATGCGTCGATATCCGCGCCGATTCTTGCCGCCTTCCCTGGGCTGACCCCTGGCGATCTCATCTATACGGCGCCGCCCAAGCCCGACATGGGCGATCTGGCCTTGCGCACGTTTGAGGCCGCCAAGAAGCTGGGGATGGCCCCGCCGCAGCTTGCCGCGGCAATCGCCGAGAAAGCCGCCTTCGGCCCGGAAGTGCGCGATGCGTTCGTGGCGGGTCCGTATCTCAACTTCCGCCTTGATCGAGGCGCGTTGGGCCGAGGCATCGTCGCCGCCGTGTTCGATCAGGGCGCCCATTACGGTTCGAACGCCTCCGGTCGCGGCAAGCGCGCCCTAATCGAGCATACCAGCATCAATCCCAACGCCAGCCCGCATGTGGGCCGCGCGCGCAACGCCATGATCGGCGACGCCTTGGTGCGTCTGCTGCGCTTCGAGGAATACGACGTCGAGGTTCATTATTACGTCAACGACATGGGACGCCAGATCGGACTGCTCGTGCTCGTGTGCGAAGACCCGGCCTCGATGACCTTCGATCGCATGCTCGATGCGTATGTGCAGGCGAATCAGCGCGCCGAAGCGGACCCCGAATTCGCCGAGGCGGGGTATGCCCTGCTCGCAAAAATGGAAGAAGGCGACGCCGCGACGAAAGAGAAGTTTCATGCGGTGACGGACCTGTGCTTGCAGGGGCAGCTCGCGGTGTTGGCGCGGCTGGGCATCTCGTATGACTGCTTCGATCGCGAATCGGATTTTGTCCGAGACCCGCGGCTCGACTCGGTGCTCGAAGCATTGCGCGCCCAAGACGCCGTGTTCGTCGATGAAGACAAGCGGCTCGTGGTCGATCTCGGCAAGATAGGGCATGCTCATCCCGAGGGCCGCTATTTCGTGCTGATGCGGGCGAACGGAAGCTCGATGTACGGCTATCGGGATATTGCCTATTCCATCGAGAAAATGGAACGCGCCGCCGATCTCAATCTCATGGTCCTGGGCGAAGACCATAAACTCTATGCGCAGCAAATCGAGTTGATCCTCAAGGCGGCGGGATTTCCCGCAGCGGAAGCCGTGTATTACTCGTACATCCTGCTGCGCGAAGGCAAAATGTCCACACGCCAGGGCAAAGTCGTGCTGCTCTCCGAGTTCCTCGACGAAGCCCAGGCGCGCGCCGCCGAAAAAGTCAACGAGCAGTGCCGCGACTTGCCGCCCGAAGAACGCCGGGCCATCGCGGAAAAGGTGGCCGTCGCCGCCGTGCGCTTCGCCATCCTGCGCGTCGGCCCCAACAAAAACGTCATTTTCGATTGGGAAACAAGCCTGTCTTTCACCGGCGACACCGGGCCGTATATCCAGTACTCCTGCGCGAGAATATCGTCGATCCTGCGCAAATTCGGCGAGGTCCCGCGGGAGATCGCGCCGGATTTTCCGATCGCGACCGACGCCGAATGGGCCCTGCTCGGCAAAATCGCCTCGTTCGACGAGACCGTTGCGATGGCCCTCGAAGAGCGCACGTGCGCGCCCATCGCCCAATTCGCGCTCGACGCGGCGCGGCTGTTCACCTCGTTCTACCACGAATGTCCCGTGCTCGACGCCGCCACCCCGGCGCAGCGCGTCGCCCGCGCCCAACTCTGCGCCGCGACGCGCCAGGCGCTCGAAAACGCCCTGGCCTTGCTCGGCATTCACGCACTGGAACGAATGTGATGGCTTTGCCAATCCAAGCCGACCGTTTTCGTTAAGCTCTTCCTTTCTGTCCGCGCGATGTCTTGCCCGAGCGACGCGGCGGATCGGGCGCGGGCGGGCTATCGGGGCAATCGGGCGCGGCATCGCTTGCGGCCATCTCGCGTCGCTGGAGCCATTCGCTCGGGATTTCGAGCACGAACCGGCTTGTCTTGGTCCGGTGGGTCCGGCCATGACGCCCGCGCGACAACGCCTCGAACAGCGTCACATGCCGTTGGCCGCGGGTGAGGGCAACATAGAAGAGACGGCGTTCCTCTTCGATGCCTTCGGGGCCGAGACATTTCTCGTGCGGCATCAGCCCTTCCTCCGCCCCCACGACAAAAACGAACGGGAATTCGAGGCCTTTGGCGCTGTGGACCGTCATCAACGTAACGCCCGAACTCCGGCGCTCCTTCTTCGAGAACCGGTCGTCGCCGCCCGCCGAGTTCGCGGGCAAAAACGCGCCCAGCGACGCCCCGGCATTTTTGCCCGCGAACTCGGCGATGGCATCGAGCGCCGCCTCGACATTGTTCCACCGCACAAACGCCTGCTCGTCCGTCTTGGAGGTCCGCTGCAACTCCTTGCGATAGGCGATTCGCTCCAACAACGATTCGACGATCACGCTAAGGGGCTCCTTTCCCGCCCGGA
>Ga0116159_1000770_pt1 | contig 36203 bp, 25 predicted proteins | sample AD_JPNAS1_MetaG_FD_89878 | JGI IMG/M metagenome (GOLD analysis project Ga0116159, IMG submission 89878) | Active sludge microbial communities of municipal wastewater-treating anaerobic digesters from Japan - AD_JPNAS1_MetaG | ecosystem: Engineered > Bioreactor > Anaerobic > Digestate | place...
CCTGCTGGCATCCCTGCCGGGATGCGGGCGTTTGGGGTTGCCGGGGGACCGGTGGTGTCGCTGCGCTCAACCACCGGCTACCTGCTGGCATCCCTCCGGGATGCGGGTGTTTGGGGTTGCCAGGGGACCGGTGGTGTCGCTGCGCTCAACCACCGGCTACCTGCTGGCATCCCTGCCGGGATGCGGGCGTTTGGGGTTGCCGGGGGACCGGTGGTGTCGCTGCGCTCAACCACCGGCTACCTGCTGGCATCCCTCCGGGATGCGGGCGTTTGGGGTTGCCGGGGGACCGGTGGTGTCGCTGCGCTCAACCACCGGCTACCCTCTGGCATCCCTGCCGGGATGCCTCAAGAACTGAGACCACGCCATTCCCACCGTGGGAACCAATCAGGCGCGGCGGCTACGCGCCGGTCAGCTCGCGCACGGCCGCGATCACCTCATCGTCGTGCCCGGCGACGCTGACCTTGCGCCAGGCGCGCGCGATTCTGCCCTCGCGGTCGATGATGAACGTCGAGCGTTCGACCCCCATGTATTTGCGCCCGTACATGCTCTTCTGCACCCACACGCCATAGGCCTCGCAGACCTGCTTTTCCTCGTCGGCCAGCAGCGGGAAATTCAAGTTGTGGTTGCGGATGAACTTGTCGTGCGACTTGAGCGAATCGGGGCTGACGCCGATGACGACGGCGCCCAGCTGCGCCAGCTCGTCGCGCGCGTCGCGGAACGCGCACGCCTCGCGCGTGCAGCCCGACGTGTTGTCCTTCGGATAGAAGTAGAGCACGACGATGTTCCGGCCGCGGAAGGAGGAGAGGGTCAGTTCCCCGCCCGCGCTGGAGGGAAGAGTGAAATCGGGGGCCGGCTGGCCTGCTTCGACGGGCATGGTTCGCGCTCCCGTTGGTCTGACGTCAAGCGTGTGGCTGGTTGGCGGGGCTCGCCGGTCGCGGCCGCGGTCTCAATTTATCGGAACGCGCCGAGCCCCGCAAGCGTCGCCGGAGCGGCGAACGCGGCCGCCCGCGGTCGTTCAATCCCCCACCGGCACGCGGCCGGTCACCTCGGCCCTGCGGATGAGGACCTGGTTCAGCTCGCGGCGGGCGGCGTCCAGTTCCAGCCGCGCGTCGAGCAGCGCGCGCTCGGCATCGAGCAGCTCGACAAACGTCAGCTCGGCGGCGCTGTAGGCTGACAGGCTCGCCTCATACGTCGAGCGATTCTGCGGGAGGACGATCTCGCGGATGAGGGCCGCCGCGCGCCGGGCGATCTCGCGTTCCTCCAGCCAGGCGGCGGCGCGGGCCTGCGCGGTGGCGCGCGCCTGCGCGCTCTCCGCCTCGTCGGCGGCGAGCCGGCCGCGCAGTTCGGCCAGGTACGCCTCGGCCTGGGCAAAGGCCGGGCGCGGCGCGGGCCGGGCCGCCGCCTCCGCCGCGGGCATCCGCGGTTCGAACAGGCTTGCCCCCTGACTGGCCGGCGGCCGATTCATGATCTCGCCCATACGGATCGCGATGGCGCGCAGCGCCGCCCGCGACTCGGCCAGCTTGACCTCCTGGCGCTGGTCCAGCGCGGCGCGCGCGAGCTCCGCCAACCCGACGTCGTTCAGCGGCAGATCCCGCGACGCGGGCGTGCCCAGCGCCGCCTCCGGGCCGCGCCCCAGCAGGGCGTTGATCTCGGCGCGGGCGACCCGTTGCCGCGATTGCAGGTCCCGCAGTTCGTTCTTCAAGCGCTCGCGCAGCGTCTGCATCCGCAGCAGGTCCGCCTGGCCGGCCTGGCCCGCCGCGTAGCGCTGCTCGATGACCGCCAGCAGGTCGCCGACGAGCGAGAGATTCTCGCGCGTGGTCGCCTCGGCGCGGTGGAGATACTGAAATTGAAAAAAAGCCTGCCCCGCCTCGATCAGCGCCGCGCGCAGCGCCAGTTCCCATTCGAGCCGGGCCATGCGCGCCTGCTCGCGGATCATCTCACCCTTGAACGCGAGCGTGGAGGGGTAGGGAAAGAAGGCGTCCGTCATCGCGCGGTTGAGCGGATCGCCCGCGCCAGTCTCGAGCGTCGCCGTGAACGAACGGTATTGATTGATCAGCGATTCGAGGTGCTCGGCCTGGCTGAACTGGCGGAGCGTCGCGCGCCAGCGTTCCTCCGCCGCACGGGCGGCGGGGCTGGCGACGGCAACCGCCAGAGCCAGTTCGGGCCATTCCAGCCGGTCGGCCAGCGCCGCGTCGCGCGCGGCGGGCGACGCGATCGTTTGCCGCAGGGCGTCGAGCCGGGCCGGCGAAATTTCCAGGACCGACGCCAGCACCTGCTCGCACACCGGCTCGGAGGGGCTGGTCGCGGCGTCGGCCAGCGCAACCGGCGGCGGGCTCGCCGGGGCGGGGGCCGCGAGCTCTCCGGCCGCGGCCTGGGCCGTCCAAGCCAGCGTCCGCGCGCTGAACGGCAACTCGCGCTGCGCTTCATATTCGCTCAACCGGTCGCTGAACGCCCGGTGGGCGCAGCCGCTGAGCGCCAGGGCCGGCAGCAGCGCGAAGCAGAAGAGCAACCGCAGGCAGGTGGTCCGATTGTTCACGGCCGGCCCTCCCCGTCGGGCGTCGCGCCGGCCGGCCGGGCCTCCGCCGTCGTTCCCAGCGCCCGTTCCAGCATCCCGATCGCCTGGCCGTGATCGGCCCGCGCGCGATGGTAGGCGAGTTGAAAGTTGTGCCAGGCCATCGTGGTTTCGAGCAGCGAGGCGAAGGCCGCCTGATCGGCCCGAAAGAGCGCCTCGGCCTGCGCCATCGCCGCCTGCGCCCGGGGCAACAGTTCCTCGCGGTACAGCCGGGCGAGCCGGTCGGTGGTGCGCACGCGCAGCCAGGCGTTGGCGACCGCTTCCCCGAGCCGGTTCAGTTCGGCGGCGGCGTCCAGCCGGGCGGCCTCGGCCAGCGCTTCGCGCTCGCGGATCAGCGCGTCGTTGCGCTGCTGCCAGATGGGCAGATTCATACCGCCGAGCGCGGTTCGCATCGTGTCGCCCATCATCGCCGGCACGTTGGCCTCGTTCATCCAGCCCAGCGTCAGATCGGGGAGGCGGCTCAGCCGCGCCAGATAGGCCTCGTATTCAGCTTGCTCGGCGCGCAGTCCGCTGATGCGCAGGCGCTGGGCCCACTGCTCGGCGCGGGCGTACAGTTCCTGGCGATCGTCGGTGACCGGATAGATCGGCGCCGCCGTGATTGGCCCGATGACGGCGCCGGGCGGCAGATTGAGCAGGGCGCGGAGCCGCTCGGCGCGCGCGACGCGCTCGTCGGCCAGCAGCAGGCGATCGTAGGCCAACTGCGCCGCCTGGCTTTCGGCGCGGAAGGCCTCGGCAAGCTGCGTGCGTCCGGTCCGCAACTCGCCATACGCCAGCAAGGCCTGGTTGCGCAGGATCTCCTCGACGCGCGCCGTGATCGGCGCGGCCTGATCGAGGTAATACAGTTCGTACCAGGCGTCCTTGACGTCGATCAGCAGGTCGCGCGCGGCGATCTCGTATTCGAGGCGCATCACGTCCGCTTCGCGGGCGGCCAGCTCGCCGCGGGCCCACAGCTTGCGCCACCAGGGGAGCTCCTGCCGGATGCCGAAACTCCAGCCGCGTTCGAGCATCGGCATCGGCTCGGTCAGATCCACGCCGGCCTCGAGCATCGGATCGGGCAGGCTGGCGGCTTGCGGGATCGTCTGAATCGCGGCGAACCAGCGCCGGCGCGCGGCGGCCAGCGCCGGGTTGCGTTCCAGCGCCAGCCGCAGCGCCTGGTGCAGCGTCGGCGCGGTCGCCAGCGCCTCGGCCTGATCCGGCGGCAACGGCGGCTGCTGCGCGGCGCGCCACTGCGGCGGAGCGCCGACCGGAGCGGGCAGCCGCACGCATCCCGCCGCGAAGAGGGCGAGGATGAGCAGCGGCGCTGGGCTTCTTGGCGGCATGTTACTGCGGAGCGGGTGCGGGCGAGAGGAATTCGTCCCGCGTCAGCCACAATTCCTCGATGCGGTACATGTGAAACTGATCATGCAGCATCAGGTGGCGGACCATGATCGCGGGGGTGTAGTGCGTGTATTGCGGATGGACGGCGGGCCGCGACCAGAAGTCGGCGTCGGCCGCGCGCGCCAGTTCGACGACGCGGGCGCGCGATTCGTCGAACTCAGCCAGCGTTCGGTTCAGGTCCATCCGCAGATAGTAATCGTCGGGATTCGACTCGCCGCCGAAGTAGGTAAATTCCGGGCGCGCTTCTTCCTGAAACCGGCGCCAGCGCTCGAAGAAGAAATCGCGCTCGACCGTCGCGACATGACAGGCGTGTTCATGGATCGTCCATTTGCCCGCGAGGCGCCGCCGGCGCAGCAGCTCGGCGGGGATCGGGGCCAGCAGTTCGCGCAAAAGCCGCGGGGCGCGCTCCAGGCAGGTGATGGCGGCATCCAGTTCAAGCATCGACACGTCTCTCCAATCCATGGGTTTTCCACAGATAATACACCACCGGGATGACGGCCATCTCCAGAATAAAACTGGTGATCATGCCGCCGATCATCGGGACGGCGATGCGTTTCATCGTGTCGGCGCCGGCGCCCGAGGCCCACATGATCGGGAGCAAGCCGAAGAGGGTCGAGCCGACCGTCATCGCCTTGGGGCGCAGGCGCGTGGCCGCTCCTTCGAGCACCGCCGCGCGCGCGGCCGCCCAGTCCAGCCGCGCCCCGGAGCGCTTGAGTTTGTCCCAGGCCAGGTCGAGGTAGAGCAGCATCACCTGGCTGGTCTCGGCATCCAGGCCGGCCAGCGCGATGATGCCGACCCAGACCGCCACCGACAGGTTGTAATCGAGCCAATAGAGCATCCAGAACGCGCCGAGCAGGCTGAACGGCAGGCACGCCATGACGACGAAAGTTTGAAACGCGCTGCCCGTGCTCAGGTAAATGAGGACGAGAATGATGAGCAGCGTGAGCGGGACGACCGCCCGCAGCCGGGCCCGCGCGCGCACCATGTATTCATACTGGCCCGACCAGTGGATCGAATAGCCGGCGGGCAGGACGATCCGCCCGTCGGCGATCGCGGCATCGACCGCCGCGCGCGCGTGCTCCACGTAGGTCCCCACGTCGATGTCGTCCAGGTCGACATAGACCCACGCGTTGGGGCGGCTCTGCTCGCTCTTGATGCCGGCCGGCCCGGTCTCGATCTGGAACACGCCCAGATCGCCGAGCGGGATGTGAAAACCCTGCGGCGTGGGGACGACGACGCGCTTCAGTTCATCGATGTTGTCGCGCAGCTCGCGCGGATAGCGCAGGTTGATCGAATAGCGCTCCAGCCCCTCGACCGTGTTGGCGATCGCCATCCCGCCGATCGCGGTGATGAAGACTTCCTGGACGTCGGCGACCGTCAGGCCATAGCGCTGGAGCGCCTGGCGGTCGGGGATGAAGTTCACGTAGCGATCGCCCATGACGCGTTCGGCATAGACGCTCAGCGTGCCGGGGACATCGCGGACGACCGCCTCGACCTGCTCGCCGATGCGCTCCAGCGTCGCCAGGTCCGAGCCGCCGATCTTGATGCCGACGGGGGTCTTGATGCCGGTCGAGAGCATGTCGATCCGGGTCTTGATCGGCATCGTCCAGGCGTTGGTCAGGCCGGGGAACTTGATCTCCCGGTTGAGGGCGTCGGTCAGTTCCTCCGACGTGCGCGGCCGGCGGTCAACGACGCGGCCGGCGTCGTCGCGGATCTCCACCGCCGGCCACTGTGCTTCGTCCTTCAGCCGGATCGTCGTCTCGATCATCATCATCGGGGCGGGGTCGGTCGCCGTTTCGGCCCGCCCGATCTTGCCGTAGACCGATTCCACCTCGGGGAAGGCGGCGATGATCTTGTCGGTCTGCTGCAGGAGTTCGCGGGCCTTCGTCGCGCTGATGCCGGGCAGCGTGGTCGGCATGTAAAGCAGGTCGCCCTCATACAGCGGCGGCATGAATTCGCGGCCCAGATGGAGATAGGGGAAGAAGATCGTCAGCGCGGAGAGGAGCGCCGCGACGACGATGGCCCAGCAGACCGCGCGCGAACGGATCAGCAGCGCCAGAAACGGCTGATACGCGCGGACGAGGCCGCGGCTGATCGGGTTGCGCTCCTCCGGGTGCATCGTTTGCGGCAGCAGCGCCAGGAACGTCGCGAGCGCGACGAGGAGCGCCACCCATGTCCACCCGGAAAGCCCGAGCGCGGAGCCCGACGCGCCCCCGCCCGCCCGGCGCGTGCCGAGCCAGAGGAGCAGGAAGACGAGCGGCGGGGTGAGCAGCAGCGCCAGCCGGCGGCGGCGGCGCGACCAGCGCGGCGGCAACACGTCGCGCCGGATGAAAAACCCGGCCAGCACCGGCGAGACCGTGACCGCCAGAAACGCCGAGGCCGCCATCGCGTAGGTCTTGGTGAACGCCAGCGGCCGGAACATGCGCCCTTCCTGGGCCTCGAGTGTGAAGATCGGCATGAAGCTGACCGTAATCACCAGCAAGGCGAAAAACAGCGTCGGGCCGACCTCCACGCACGCCTCGCGCACGAGTTCCCAGTGCGGCTGGTCCTCGCGTTTCGTTTCGTAATGCTTGTGGACGTTTTCGACGACGATGATCGAGGCGTCGACCATCGCGCCGATGGCGATCGCGATCCCGCCCAGGCTCATGATATTGGCGCCGAGCCCCTGGTAGTGCATGATGACGAAGCTGATGAGAACCGCCAGGGGGAGGGTCAGGATCGGCACCAGCGCGCTGCGAAAATGCAATAGAAAGAGGATAATGATAATGGAAACGATGACGGATTCCTCGATGAGCGTGTGGCGCAGCGTGGCGATCGCGCGCTCGATCAGCGCCGTCCGGTCGTAGCCGACGTGAATCCGGACGTCCTCGGGCAGCGAGCGCCGAATCTCGGCGAGCCGCTCGCGCACGCGGGCGATCGTCGCCAGCGTGTCGGCGCCGTAACGGACAACGACGATTCCGCCGACGGCCTCGCCCTTGCCGTTCCATTCCAGCACGCCGCGGCGCATCTCGGGGCCCGCCGCCACCCGGCCCACGTCGCGCAGCAGGATCGGCGTGCCGTCGGCGCGGACGCCCAGCGCCACCGCCTCCAGCTCGTCGATCGTCTTATCCATGCGCGCGAGGTCGATCGCGATGCCGCGCGCCTCGGCCGCGCGCTGCTCCTCGGGCGAGAGCGTGCCGAGGTAGCCCATGCCGCGCAGCATGTAGTCGGTCTCGGCCATCTCGATCGTCCGGCCGCCGACCTCGTTGTTCGACTTGCGGATCGCATCGCGCACCGCGGTGATTGACAGGTCATACGCCCGCAGTTTTTCCGGCTCGACCGTCACCTGATACTGGCGCTCGAAGCCGCCCAGGCTGGCCACTTCGGCGACGCCGTCGATCGAAGTCAGCTCGTACTTGAGGAACCAGTCCTGCAGCGAGCGAAGCTGGGCCAGGTCGCGCGCGTCGCTGGTCAGCGTGTATTGAAACGCCCAGCCGACGCCGGTCGCGTCGGGCCCGAGCTGCGGCGACACCCCGTCGGGGAGCTGGGACTGAAGCTGGGAGAGGTACTCCAGGACGCGCGAGCGCGCCCAGTACATGTCGGTCCCATCCTCGAAAATCACGTAGACGAAGGAATAATTGTAAAACGAATAGCCGCGGACGACCTTGGCGTACGGCACCGCCAGCATCTTGGTCGTGATCGGATAGGTGACCTGGTCCTCGACGATCCGCGGCGCCTGCCCGGCGTATTCGGTGAGGATAATGACCTGCACGTCGGAGAGGTCGGGGATGGCGTCGAGACGGATATTCTTCGCCGCGTGAATTCCGCCGGCGACAATCGCCAGCATCATCAGCAGGATGATGAATTTATTGGCCAGCGAGAATTCAATAATCCGGCGAATCATGCCCGTTCACAATCCGAATGGCGAGAATGGAAACACGCGTCGAATTCCAATGCTTGACCTGAGCAGCGAGATCCAGGCAGCCTTTGTGGAGTGTGGCGGCAGAGCGTTGCAGCGCACCGCGTCGACACCGTTTAGATCCGACGACATGGGCTGATGCCGACCGATCCAAAGCGGCGTCGCCAAGCGCTGCGCGCTTTCTGCCGCCGCACTCCACAAGAGCTTCCTGCTCGAACGGGTCCTCCACGACGGGCTGAAAGACAGACCAACTGTCGAACATTGCCGGGATGCGCGCGATTGGCCGGGCGATGACGCGGTTCATCAGCGCGCCCCCGCGCTTGATGTCGTCGGTTCGTCGCCGGCGCCGTGCAGGGCGCGCCAGATCAGTTCGCTTTCCTTGCCGAACGGCACCTCGCTGGTCGGCACCAGCACCATGTTGCACTCCGGACAGCGTCCCGGCTGATCGCTCACGATGTGCATGTGGCTCTCCATCGGGCAGACATACAACGCGATGCCGGCCGACTCGCCCGCGGTCGCTTCGACTGATTCGGATTTTTTTGCGGCTTCGGCCGACGGGATGACCGGGATCAGCGTCATTCCGCACTCCGGGCAATTGCCCGGTCCTTCGGCCTCGATGTGGGCATGCTCGGGCATCGGGCAGGTCCAGTGCGCGGCGACCCACGCCGGCGGCCGGTCGGATTCACGCACCGGCACGAGCTTCATCGCGCACAGCGGGCAGTCCCCCGGCTGATCGTAGAGGATGCCGGCATGACTCGGCATCGGGCAGACGTAGCGCACGGGGTCAACCGCGTCCGGCTGCGCGTCTGTTCCGCCTTCAAACGCCATGGCGCCCGTCCGCGCGGCGGGCTCCGCCCCGTGGTCCAGCACCTCGCTCGTCTGCACCAGACCGGGCTGCAGCATCTTGAGCGTCGCCTCGCGCAGGCGGCTCTCGCTGTCGAGCAGGAACTGCCCGCTGACGACGACCCGTTCGCCCGGCGCCAGCCCCGCCAGCACCTGAATTTCATCCCGGTCGTTGCGCGCGCCGGTCTGGACGCGGCGCGGTTCGAACTTGCCCGGTTCGCGCGCGACGAACGCGATCTGCCGCTCGCCGGTGTCGATCACCGCCATCGCCGGCGCCAGTACCGCCTCGGCCGCCAGCGTAGTCTCCAGATGGATCGTGGCATACATCCCCGGCTTCAGTTCATAGCCCGGATTATGAAACTCCATCCGCACCGGCACCTCGCGCGTTCCCTCAGGCAGGTAGGGATAGATGTAGGTCACGCGGCCGCGCCAGGTTCGGCCGGGCAGGTAGTCCAGTCGCATCAGCGCCTCCTGGCCGAGCCGGACAAACGGCAGATCGGATTCGTAGATCCGGCCGATGACCCAGACGGTGGAGATATCCGCGATGCGATAGGCCGGCATCCCCGGGGTCAGCATGTCGCCCTCGGTCACCTTGCGTTCGATCACGATCCCCGTCAGATCGGCATGGATCGTCATCGTGCGCGAGATTTCCCCCGTCGTGCGCAACTGATCGATCTGCTCGTCGCGGATGTCGAACAGGCGCAGGCGCTCCTCGGCCGAACGCAACCGCGTCCGCGCCAGGTCGGCCGCGGTGCCCGAGCTGCGTTCGACGTCGCGCAGCGCGGTCAGGTACTCCTCCTGCGCGCTGAAAAGCTGCGGGGAATACAGATCGAACAACGGGTCGCCGGCATGCACCTGCGTGCCCGTCTCCTGCACATGCACCTTCTCCACCCAGCCCTCCACTTTGGTGGTCACGGTCCCCAGGCTCTGCTCGTCGTACTGGACCGTGCCGACGGTGCGAAAGGTCTTGCGCAACGGCCCGACGCGGACGACGTCGTAGCGCAGGCCCATGTTCTGTTCGGTGACCGGATCAATCCGGATCGAGGGTCCCCCGGCGACTTCGTCCTCGTAGACCGGGACGAGGTCCATACCCATCGCGTCGGCACCCGGCTCGTTGCGGATGAAGGCGGGGTCCATCGGCGAGCGCCAATAGAGGACGTTGCGCTCGCCCGCCGGCGGCGCGGGCGTCGCGCTCCCCTCGCCGCGCGCCTCCAGGATCAGCCGCGCACGGTCCGGATCCATCGGCGTCAGTTTCATCTCGCACTTGGGGCAGAGCCCCGGCTCCTCGCTAATCACCTCGGGATGCATGCCGCAAGTGTAGAGCGTGCGGGGCGCGCTCGGCGGCGGGGGTTGCGCCGCGGCGTGCCGGGCCGGCGCCGGCGTCTTTCGCAGACCGATCAGATAACCGCCGAGGCCACCCAGCAACAGGCCGGCGGCCAGCACGAAAAGCAGGCGGAGAGGCGCCGCGCCGGTGGATGATCGGCGGCGCGTGTGGGGATCCTGGGAAGGCATGGAAAACGTCGCTGGCTGGCGTCCGGGCTCAGGCCGCCCGGTCGGGGGATGCGCTGGCGCGCAGCGTTTCAATCCCCCGAGCCCAGGGACCAGAGCAGCCCGTATGCCAGCGGGGCGCGGCGGGCGCCGAAGAGGTGGCCCGCCGGGGCGTCCGATGCGCAAAACCTTCAATTCCAGACGTAAAAACCGCTGTGGGCGATGAACGCCACCGTCCCGATCGGCGCCGCGCCGCCTTTATTTCGCGGCGCGCTGTTGCATATCCAGCAGCGTTCCATGTGGCAAATCCCCCACCCGGCCGGATCGGTCGGACGGCAAACGCTCCCCTCGCCCGTCAACCGCACCGGCGCAGGAGCGCGATGGCGGTCGTGACGGCGGTGCGGCGCAACGCGGGCGACACGCCGCAGGCGACGCCCGCCCCGAGCGCCAGCGCCAGGCTGATCCACGGGCGGCGCCGGACGCAGGTCTCCACCGGAACGCCGCCGGCGGCGGCGCGCAACCGCATCCGCGCCGCCTCGGCCTCGTTTTCCGGGGGAATCTCCGCCCGCCGCGCGCCTAGCGCCGTCTTGCTCGTTCCCGACCAAACCATATCAGGCTCCATGCAATCAGGATGCACAGGACGCTCGTGCACAGCGCCGCCAGCGGGACGGGCACGTTGCTGTTGACCAAACCGATGAACGTCCCGGCGACAATCAGACCGAACGCCACCACGAGCAGAAAAAATGCGCAGACCACCAGCCCCGCGATGACGGCCAGCTCATAGACTCCCTCGCGCGACTTGCGCAGCTCCGCCTTGATGACATCGATGGCCGAGAGGAACAGTTCGACCAGTTCGGTCATCGCCTATTTCTCCGAGATGATCTTGCCCAGCAGCATGCCGACGCCGAACGCGGTCAGCAGGCTGGTGATCGGCCGCTCTTCCACCGAGTGCTGCACGCAATCGAAGGCGCGCTCGCTCTCATGGCGGACGCGTTCATAGGCGTCCTCCAGTTTTTCGCCCGCGCGTTCTCTGGCGCGGTGGGCCTTGTCCTTGCCCGAGTCGACGGCCGTGTGCGCCAGGCGCGCCAGATCGGCCTTGATCGAATCCAGATCCTCGCGCAGCTGGCGAAGATCCGAGCGAACATCATTCATATCCTGTTGGACCGCGTTGGCCATGTTGATTCACCTCCCTGCTCGATGCGGAGAAAATTCACCGTTGATGATCGAAGCCCACGGCTTCGTTCCAGATCCATCCACATCGCGAAGAGGGAGCAATAATCATTCCATGCGACGGTTGATCGTTCGCCCTTCAGAGTGCTTCTAATTCCACGAATTCAGGCCAACTCCGGCCACCCCTTGCAGGGGTTTGATTCGTCGGGGGGCGACGCAGGGTTCCGGCCTGCAGCCGTCACCCCGCGCTTTATTCCGGTCGTCCGCCTCGCGGACTTGCCCGGTTAACAAGTCGGAACCGCCTGCATTGAAGATGGAAGCCTTAAGCAGCTTGCGATTTGGGGAATGACAAGCCTTCGAAGGGCCGGCCTGCGGCGAAATCACGCCGGAGGCTTGCACTTCCATCGCCGGTGCGGTAAAAGAACAGTTCGCGGGCACGCGTCCCCAAACCCAAGATGATCCTTCAAGACGACAGGAGACCCACCATGAGTCCACTGGGAGCGGATATTACCGCCGAACAAGCGCAGGCCGTGCTGGAAGCGGCGCGCAAGAAGGCTGAACAACTCAAGCTGGCGATGAACATCGCCGTTGTCGACGCGGGGGCCAACCTGAAGGCCTTCCTGCGGATGGACGGCGCCTGGCTGGGCAGCATCGACATCTCGCAGAAAAAAGCGCGGACGGCGCGGTTCTTCGACATGAACACCGGCGAGATCGGCAAACTGAGCCAGCCGGGCGGCTCGCTCTACAATATTGAAGTCTCCAACGGCGGACTGATCACGTTCCCCGGCGGCATTCCGCTGAAGATCGGCGATACGGTGGTCGGCGGGATCGGGGTGTCGGGGTCGACCGTCGAGAACGACCACGAAGTGGCGAGCGCCGGCGCGGCCGCGTTGAAATAAGGCCCGTCGCGCGGCCAATACGACGAGCCCCGGGCGACATCGCCCGGGGTTCGTTTACATTCGTCCCTCGTCCTCTTCCTCGTCCTCGATCTGCTACGCTCCGCCCAATGCTTCCACATTGATGTATTTCTCGGCGATCGCGGTCAGCTTGCGGTCCGCGTTTTTCTCCTCGGCCAGCGTCTGCTCGAGCAGCGTCGCCACCTTGTTCTCCTTGAGCAGCTTCGCGAACGAAACCAGCGTGCCGTAGCTCGCCATCTCGTAATGTTCGACCTTCTGCGCCGAGGCGATCAGTCCGGCATCCTTCACGATCGGCTCGGCTTCCTCCTCGATCAGCTCCTCGCCCTCGGAGACGAGGCCTTCCATCGCTTCGCACTTCTTGCCGCGCCTGGGCAGTTCGAGCAGTGCAAAGGCTTCCTCGAGCCGTTCCACCTGACCCTTCGTCTCGTCCAGGTGCGCTTCGAGGGCTGCCCGCAATTCATCGGTGGCGGCCGCGCGCGCCATCTTCGGCAGCGCCTTCACAAGCTGCTTTTCAGCGTGGTAGATGTCCTTCATTTCGTCGACAAACAAATCGCGCAATGACTCAATGCTCATGGCGGAACTCCTCCTGGATAAAAACAAGTCGCTTGTTTTTTTCATGTGCGCGACGGTCATGTCGCGACGCACGATTGCGGGGGAGCAATTCATGTGCCAGCCGCCGAGAACAAGGAGAAGCTCAGGCGCGGGTGGAGAAAACGTCAAGAATCGGGCCGCAAAGCAGCGAGAGGCCTGGAGAGAGGGAAGAAGCACGAAGTTCGAATTTCGAAATCCGAAACTTATTCAGACCCCTGAATTTCAAAAACAAAAGAATGCACGGAATATCTACCTTAGGAAGGTGCAGCAGTACTCCAGATCCGATACCGCTGGCCTGGACTCTGGAAAGCAGCCCCGCGGTAAGACGGAAATCTCAGCCTTATTCGCGCGTTTCCACGATGTGAAGTGCTTTCAGGGCGGCGCTGGATTTGGAAAGCAGCGGCGCGAGGCCGCGATCAAGGGTGACGAGTCGACCACCGCAATGCACGGCCATCCCCAGCAAGTAAGCGTCGGTCACTTGGCGGTGGCCAACAAGAAGCTCGGAGGGAATACGTTCATCAAGACCAGCGGAGCAAGTTGATGTCAAGATGCCAGCGCATCGTGATGACGCCTCGGCGGGTGATGCCAGCGGTCGTGGATCCAGACCCACTGATCGGGCCGGCGGCGGATCTCGCGCGCGAGGACGTCGGTGTAGGCCTGCGTCAGCCGGCGGACCTCCTGCTCCTCGGGGGCGTCGGGGTCGGGCCAGATGCACGGATGGCCGCGCAGGATGTGGCGCCGCGGGTCCTCGGCCGTCCGCTCGATCGTGTAGGGGCAGATCGGCGCGCCGGTGCGCCAGGCGATGACGGCCGCGCCCGACGGCGTCAACGCCGGCCGCCCCAGAAAGTCGACATGGATTCCCCGCACGCGGCGCGTGTCCTGGTCGGCGAGCACGGCCAGCATCCAGCCGGCGCGGAGGCCGCGCAAGATCGTCCGCACGTCGTTTTGCGTGACCATCTGGAAGCCCCACCGCTGGCGCATGCGCACGACGAAGTCATTGAGCAGCGGATTGCGGATCGGCGTCATGACGACCAGCGCCGGGTAATCGATCACGAGCCGGAAACTGGAGGAGAGCAGCTCCCAGTTGCCGAAGTGGTAGGCGACCATGATGATCCCGCGGCCGGCCCGCTCCCCTTCGCGGATGTGCTCGATCCCCTCAACGCGGACGCACGCTTCCAGCCGCGGGCGGTCCCAGCCGGACGAATGCAGCCATTCGAGCGCGTTCATGCCGAGCGAACGGAATGTCGCGCGCGCCAGCCGCCGCGCTTCCCGTTCGTCGGGCGCGATGCCGGTCTCGCGAAGCTGGCGCATGGCCAGCCGCCGCAGCCCGCCGCATACGAGATAGCCCAGCGAGCCCGCCGCGCGGCCCAGCGCCAGGACGAGCGCGTGCGGCAGCCGCGCGAGCACCCGGCGCAGCCCCTCGACCAGCCCGTAGAGCAGCCGGTCGGTGAGCGGCCGCAGGCGGCGCCGCAGACGGCGTTTTTTGAATCGGGCGGGGCGGGGCATCAGGCGCGACCCTTGCCGTTGAATGATCGCCGGGGCCCTGGGAGCAGGGCGCGCGGCGTTTCCTACATTCAACACGCCGCCTGATTTTGTAAAGGGTCATCAAAATCGGTCGGAGCGGGCGGATACGCCGGATCGGTCGGAGCATGCGGGGACGCGCGCGCTCAGCGCGAATCGCCTTCGACCAGCACCGACGCCAGCAGCGGGACGCGCATCATCTCGAGGGAGCGCCGCATCTCGTCCACCTGGCCGCGCCGGCAACGCCCCGCCGCGACGACCATGACGGCGGCATCGGCCCGCGTCGCCAGCAGCGCCGCGTCGGGATAGCGCAGGATCGGCGGCGCGTCGATCAGGATGAAGCGGAAATTCTCGCGCAGCACGCGCAGCACCCGCGAGCAGTGCTCCGAGAGCATCAGCGCCAGGAAATCCACGTCGGTCGATCCGGTCGACAGCAGGGAGAGCGCGCGGAGCGGGGTGGGGAACAGGGCGTCGACGAATTCCGCCTCGCCGCGGATCAGTTCGCTTAGCCCCGGGACGGCAACGCTCGCGTCGCGGTGCGACGGATTGTAGCGCCGGACCATCTTTTCCAGCGCCGGCGTCCGGTAATTCGCGTCGACGATCAGCACGTGCCCCTGATCCATCAGCGCCAGCCCCAGCCCGACCTGATACGCCGTCGACGTGACGCCTTCGCCCGGGCCGGCGCTGGTGAACAGGATCGTGCGGTCCTGGTCGGCCAGACCGGCGCGCAGGCGGACCGCCAGATGGCATGCCTCGTCGCGCACGGCGGGCCGCAGCGCCTCGTACTGGCGCAAGACCTCATCCAACTGGGCCGCGTTGAGCAGCCCCATTTCGATCATCAGCAGGCCGAGCCGACGGTTCTCTCCCTGCGCGCGGCGACGGCGCTGTTCGTCGAGCGCCTCGATCACCTGCTCGGGCGTGACGAAACCGAGCCGCGCCGCGGTGGCGCCCAGCGGTTCGTTCGCCGCCAGCGAGTTGGTGATGGGTGAATTCATCAGGCCGTCTCCCTCTCGGGGCGGATCGCCGCCGGCGCGGCGTGGGCCTTATCCTCAAAATCGTTGAATTGGGTTCCCAGCTTGATCGACCCGAGGAAGAGGACATCGGGGATCTCGGCCAAGTCGCGCGCCGTCAGGATCCAGTCAGCCCGGCGTTCGGCCATGAGCGCCAGCCCGAGCCCCAGCAGCAGGCCGAGCGCCGCACCCCAGCCGACGATCGTCCGCTTGGGCGGCCACGCCGGCACGGTCGGCAGACTCGGTCCCTCCACCAGACTGAGCCGGACGGCCGCGTGCCCGATGGCATCCTGCAGCCGATTGCCGGTCAGAAACTGCGAAAAGGTGAGGAACTCCGCCTCCGCCAGACGCCGTTCGCGGCCGGCCTCGGCCTGGCGCGATTCCCCGGTCTCGAGCTGCGCCAGTTGCTCCTCGATTCGCGCCGCCTGGTCCGCCAACGTCCTGGCCCGTGCTTCGAGCCCTTCGCGCAGCATCGTCTCCAGCCGCACGATCTCCTGGTCCAGCCTGCGCACCTGCGTGGAAGCGGGGGTATAGAGATTCAGCAGGTTGATCCGATCGATCTGAAGCTGCGCGATCCGGCGCTTGACGAGATCCAGCGTCGGATCGGCCAGCAGGGGGGGCTCCGCCGGCGCCGCGCCATCGGCATCGAGCACTTCGCGATTGACCCGCGCCAGTTCCAGTTCGCGTTCAGTCGCGTCGCGCTCGCGCTCAATTTCATGCAGCCGGTCCAGCAGCAGGGCGCGCTGCTCTTCCAGCGAGATGATTCCGTATTGCGCGCGTGTTTCCTCCCATTCGCGATCCGAAGCGGAGAGCCGCCGGCGCGATTGCTCCAGTTCCTCCTCAAGAAGGTGGGGAACGAGCTCCTCCTCATCAGTCGCCAGGCCGGCCTGGATCCGCGCCTGTTCGGCGATCAGCAGATCGAGCGCCTCGCGCGCCAGCTCCGGCCGCGCCAGGCAGAGGCCGACCCGGATCAACGCCGAACCGTTCTCCTGAGAGACATGCAGTCCGCGCTGGAGCTTGCGCAGCGCGCGGTCCGCTTCCGTTTCGGCCTCGGCCAGCCCCAGGGCGGCCATCAGTTTATACCAGGCATCATCGGCCCCGGCCACGCCGCGGCGGGCGTAGTAGCGGATCGCCTGGAGCAGATTGGCGGGGGGCGGCGAGGCCGTTTGCAGCTCGGCCGCGCCGAGCCGTTCCGCGACGCGATGGAGCAGATATTTCGACTGGAGCAGCACCATCTGCGTGCGCACGTCGGTCTGACCGACGCCGGCCAGTCCCGTGGCCTGAAAGACCGCCGGCGGCGTTCCCACCGGCTGCACCAGCAGACGCGCTTCGGAACGATAACAGGGGGGGAGCGACTGCGCGAGGATCCAGGCAAGCAGCGCCAGGATCAGGGTGGAGAGGATGACGCGACGCTTGCGCCGGCGTAGCGCGCGCGCGCCGGCCGTCAGCCAGGCAAGACGGCCGCGACCGGCAACGGGAGCAGAGGACATCGCGTGCATGAGGCCTCGGGAGCAGGGTTCCGCCTGGGCGCGGAACCGTGATTGACCGTCAAGATCTTAACGGCGCCCGCGGAGGCAAACTTGAATTTGAAATCTTGAGCGGTGTTCACAAGAGGGAACAGTCGCCCCCCGTTGCCCCCATTTCGCGGGGTCATGGAGCATTTTACGCCCCGGCGCCAGCGCGTCAACGGAACGTCAGGCCGGCGACCCGTCCTTTGTCTTCGTGCCTGACGAAAATCAGCGTTTTTGGAAGGGACAGAAGGCGTCGTGACGACGTCACTCGAGAATTCGTTCCCTATTCTCGGGATTGCGAGGACCCGTTCTACCGTCCCTACGGGACTCGGTCGCTGGGTCTCCCGGTTCCCGCCACTGAAGGGGCGGGCTGAAGTCTACCGTCCCTACGGGACTGGGTCGCTGGGTCTCCCGATTCCCGCCACTGAAGAGGCGGGCTGAAATCTGCCGTCCCTACGGGACTCGGTCGCTGGGTCTCCCGGTTCCCGCCACTGAAGTGGCGGGCTGAAGTCTACCGTCCCTACGGGACTCGGTCGCTGGGTCTCCCGGTTCCCGCCACTGAAGTGGCGGGCTGAAGTCTGCCGTCCCTACGGGACTCGGTCGATGGGTCTCCCGGTTCCCGCCACTGAAATGGCGGGCTGAAGTCTGCCGTCCCTATGGGACTCGGTCGCTGGATCTCCCGGTCCCGCCACTGAAGTGGCGGGCTGAAGTCTACCGTCCCTACGGGACTCGGTCGCTGGGTCTCCCGATTCCCGCCACTGAAGAGGCGGGCTGAAGTCTGCCGTCCCTACGGGACTCGGTCGCTGGGTCTCCCGGTTCCCGCCACTGAAGTGGCGGGCTGAAATCTGCCGTCCCTACGGGACTGGGCGGTTGTGGCGGTCGAGGCGGGCAAGGATCTCGCCGAGGACTGCCGTCCCTACGGGACTGGGCGGCTGTCGCTCCGCAGGCACGGCCTGGTTGAGCCGCTGCTACCGTCCCTACGGGACTGGGCGGCTGAGCTCCGCGCCCCACGGGGACAGACAGCACCGCCTGCCGTCCCTGTCGGGACTGGGGGGCTGGTGGGCCCGGCAGGGCCTCGGCCATTCGAATATGTCGTTCACGCCTGAGGGGACCGGCTGGTAATCGGACCTGCCGGGCTTTGGCCGTTCGTAGATGCGACCACCGCAATTCGTTCCCAGTTCCAATCTCCGCGCCCCGGCGTCTGCGCGTGAGATCCGCTGGAACTGCTTCCTGTTCCAACCTTCAAGTCCCGAATGGCGGCGCTGACGAAATCCCCTCGCCCGATGTCAAATCCTCCTCAGGCGGAGACGCCGAGACGCGGAGAAAAGTCCATGAATTGGCTCACGGATCGCCCGGCTAATTTCGATCTTGCGCCAGTTACATTCCGCTTCCCTCACTCCTTCTCTTTCACGTCGGCCAGCAGGTGGTCGATCGGGCCCTCGCGCTGCCGGTGCAGTCGTTCCTGTTCCCGTTCCCACTCACGCGCCTCGCGCAACCACTTGAATCCCTTGATCGCCCCGAGGATTCCCCCCAGCACCAGCAGCAGCGGAATCAGCAGGACGAGCACCGGCATGGCGAACACCGGCAGATAAAAGGGCAGAACCAGCCCGATGAACAGCGTGCTGGCGAGGACGAACATCAGGTAGACGACCGGATAGGTCCACCACGGGCTGCGCCGGGGCCGGCGTTCGCCGCGTTGTTCGCCGACCGTGCGCAGCCCGCGGATCGAACGGAGCGACTCGCTGCGCGGCAGGCGCAGTTGCTCGTAATCCGCCCACAGATCCTCGGGCAGTCGGGCCTGGCCGTCGGGCGCCAGCGTTGGGTCGGCCGGCGTGGCGGGGACGTGCCGGCGCTCGTCGGGCAATACCGTCGGCGGCAGGCGGGGATCGTTGGGAATCGGTCTGGACACGCTCAGGACCCTCACGGCGAACCCGGTGGACGCAGCGGACGTCTTCCCCTTCAGTCGCCTCGTTTGCCCGCCGGGTTGCAAGACAACGACCGATGCCCCGTCTCAAAAGAACGCCTCGGCCACGGTGTCGGCCAGCAGCAAGCCCCGGCGCGTGAGCGCCAGCCGGCCCTCGCGCCACCGGAGCAGCCCGTCGCGCTCGAGCCGCTCCAGTTCCGTGCGGTAATACCGGCGAAGGTCGGCGCCGGCCCAGGCGTCGATCTCCGCCCACGGTGTGCCGCCGACGCGCCGCAGCGCCAGCATGAGGATCTCGCCGGCGCGCGCGCGCGCGTCGGCCGGCGGTTCGCACCACGCCACGGATTCGGTCGGGGCGGCCAGATACGCCCGCAGATCGCGCGGGTGTTCATAGCGCCGCCCGCGCGTGACGCCGTGGGCCGAGACGCCGAAGGCGAAGACGTCGACCGGCCGCCAGTATTTGCTGTTGTGCCGGCTGTGGCGGCCCGGCCGCGCCCAGTTGGAGATTTCATAATGCTCCAACCCGGCCGCGCCCAGCCGCGCGATGATCGTTTCGAACATCGCGGCCTGCGTCTCTTCCGGCGGCAAGGGCAGGCGCTGCTCGCGCTGCCGCCGCGCATAGGGCGTCCCTTCGTGCACCGTCAGGTTATAGGCCGAAACGTGATCCGGCTCGAACCCGAGAATCGCTTCCAGATCGGCCTCCAGATCGGCGGTCGTCTGCGTCGGCGCGCCAAAGATCAGGTCGAGCGACAGATTGACGGGACCCAGCGCGCGGATATGCTCCAGCGCGCGGCGCGTCGTCGCCGCATCGTGGACCCGCCCCAGTTCGGCCAGCAGCCGGTCGTTGAACGACTGGCAGCCGACCGAGAGCCGGTTGACGCCGGCGGCCAGCAGATCGGCCAGGCCGGCGGTTTCGACCGTCGTCGGATTGACCTCCAGGGTGATCTCGGCGGCGGGGCTGAACCGGAAGACCTCGCCGAGCGCCGCCAGAAGGCGGCCGAGCGGCCCGGCGCCCATGAGGCTGGGCGTGCCGCCGCCGAAATAGATCGTGTCGGCGGCGGGGGGATCCGGCCAGCCGAACCGGCGGGGCGCGTCGCGGATCTCCGCCAGCAGGGCCGCCAGATAGTCGTCGGCGAGCCGCTGCCACGGGTGCTCGCGCCCGAACGTATAGAAGTCGCAGTACGGGCACTTGCGCTCGCAGAATGGCCAATGAACGTAGATGCCGGCGGGTCGGTCCATCAGATGAGATCATACAGCAAAAACCGTCCGGCGTCGCTCGCTCGAAATTCGTCCGCGAATCTCGGGATCGCCGGATTGGTTCTGCCGTCCCCATGGGACTCGGTCGCGCTGGGTATCCCGGTTCCCGCCACTGAAGAAGCGGGCTGAAGTCTGCCGTCCCTGACGGGACTGCCCTGCTGATGTATCCGGCAAGGCCTGGGCCATTCGAGTCGGCCGTTCACCCCCCTTTTCATCCCTCGTTGTGAACCGCCGGTAGATGAGCAACTCGTCCCGGAACGGGAATGGACGCCGTGGATGCCATGGACACGATGGAAGGCTGCTGGCGCCGGCCCCGTACCGTTTGACGCCACTACAAAAAACAGGGAAACTTAGCCATTTGAGGCGTGTCTCAGTCCGGGGGCGATTGCGTCGCCGGACCCGATGCCGCACCGTCTGTCTGGACCGCCGCATCCCACACTCCGACCCGGAAGAGAGTTGTCATGAGTTGTCGTCCGAGCCGCCGTCGCGCCCTGCTGGCCTGCCTGGGCCTGATCCTGCCATTGGCGTTCGCCGCCCCCGCGGCGGCCCAATCGCCCGTCGGCCTGAATCGGCTCCAGGAAGGAACGTCGGTCGTCGAGCAGCTCGATCAATTTTACGTCGATGGGGCTGGTCCGTTTATCGCCGCGCGCGCGGGGGACTGGCGCCTCGCCAACGACCGCATCAGCCTGACATTCGCCGGCGTCGGCGACCTGCCCGCCACCATCTCGCTGCCCGTGGCCGGCTACCGCTGGAACGTGGATGAGGACAACCGGCTGCCCGGCGCGCTGATCGACGTGGCCACGGCCGACATGAGCCTGGATTTCCTCGGCGCGTTCACCCAGGGCATCGGCCTGAACGGGACCGATCCGATCCTGCGCTACGACACGATCGAGCCGGTCCGCGGCGAGGGGGAGGTCGGCCTGCGGCTGGAGGGATCGCCGTTTGAAACGGCGCTGGTCCGGCTCGAGACGATCTACTGGCTGGCCGGCGGCAGTTCGCAGGTCCGGCTGGAAAGCCGGTTCCTGGATCTCCCCGCCGACGAGCCGCTGCCGCCGCTGGTCGACGTGACCAACTGGGGCGCGGCGTCGATGCTGGCCGAAAGCCTCGGCCCGCCCAAACCGGGGCGCGTCCACCGCCGCGCCGTCGAATTCTACCTGGGCTACTGGGGCGAGCTGGCCCTGGGCGTCACGGCGCCGGCCGGCGAACTGGACGGCGTCTTCGTCCTGCGTCCTTCCGTATCGCGCGTCCTGGCGGCGCCGCTGCCCCCCGAGGCCGCTCCCCAGCGGGGCTATGAAAGCTACCTGGCCGATGCCTTCACCACCGCGACGTTGCCATTTGACCCGATGGAGCTGGATGCGCGCTGGTGGGAGCCGGCGCCCAATGATCGCACTCTGGTGCGGCATCTGTTCGTCGTGCACGGGGCGCCGAATGAGCTGGTCGAAGCGATTCAGGCGTTTCGCGGGGTCGAAACCGGAGCCTACGAAGGGCAGGTGACGGCGGCGGGCGAAAATGGCCAGCCGACCCCCGTCGCCGACGTGGAGATCCGCTTCACGCGCCTGTATCAGGAAGACCCGGGCCAGCGGCTGCGGATCACGGCCGAGGAAGTCTATACGATCGCGCGGACCGGCGCCGACGGCCGCTTCCGCGTCGAGGTGCCGCCGGGGCACTATATCCCCCGGGCGGAGGTCGAAACGCGCGTCAACCGCGGCACGCTGACCTCGGGTCGGCTGGAACCGGGCGAGACCCAGGAGGTTAATTTCACGCTGCCGGGGCGCAGCGGGATCCGGGTGCGGGCGATCGACGCGGCCACGTCCGCGCCGCTGGCCGCGCGGCTGCGGATCGAGTCGACGCCGCCGGCGCCGCCGGTCGACCTCGGCCCGCCGCTGCGCGCCCGGGGTTACTACCGCACCGCCTACATCCCCCCCGCCGGGGGCGAGATTTACCTGCCCAACGGCCGGTACTACGTCGCCGCGTCGCACGGCATCGAGTATCACCGCAACGAAATCGAAGTCTGGGTGGAGAACGGCAAGGTCGCCTCGCACGTGATCCCGCTGGACCGGGCGAGTCCGACCGACGGCTGGACCCACGTGGAGATCGGCGCCCGCACCGACCAGACGCCCGGCGTGGAAGTCACGGCCGACGACCTGGTCCTGATGGCGGCGGCCGAAGGCCTGGACTGGGTCATCACCGGCGACTTCGAACATCTGACCGACCTGACGCCGGCGCTGGCGCGCCTCGGGCTGGAAGGGCAACTGGGCCTCAGCCGCGGCTTCCGGACGATGCTCCCCGCGCGCCCCGACTGGGGTCAGTTCCTCGTCTATCCGGTGGCGGCCGACGCCCCCGACCCGGCCGTAGCGCGCGAGGCCTGGGCCGACCTGACCACGGCCGCCGAATTCATCGCCGCGTTGCGCCGGCTCTATCCCGGCGCGCTGATCCAGTGCGACCTCATTTATACCAAAGAGGGGCGGGGCTATTTCGGCGAACCCAACCGCAATCCCTATGAGATCTCGTTCACTCCCAAGCCGGAGGTTGAGACGGCGATCGACGCCATCACGCTCGTCCGGCCGCGCGATCCCAATCAGGTGATGAAGGACCTGATCGGCTTCTGGACGAATCATCTGATTACGGGCCGGTTCTATCTGCCCGCCAGCTCCGCGTCCGGCCGGATTCCGCTGGGGGCCGAGCCGGGCTACCCGCGCCTGCTGGTCCACACCGGCGCGGCGCAGGACCAGTTGCCGTCCGAAGCCGAACTGTTCGCCGCGATGCGCGCGCACCGCGTCCAACTGACCACCGGCCCGTTCGTGGAATACACGCTGGGCGACGTGGGCCCCGGCGGGCTGGCGCCCCACGACCCCGCCATGGCCGCCCGGACACGGGTGACGGCGCCCAACTGGGCCGACGTCACCATGGCGCGCTACGCCAAGGAGGGGAACCTCCAGGAGTTCCGCCAGTTCCACGGCAATCCCGAAATCGGCCAGCGCTACCCCGACCCCGCCACCGGCCAGCGGTACGCGGAACGGACACAGAAGGAACTGGGGATCCGGACCGACAAGGACACGCTGCTCAATGCCGACACCTACGCCGAGCGGACGCTGGGCGATTACCTGCCCCACTACAACCTGACGGGCGACACCCCCTCGTTCGCGTTGACGTTCCCGATCATCATCGATGCCGACGGCGACGGGGTGTACGACCCGCTGGAACTCTATCGGCAGAAGGGGATGTAGCGGGCCCCGGTTGAATTCGTCGCTCGTCCCTCGTCCGTCGTTGTGATCGGGGATTGGAAGGGAGATGAGGGACGTAAGGGACACAAATTCATGGCCCTTGTTGGGTGATTCTGGCATCCCCGCGGGATGCGGGCGGGGGGTGGATCGATTGCGATTGCGATAGCGATCCCGATTGCGATACCGAGAGCGAGAGCTGCCAACTTCCCTGGGCTTGCCGCCAGGGATCTTGCGCAGATCGTTCGCGATCCCCTGTCTTGCCAGCGGGGGGCCGCTCGGTTAAGGTCTGATCCATGGGCGCGCTTACTCCACTTCCGCCGGCCGCCAGCCGCCGCCGACCGGGGCCCCGCCGGTGACGCCTCGCCGGATCATCCTGGTGACGGTGCTGCTGGTCGGGGTGGCGGGAGGCGCGTTGCTGTTCACGCCGCCCGTCCAGCGCCACCTGCGCACGAACCGCGTGCTTTATTTGCGCAATGCGCACGCCTACGCCGAGGCGCTGGAGAGCTTTCGCGAACTCAAGCGCCGCGTTCCGGAACTGCCGCGGAACCTGCAAGCCTTCGAGCGCGAAACGGTGGAACATGCGTCTGCGTACTTCCTGCGCGACGGCGGGATGCTGAGCGACGCCGATCGCGCGCGCTACGCGGCCTTTCAGGCCGCCGTGCGCGAGGAAGGGGACCTCGCCGCGCTGGGCCGCCGGCTGGAACTGCAACTGGCGGCGCGCCGCGACGGGCCATCCACCGCCACGCTGGCGGCCGCCCGCGCCGTGCTGGAGCGCGACGGCTATGATCTGGAAGCCCTCTGGTGGGCCGTGCGGAGCCAGTATGACCCGTGCCGGCCGCTGACGCTGCCGGCTGAACTGGTGGCGTGGCGCGATCCGCTGGAGGCGCGCGCGCCGTTCGATCCGCTCCACCCGGACCGCCAACCGTCGGCGCAGCAGCAACAGCGCAAGGTCTACCTGATGGCGCTGCTGGCGCTGGCCGACCGCGACTGGGCAAGCGCCGCCGCGCGGTTCGAGGAGTATGCCCGACTCGATTCGCGTGAGGAGGAGGCGCGGTCGACGGCCGGCGACGAGCTGCCGCAGGCCCTCGCGCTGCTCCGTTCGGGTCAGCCCGCGGCCGCCGCCTATCTGCTCCAGCGCGAGGCCAGCGAACCGACCGCCGCCGCGCTGCTGGTTGAGGCCTGGCTGGCGCTGGGCGAGCCGGACCGGGCGGCAATGCGCTACGACGCGGCCCGCGCGATCGACGCGGCGGGCGCCGAGCGCCTGTTGACCGAATACCTGGGGCTTGCCGCCGCGGCCGGAAACGACCCGCTTCTGACGCTGGCGCACTCCAACTTGAGAACCCATGCCGACGGCCTGATGCTGTGGCGGTTCGCCGAACGCGCATCAGACGGCGATTCGCCCGCGGCGCGCGCGCTGGCGCAGACGGCCGCGGGGTGGCTCGAGCCGGGCGCGTCGGAGACGGAGGCGATCCAGATCGCGCAGTTCGCGCTCCAGCGCGACCAGCCGGAGCTGGCGCGCCGCGCCGCCGCGGCGGTCCGGTCGGTCCCGCTCGGCCGGTCGCTCCAGCGGCTGATCGCGTCGCGCGCCGACGGCGCGACCAGCGGCCCGCGCGTCGCCCAGGACCTGAGCCTGCTGCTGACGCGCAACGCCACGCGGCATTTTGACTTGAACCTGCCGCCCGAGGCCGAACTGGTCGTCATCAATCTTCAGGGTTACCCCGCCGACGGGGTGTGGCCGCTGGTCCACGTCGAGCTGGAATCGCTGGGGGGCGTTGCGCATTATGCCCGCGACTCGCGCGCGCGCGCGCAGCCGCTGCTGATCCGGCCGCGCCGGATCGGTCCGGCCACGCCGGGGCCGCGGCCAGTGACGGTATCGGTCTCGCTGCTCAACGGCGACGACGCCGGCCGGCGCAACGTCATGGTCAGCGGAGCGCAGGTGTTCTAGGATGAGGGATTGCCCGGATCAAGCCGGGGCCGCCGCCCGCCGCCACGAGGGGCGCGGTCTCCTTCAGGACAGCCATGGACAACCAATCGTCCCAGGAACCCCGGTCTGACCCGCCCGAGCAGCCGGAGGCGGAGACCGGCCCGCCGGCGCCGCCGGCCGCGGCCGAAACGCCGATGCCGGCGGCGGCCGATCCGGCCCCCACGCCCGAGCCGACCCCCGGCCCCCGCCGCCGCCGACGCTGGCTGTCGGCGGCGGGCGCGCACCTCCCGCTGCTGATTCCGCTGGCCGTGCTGATCATCCTGCGCTGGCTGCTGGTTCACCCCGACCCGACCGACTACCCGCTGGACCGCAACATCACGATGGCGCTGCGGATGCAGGTAATGCGCCGCGACATCCGCGAGCTGGATCTGCGCCTGGAACGCAACAAGAACCAGCTGGCGCGGGTCAGCAGCGCGACGCCGGAGTTCCCGTTCATCCCGATCGGGAGCTGGCTGCTGGGGCGCTTCGGCGTGGATGTCGTGGTGGCGGCGCGCCTGATGTCGCTGGCCGCGGCCATCGCCACGGGCCTGGGGATCTATCTGCTCGGCGCGCGGATCGGCCCGCTCGCGACCGCGCAGGTCGCGCTCTGGCTCTACGCGCTGCTCCCCCTGGCGGTGCTGATGGGCCGCAGCATGCTGCCCGACACGCTGATGGTGGCGGCGATCGTCTGGGCGATGGCCGCGGCCGGCGCCGGCCGGGGCCGCGTGAACCTCGCCATGGCGCTTCCGATGGGGGTGCTGCTGCTGCTGGCGGGGCTGGCGAAGCTGCCGGCCGTCTTCTTCGCGCCGGCGGCGGCATGGATCTACCTGGCCGCGGCGGGCTGGCGCCGGCCGACCGCCTGGATCACGCTGGTGTTCATCACGCTGATGGTCTACGCCGGCATCTGCGGCTGGTACCGGATCGATCCGCGCGATCCGCTGGTCGGGCTGGAACGGATCAGCCGGGGCACAAACGACGCGCTCGCCTCCGCCGCCGAGGTGCTGACCGCCGAGGCGATGATGGTCATGCTGGGGCGGGTCGTGCTGGCGCTGACGCTCCCCGGCGCGCTGTTGCTCCTGTTCGCGTGGGTCTTCCTGCAGGGCCGGCCCGGGCATCGCGCCTGGTTGAATCTGTGGTTGGTTGTCAGCCTGGCGTTCGTTCTGATCACCGTGAAAGCCAACAGTTACTGGGCCTATGCGGTCGTGCCGGTCGCCTGCCTGACGATCGGCGCCGGTCTGGCGCGTTTGTGGCGCGCCGGCCGCTGGATGCTGGTTCCGCTGGCGCTGGTGGCAGCGGCAGCGGGCGTCATCGACCCGGCGCGCGAGCAGATCCGCGCCTACCTGGCCACGCGGCCGGCGTACCAGGTGGCCGGGCGGGAAGTGCCCGGCCTGGCGAAGCGAGGCCGTCTGCTCTACGACGGCCAGGTGCCCGACGATCTGTTCTTTTTCGTCCGCCGGCCCGGCCAATCGCTGCAGAATCGGGCGCGCCAGGCCGCCGAGAGCATGCTCAACTCGGACTACTACCAATACTTTCTGACGACCGACGTGGCCGGTTCGGCGCTGACCGACTGGCAGTTCGACACGCGGCCGCTAATCCGCTTTCACCCGGCGGCCTATGCGCTGTTCCAGATGGGACGGGCGACGACGATCGGCGAGTCGGTGGCGGCCGATGAGATCACCAGCGGCGCCGCGCTCAATCTGCACGACCGGCTGCTGGTTCTGGAGGCGACGGTCGACCCGGCACGACCCGAACCGGGCCGGCACATGGAACTGTCGGTCGTGTTCCAGAAAGGGCCGGAATTCCACCCCGGCCTGATTCTCGCCGGACGCCTCCTGCACGAGCCCTCCGGCGAGGAGCTGCCGCTGATCGCCGAGGCGGGCGGCGCGGATTTCTGGACCTGGCGCCAGCCGCAACTGCAGGTGCCTGAATTTGCCGTGACCGATGTGATGCGCGTCCGCTACGACATTCGCGCGCTGCCCCATCTGCCGGCCGGACCGTACGATCTGATCCTCCAGTTGCTCCGCGACCGGCGCCAGCACGCCCCGGACGGGGAGGCGATTCGCGTGCCGCTGGACCTGGAGCTGCGGCCGGTGCAACCCAAACTGCCGCTGACGATCGACGTCGAGGATGTCCTCTGGCGCAGGCGGCAGGCGGTCGTCGGCCCGGCCTGGCGCGGCAAACCGGTCGTCCGCTGGCGGCTGGGATCGGAAAGCGACGTCTGGATCGCCCCCGGGCTCCCGCCGGGCCGTTATGACCTGACCGTGACCGCCGCCGGGGAGCCCGCCGGGGCGGAACCGGGCGACCGGCGCTGGCCGGTTCTCGGCGTCAAACAACCCGGGCGGTCCGAGCAGACGCTGCGGTTTGACTCGCGCCGGCCGCGAACGCTGCACCTCCGCTTCGAACTGCGCGGGCCTGAAGACTTTCTGCACCTGAGTCTGAATAATCCGCGCTACGACGACTCGCCGCGGGTTGCCCTCCCGCTCTACCTGATCGATTTCGCGCGCGGCGACCGGGCCCTGTTGATCGAATCGATCCAGATCGATCTGGCGGCGCAGCCATGACCGGCGCCCCGGCGCCGCGCCCCGGCGCGATCCTCACGGTGGTTTCCTTTCTGCTGGCGGCCTGGATCGCCTTCAGCTTCGGGTTTACGCCGCTGCGCACGTCGCACGACGAATGGTGGCATCTGAAGACGGGCGCCTGGCTGAGCCGCCATGGCCTGCCCGAAACCGACATCTTCACCTACACCGCCGCGGACATCCCCTGGCACAACCACGAGTGGCTGACGCAGCTTGGCATGTGGGGCCTGTATCGGGCAGGCGAGATCTCCGGCTTCGGCGGCTGGCGGCTCGTGATCCTGGTCAAGTCGCTGACGATCGTGGCGGCGTTCGTCGGCCTGGCGCTGTGGCTCGGCCGGCGGCGTCCCGACGCGGCGCTGTATGCGCTGACCGGGGCGCTGCTGGCGGCGCTGGCCCGCCGCACGTTTTACCCCCGGCCCCCGTTCGTGAGCTACCTGTTGCTGGCGATCGTCCTCGCCGTGCTGATCGGGGCGCGCGGCGGGCGGCGCGGCCGCGCCCCGTGGGGCCTGCCGCCGCTCTTCGCACTGTGGGCCAACCTGCACGGGGGGTGGATGGCGGGGCTCGTCGTTGTGGGGGCGTTCTGGGCCGACGCCGCCGCGCACTGGGCGCTCGCCGCCGCGCGGCAAGGCCCGCGAGCCGTCCGGCGCCGGCGGGGGGCGGCCCTCCGCCGCCTGACCCTGCTGGGACTGCTCTGCGCGCTCGCGACGCTGGTCAATCCGTATCACGTCCACCTTTACGCGCTGGCCGGGCGCGTCATGAACGACCCCTACCTGCTGCCGCGGATCGGTGAGATGCTTCCCCCCGACTGGCACTACGTCTGGATCCTTGAAGGGGTGATCCTGCTGCTGCTGTTCGTGGGCGTGCGGCCGGTCCGTCCGCCGGCGTGGATCGGCGCCGCGCTGGCGGCCGCCGCGCTGCACTGCCTGCTGCGCGCGACGGCCAATCCGTGGCTGCAGACCGCGCTGGCATTGCCGGTGATCGCGCTGGCGCTGGCGCGCCGCCCGCGCCGCCCCGGCTGGCTGGCCTTTCTCCTGCTCGCCTGCTTCTTCGGGCAGCAGGGGATCCATCACGTGCGCCACCTCTCGCTGCTGGCGGTGGTGCTGCTGCCGCCGCTGGCGTGGGGGCTGGCGTGCTGGGCGCGGGCGTGGCGCGGACGGGCGGGCGCGCGGCGGCCGACCGAACTGACGCGCCTGACGCCCGCGCTGATCGCCTTGCTCGCGCTGGCCCTGCTCGGCGGTTACTGGAGCTTCTCCCATCGCGAACGCGCCTCCTATCTGGAGCGCAATCTGATGCTGGCGCGCGGGAGCGAATGGGAGCCGCAGTGGATCGACGCGCGCGCCCGCGAGACGCCGGTCCAGTCGACGCTGCCGGCGGGGGTCTTCCTCGTCGAGCCGTATCCACGCAAGGCGGTCGATTTCCTGCTGCGCGCCGGTCTGCCCGCTCCGCTGTGGAACGGCGGCAACTACGCCGGCTACCTGATCTGGCGGCTGGCCCCCGAAACGATGCGGGTCTTCACCGACAACCGCTACGACGTCTACGGCGGCCGGTTCGTCAAGCAGGAGCATTCGGTTCTGGAGGGGTTGACGCAGGCCGGGATGGAGGCCGCCCCGGCCGGCGAGGCCTGGCTGCGCGAGGCCGGCTTCATGCCGTGGAACGAAGTGCTCGACCGCTGGGGGGTTCAGACCGTGTTCGTGCCGGTGGAATCCGAGGTCAACGCGCGGCTGGAGGAGGCGGGCTGGGCGCGCGTGTGGGAAGACTTCTCGTTCGCGATCTGGGTCCGCCCGACCGCGGAGAACCAGCCCATTATCGAGCGGGCAAAGACGCTGCCCCGCCCCAACCCCTGGCTGGCCGTCGCCGAAGGGCGAGAAGGGACGTAACGGATATAAGGAACATTAAAAACTTAAGAGACTTAAATGACCTTGAACTCGAACCTCGGTGTCAAATAAAATTGACACGTATAGGCGGTATCGACCAGAATCAACCCGGACTTGAGCCGGTGTAGCAAAAAATCGAACACCGCCGAACGAATCCGGAATGCTCCGTTGCGCATGAATCTCGCCGTCGCCGCCGCCTCGCCCCGTTTCGCCGCGTTCGTCGCCCTGAACTGGGCGTCGACCCACGCCGGCGGCTCGGGAACCGATCGGATGTGGCACCCCCGGCCGTCCGATCCGCCCGTGGCGGAGATCATCGACGTTGAGGCCCAGCCGGTTGCCCCCACCCGACTTACCGGTGAGGTCGCCAGTGAGTTGGAAGCCCCCGCGCGCATGGAACGCTACGCGCCGCTGCGGGGTCGCGGCGCACGGCCGGTGTATGCCGCTCCGCTGCCCGGCCGCCGTCTGAGCCTTTTCGCCTGATTTCCCTCGCGGCAACTGGGGCGGCAGCCCCTGAATGACATTTACGTCCCTTTTGCCCCTGGCCTATGGATTCTGATCGAACCTGGGCGGTGTCGGCAGCAGCCCGTCCTCGGAAACGGCGGTCCGCTCGGCGGCGTAATCGTCGGGCGCGACCAGGCAGCCGTGCTCGACGCTGAAGCCATCGCGGCCGGCGAACGTGACCGCGATCAGTTCGGCGAGGGGCTCGGCGTCGCGTTCGCGCAGGCACTGGATCGCGCAGTCGAACAGGTCCTTGCCGATAAAGGCGATTTCATAGCGCCGCCGGCTGGGGTGGCGCAGGATCTTGTTCGTCCGCGGCTCGACGGCGACGAACAGGCCCTCGGCATTCTGCAGGATATGAATCTCGGGGTAGGCCGTCCCGCCCCAGCCGCCCGGCTCGAGCCGGATATAACCCACCTTCTTGAGCACGATCCGGCGGTGGTCGGTGTCGCGCTCAGTGCGGGCGGCAACGAGCACGCCCAATGCGTCGCCAAACTCAACGAGCGTGAGCGACGGCTCGGGAAAAGTGCGGGCGGGAGGCGGGTCCAGGGAAGCTGCGGAGAGGTCTGCGCGGGGTTCGGTCCCGGTTTCCATGGGAATGTCGTCCTCGTCGCCGCCGCTGGGGAGAGGGGCTGCAAGCGGTGGGTCCCGCAGACATACGACGGGTTCCGCTCGATCGCCGCGGGCGGCATCTCATGTATCTAGTTTAGGCCAACTGGGCCGGGCTGTCTCGCCAAAAGGGAAACCACCCGGCCGCGGGGGAGGTTGGAAGCCAGCATTGTACCCATCGCCGGGGCCAGGGAGAGAAAGGACAGAAGGGACGTAGGGGACGCAAGGGACGTGTGGAACGTGTGGGACGGATAGCGGCCAGATTCATCCGTTCAGGGTGACGGCGAAGGCGTCGTGAAAGCCTCGGTGGACAATCAGTCGCCTATTTGTTCGATTCCGAAACCGATTTAAGAGTTCCATCCCCTTGGAAACGGGCCGGCGGGATCCCTCCAGATCTCCCGCCGGCCCGCGCTTGACTCAATCGAAGGCAACTGGAACGTGGGCGCTACCAGCCGCGCGGCCCGTTGCCCCCATCGCGGCGCCCGCCGCCGAAACCGCCCTCGCGGCGCGGGCCGCCGAAGCCCCCTTCGCGCCGGGGGCCGCCGAAGCCGCTCCCGCTGGTGCGCGGACCGCGCGCCGGCCGGTCCTCGCGCGGGCGCGCCTCGTTGATCCGCAGCGCGCGGCCCTTGACCTCCTTCTCGTTGAGCGCGGCGATCGCCGCGTTGCCCTCCTCCTCGTTGTTCATCTCGACAAAGCCGAAACCTTTGGAACGATCCGTCATCTTGTCGCGAATGATCGACACCGAGGCGACTTCTCCGAACTGCTCGAACAGTTCGCGCAACTCGGGCTCCGTCGTCTGGTAGGAAAGGTTCCCGACATAAATATTCATGGACTGTCTCCCGTCATCTCAATGCCCCGGACACAAGCAGGCCCGCGGGCAGGCATTCTCTGATCATCCCCATCGTTTCGGCCTTGGAGGGTAAGCGGAATCGTGGGAGAGTACCCGAGATTATGCACGAACCGGTTTCCAAATCAATTCCGGAAAAGGGAGACGGCCGCGGGGAGGACATGTGTCAGAAATAACGGGACCGGGCCACTGAAGTGTCTCGTCATTCCCCAAATTCAGACCGGTTCCGGCCACCCCTTGCGGGGATTCGATTCGTCGGGGGGGCGACGCAGGGTTCCGGCCCGCGGCCGTCACGCTGCGCTTAATTCCGGTCGTCCACTCCGCGGACTGAACCAATCAAAAGCAGGAAGCGCCTGCTTGAATACGGAATCCCAAAGCAGCTTGCGATTAGGGAACCCGGCTATTCGCTCGCGTGGCGCTCGCCCAGGTGGCTGCGGATCAATGCCAGGAATTCGGTGAAGTTGCGCGACTGCGAGCAGCGCTCGACGAGGACCGGGTCGCGGAACGTGCGGCCGATATCGGCCAGCAGGTCGAGCTGAATCCGCTGATCGTCGCGCGGGGTCAGCATCAGGAAGATCAGGTGGGTGGGACGGCCGTCCATCGAATCGAAGTCGACGCCGGTCGGCGAGATGCCGATCGCCATCTGGGGCGATTTCAGCCCGTCGATCCGCGCGTGCGGGACGGCGACGCCGTGATCGAGCGAGGTCGACATCGCCCGTTCGCGGCGCCAGACCGCCTCGGCCGCGACTTCCGGGTCGACCTCCGTTCCGGCGCACGCCAGCCTGGCCAGTTCCCGGATCGCCGTCTTGGGATCGGACGTTCCCAGATCCACATTGAATTTCTTCCCCGTCGCATAGTCCTGGAACTGGACCGGGCGTTTGCGGCGCAGGATCGCCTGGACGATCGAGCCCGACGTGAGCGAGGTGAACAGCGCCATGGTGACGAGCGCGACGAACAACCGCTCGCGGATCAGCCCGGCCTGCAGGGCGAGCAAGCCCAGGATGATCTCCATCGCGCCGCGGGCGTTCATCGCGAAACCGATCGCCAGGGCCTCGCGCGCCTTGAATCCCGACATGCGCGCCCCCAGTGTGCAGCCGCTGATCATCCCGGCGCTGCCGATCAGCAGCACCACCAGGATCAGGCCGATGTCGAAATTGGCGACGAAGTTGACCTGCAGGCCGATGCTGGCGAAGAAGATCGGGGCGAAGATGAACGAGATGAACTGCTCCAGGATGGTGCGGGTGTGCGCGCGCAGATGGCCCGAGTCGCCCAGCGCCACGCCGAAGATGAACGCGCCGAAAATCGCATGGATCCCGATCAGTTCGGTCACGGCCGCGCAGAGGAAACCGCCCGTCAGCGCGAAGCCGAGGACGCCCCCCGGCCAGCGCGTGTGGGCCTGGATCCAGGGCAGGATGCGGTCGATGAGCCAGCGGCCGATCGTCAGCATCGTCGCGACGAAGAGGAGCGTCAGGCCGATGGTCCGCCCGAGATGGCTGATGCCGCCGCCGCCGCCGCCGAGCATCCCCAGGATGATCGCGAAGATGTTCCAGCCGAGCAGATCGAGCAGGATCGCCGAGGCGACGACCACCATCCCCGGATCGGTGCGGAACAGATTCAAATCGATCAGGATCTTGACGATGACCGGCAGCGCCGAGATCGCCATCGCGGTGGCGAAAAAGAGCGCGAAGATCAGCGGATCGGAGCCCGCCTCGGCCCCCGCCAACCGGGGAAAGAACCACGCCAGCGCCAGCCCCGCGCTAAACGGGAACGCCATCCCCAGCAGGCCGACGTGAAACGCCGCCTTCCCCTGCCGGAAGACGGTCGACAGGTCCACCTCCATGCCGGCCACGAGCAGGAACAGCGAGATGGAGACGGTCACCAGCCCATGGAGTGCGACGGGGAAATTCCCGTCGGTGGGAAACAGCAGCCGGCTCCATTCGGGCGCAATCGCGCCGAAGACGGTGGGGCCGAGCAGGATCCCGGCGAGGATCTCGCCCAGGATCGCCGGCTGGCGGAACCGCGTGGCCAGCTCGCCCAGCAGCCGCGCCGTGCCCAGCAGCACCGCCAGGGCAAAAAACAGGACCGTCATTTCGTGGTGCGACAGCCCGTTCATGGAGCCACCCGCGGCCGATGAGGTGACGGACGGTAGAACAGCAGCGCACATGGGATCTGCTGCAGGACGACGCTGCGCCGGTTGTCGAAGAACCGGTGCAGCAGCGACAGCGGCCGCGGCGGGGCCGGGTAGACCAGCAGGTCGGCGCCGTGCCCGCGCGCGTAGTCCATCGCGCCGACGCCCTCGCCCGCCTCCAGGCAGTGGACGCGCAGCTTGAGCTCGCCGAAGTCGATCGGCTCGATGAAGTTGAGCAGCGCCTCGTTCATCTCGAACAGCAGCCGGCGCTGATGCTGCTCCAGTTCGCGCGGGCTGCCGATGTCGTACTCCAGCGCGCGCAATTCGAGCACACTCAGTTCGCGCACGACGTGCAGGGTTTGCGTCCCGACCTGGCGGGCGGTCCGGCTGATCAGCGCGAGCATCTGGCGCGAATAGTCGTCCAGCCGCGTCGCCACGACGACTTCGCGGAACCCGGTGCGGGCGGGCGCCTGGCCCTGGCTGAGCAGCAGGACCGAGCAGGGTGCGGTCAGCGCGACGCGCCGCGCGATCGACCCCATCATCAGCGAGTCGAGCAGGCCCTCGCGTTCGTTGGCGCCCATCACGATCAGATCGATCAGCCCCTGACGCGCCTGAGCGCGGATCACGTGGGCCGGGCGGCCGTCGCGGACCGCCAGCGGGTAGGCCCCGGGTTCCAGGCCGTGGTCGCGCAGGATGGCCTGCAGCCGCGCCTGCGTCGCCTCGGCCGCCGGCGCGACGTGCAGCAACTCCAGTTCGGCGCTGAGCGTCCGCGCGATCGCCGCCGCTTCGCTGACGATCACGCCGGCATGGGGCGAGTCGGCCACGCAGGCCAGCACCCGCAACGGAGCAGGGGCAGCTTCACCGGGGGAACTCGGCAGGGGACACACGGACGGGGCCTCTCGGAGATGGTCTGTGGCGAGGGAGGAGGCCGGGAACCGATACGCGGGGTCCCGGCTCCGGCCATGATCGGCGGTGGATGCTCCTCTCATAGCACAGCGCAACGGACGCGCGCCAGCCGGAAAGCCCCAGCCAGCACGTCCCTCGTCCGTCGTCGCTGATCTTCGCCCCCCCGATGCCGATAACGATACCGATTGCGATTTGGAAACCGGGCCAGGTCCTTGCTTGCCTTTCTCATAGTCGCGCGCAATAACGAACGTCGCGACGGGGCGCGGACGGGGGTTGGCGCGGGCGCGGAGGTGTCGCCGCTTGGGGGGGAACATGCCGAGCGATTACCAGCTGATTGATGGCTTCGAACGGCTGCGCGACGCGTGCCAGCGGGTCAATCCGGGCGTCGGCGCGGTGCCGGCCGCGCCCGAGGCGGACGAACCGGCGGCGCTGCGCGTGGCGCTGGCCTGGCTGCGGGCGCTCGCGCCGGCCCGCGACGCAGCCCCCCCGGAACGCCGGCGGTTGCGCCGGCTGGCGCGGATCCTGACCGGGGAAGCCGACGACGAGGTTCATGAGGCCGAACCGCGCGACGAGCGCCTGCTGGCGCGCCGCGCGGCATGGCGGGCCGGGCTGGACCGCGCGCAGCGGCGGCGGCTGTGGCCCCTCGCCGACGACGCCCCCGACCGCAGTCTGGCCGAGGAGGCCGCCGCGTGGGCCGAGGCGCTTCCCGGCCTGACGGGGGTGCGGCCCTGGCGGTTCCTGCGCGGCCTGGGCCGGCCGGTGATCGAGCCGGAGATGCCGCTGCGGCGCTTCCTGTGGCGCCTGGGCCTGCTCGAGCGGGCCGACGGCGACGACGCCCACCTGCGACGCGCGCACGGCGAACTGGAGCGCATCGTGCAACTGACCGGCCTGCCGGCGGAGGTGCTGCGCTGTCTGCTGCGCTGGCACACGGGGGGCGAGCGGGAGCTGACCGGTGGGCGCGTGTGCGGCGCCCGGCCGCGCTGCGCGGGCTGTCCGTTCGGGGAGCTGTGCCCCTTTGCGCGGTACAAGGCGGCGCCCGCGACGGATGCGGACGGCGCGGCCGAGGCGCTGGCGGAGGCCGGCCGCCGGCTGCGCGAAGGACGCGCCGCCGAGCTCGGCGAGGCGGACCTGCTGGCGCTGACGCTGGCGGCCGGCGGCATGCCGCGGCGGGCGGCGACGCGCGCCGCTGCGGAATTGCTGCGTCAATATGGGAACCTGCGGACATTGTCGCAGGCCACGCCGCCGCAGTTGGCCGAGTCGCCGGGGATGACGCTGGCGCGCTGCGCCCTGCTGCTGGCCGCGCTGGAGCTGGGACGGCGCTTGGGCGCGCTCGCGCTCCAGCCGGGGTCGCCGATCACGTGCAGCGAGGAGGTGTGGCAGGCCTACCGCCTGCGCTACCGCGACCTGGCGCAGGAGCATTTCGTCGTGCTCCTGCTGGACGCGAAGAACCGCGTGATCCACGAGCATGTGGTGAGCAAGGGGACGCTGACGGGGAGCCATGC